>Ga0209069_10000155_pt1 | contig 27610 bp, 27 predicted proteins | sample Str013_2_FD_187202 | JGI IMG/M metagenome (GOLD analysis project Ga0209069, IMG submission 187202) | Freshwater sediment microbial communities in response to fracking from Pennsylvania, USA - Straight Creek_MetaG_SC_2013 (SPAdes) (version 2) | ecosystem: Environmental > Aquatic > Freshwater >...
ACCACCTGCAACTGCACCTGCACCACGTTGATCAGCACCAGTTGCGCGATGCGCTCGCCGGGCTGCACCGTGTAGGCGACGCCGCTGCGATTCCAGCACGAGACCATCAGCGGTCCCTGGTAGTCCGAATCGATCAGTCCCACCAGGTTCCCCAGCACCAGGCCATGCTTATGGCCTAACCCTGAGCGCGGCAGGATCACCGCGGCCAGCGCCGGATCATCCACGTGGATCGCAAGGCCGGTGGCGATCAGTTCGGCGTGCTTAGGGGGCAGCGTCAGCGGCGCATCGATGCAGGCACGCAGGTCCAGCCCCGCCGAACCGCTGGTGGCGTAGGCCGGCAGCGGAAATTCCTGGCCGAGGCGTGCATCGAGGATGCGCACCTGCAGCGCGCGCGGTGCGGGTGGCCTCATCCGGCGGACACGGCGGCCGTACGGGTCTGCTGCGCGAGGCGCTCGGCGATCAAGGCCACCAGTGCGGCGGCCAGCTCGCGCTTGGGCGCCTGCGGCAATTCGACCCGCCCGCCACCACGCGACAGCACCAGCAGCGCGTTGTCTTCGCAATCGAAGGCCTTGCAGGAACTCACTTCGTTGGCGGCAATCATGTCGAGATTCTTGCGCAGCAGTTTTTCCAGCGCGTGCTGTTCCACGGCGTCGGTTTCGGCCGCAAAACCGACCACGAAGGGCCGCTCAGCACGCGCCGCGACGCTGGCCAGGATATCGGTGGTGCGCGTCATCTCGACGCTGAGCTGCTCGCTGCGTTTCTTGATCTTGGCGGACGCCATCGCCAGCGGGCGGTAGTCGGCCACCGCGGCCGTGGCGACGAACACATCGGTGCCCGGCAGTTCCTGCTGCACGGCCTCGTACATCTGCGCCGCGCTCTCCACATCAATGCGCCGCACGCCGGCCGGCGTACACAATGACACCGGTCCGCTGACCAGGATTACCTCGGCGCCGGCCGCGCGCATCGCCTGCGCCACCGCGTAACCCATCTTTCCGGAGCTGCGATTGCTCACGAAGCGCACCGGATCGATGCATTCGCGCGTGGGGCCGGCCGTGATCAGCACGCGCTTGCCGCTGAGCCGGCCCGCCGCGGTCAGCATCGGCTCGACCAGATCGGCGATTTCCACCGCCTCGAGCATGCGGCCCGGACCCACTTCGCCACAGGCCTGATCGCCGCTGGCGGGCCCGAGCAGATGCACGCCGCGACTGTGCAATGTGGCGACGTTGCCCTGCGTCGCGGCATTCAGCCACATCTGCTGGTTCATTGCCGGTGCGACCACGATCGGCGCCGTCGTCGCCAGGCACAGGGTCGCCAGCAGATCATCGGCACGGCCGATGGCAAGGCGCGCGATGAAATCTGCGCTCGCCGGCGCCACCAGCACCAGGTCGGCCCAGCGCGCCAGTTCGATATGGCCCATCGCGGCCTCGGCCGCCGGATCCCAGAGGCTCTCGCGCACCGCGCGGCCCGAGAGCGCCTGGAAAGTGGTGGCAGTGATGAATTCGCGTGCCGCGGCGGTCATAACCACCTGCACCTCGGCGCCGCGCTCGATCAGGCGGCGCACGAGTTCGGCGCTCTTGTAGGCAGCGATGCCGCCGGTCACACCAAGAATGACGTGTTTGCCACGCATGCGCACATTATCGGGCAGTGGGGCCGTTTCATGCCATGCCCGGCTGATATGACCATCGCACGCAGCGGCCATGTCGGTGAACATGGGCCGCCTCGAGGGAGGCGCCGACTGTGAAATACCTCACATGAATCTGCACGACTGGCCGGCGCCGGAGCGCCCGCGCGAAAAACTGCTGGCCTCGGGCGCCGCAGCATTATCCGATGCTGAACTGCTGGCGCTGCTGATGGGTGGTTCGGGACTGCGTGGCAGCAATGTGGTCGACCTGGCGCGCTCGCTGCTGGGTACGCACCGCTCGCTGCGCGAACTGCTGAGTGCCGATCGCCGCACGCTGCTCGCCTGTCCGGGCCTGGGCATCGCTGGCTACTGCCGCCTGCAGGCCGCGCTGGAACTGGCGCGCCGCCACTATGCCGAGGCCTTGCTGCGCGGCCCGCTGCTTGATTCCCCGGCCGCCACCCATCGCTTCCTGATCGCACAGTTGCGCGATCAGCCGCACGAGCTGTTCTGCTGCCTGCATCTCGACAACCGGCATCGGCTGATCGCGTTCGACGAACTGTTCCGCGGCACCATAGACGGGGCCAGCGTGCATCCACGCGAGGTGGTCAAGCAGGCGCTGGGCCGCAATGCCGCCGCCGTGATCCTGGCGCATAATCACCCCTCGGGAGTCGCCGAGCCCAGCCAGGCGGACGAGCTGATCACCCATCGGCTGCGCGAAGCGCTGGCGCTGGTCGACATTCGGGTACTCGATCACTGCATCGTGGCCGACAATGGCTGCCTGTCCTTTGCCGAGCGCGGGCTCCTATAGACTGGCAGGCGCCAGGCTGGTATAAAGCCCGCCCTTCGCCGCTGCCGACGGTAGGCGTTGGATTTATTCAAGCTATTGATTTATAAGGACTACTGCCATGTCCCGCGTTTGTCAGATCACGGGTAAGCGCCCCATTTCGGGCAATACCGTTTCGCACGCCAACAACCGGCGTCGGCGCCGCTTCCTGCCCAACCTGCATACGCAGCGCTTTTGGCTGGAAGGCGAAAAGCGCTGGATTACATTGCGCGTGTCGGGCAATGGCCTGCGCACCATCGACAAGAACGGCATCGAAGCGGTCGTGGCCGACCTGCGCAGCCGCGGCGAAGTCCTCTAATACCGAATTCAAGGGTCTGCAGCCATGCGCGAAAAAGTGAAACTGCTCTCCTCGGCCGGCACCGGCCACTTCTATGTGGCGATGAAGAACAAGCGCCTGCACCCCGAGAAGATGGAAGTGCTCAAGTACGATCCGAAAGTACGCAAGCACGTCAGCTACAAAGAAACCAAGATCAAGTAAGCCGGACGCCGTCCGGTTGCCAAGGCGGGCGCCGTGCCAGAGCTGCCCGAAGTCGAGACCACACGCCGCGGCATCGAGCCGCACCTCAAGGGCCGGATCATCCGCACCGTGCATGTGCACGACGCGCGACTGCGCTGGCCCGTCGATCCGAAACTCGCGAGCCAGCTGCGCGGACAGCGCGTACTGGCCGTCGAGCGGCGCGCCAAGTACCTGCTGATACGCTTAGGCCGCGGCACGCTGATCATGCACTTAGGGATGTCCGGCTCACTGCGCATACTGCCGCAGCGCACCGCGCGCCAGCGCCACGATCATCTCGACCTGTGGCTCGACTCCGGGCAGGTACTGCGTTTCAACGACCCGCGGCGCTTCGGCTGCTGCCTGTACACGAGCGATGATCCGCTGGCGCACCCGCTGCTGGCGAAGCTCGCCCCCGAACCGCTGCACGGCGATTTCGACGCTGCCTACATGCATCGCATCACGCGCCGGCGGCGGGTGGCCATCAAATCACTGCTGCTGAACGGCCAGCTGATCACCGGCGTCGGCAACATCTACGCCAGCGAGGCGCTGTTTCGCGCCCGCATCAGGCCGCGCCGCGCCGCACGCTCGCTTGGCCTTAAGGAATGCGCGCGGATCGCGAGCGCGATCCGCCGGGTGCTGGGTTCAGCCATCCGCGCCGGCGGCACCACGCTGCGCGACTACGTCAATGCCGAGGGCATGCCCGGCGACTTCGCCGTGAAGCTCTATGTGTATGAACGCGCCGCGCTGCCCTGCCGGCGCTGCCGCACACCGATACGGCAGATCACCCAGGGCCAGCGTTCCACCTACTATTGTCCGGAGTGCCAACGATGAACACGCCAGCGCCAGCCCTCGCCTTCAGGTCCGTGCGTGCCGCGATGCGCCGGCGCGAGCGCGCGCTTGGCGCACGCGACCCGGTGATGGCACGGCTGATCGGGGCCGCGGGCCCCTGCACCATGGAGGCGCGCCTCGAGCGCACGCCCTTTGAATCGCTGGCCTCGAGCATTGCGCACCAGCAGCTCAACGGTGCGGTGGCGGCGCGGATACTGCAGCGCTTCGTGGCACTGTACGCGCCGGCGGCGTTTCCCGAGCCCGCCGCATTGCTGGGTACCGACGATGCAGCACTGCGCGCCGCCGGATTTTCATTTGCGAAGATCCGCGCGCTGCGCGACCTGGCCGCGAAGGTACTGGAAGGGGTGGTGCCGGCGGCCGACGAGCTGACGCAGCTCGAGGACGGGCACATCGTCGAGCGGCTCACGCAGGTGCGCGGCATCGGCCCGTGGACCGTGCAGATGATGCTGATGTTTCAGCTCGGGCGGCCGAACGTGCTGCCGATCGACGACTATGGTGTCCGCAACGGATTTCGCCTGGCCTACGGACTTAAGGGCCTGCCGACGCCCCGTGCGCTCGCGCTGTTCGGTGAACGCTGGCATCCGCATTGCTCGATAGCGGCCTGGTACCTGTGGCGCGCGGTCGACCTCGCGCGCGAGGGCAAACTGCCGCGCGCCGCGCGCCCACCGCGCATTGCGATTCAGCAGCAGCGCGTCGTGGTGAAGAAGACGCCCAAGAAGAAGGCAAAGAAGAAAAAAGCCGCCTCGCGCATCGGCCGGCGCGCCCGCGCCCGCAAATAGCCGCTTCAGTCGTCCCGCTCGGGATAGGGCTTGCGGGCCGAGGCTCTGGAAAACACGGCATCGGAACTCCCGCGCGTGGCGTCGATGTCGGTCTCGATATCGGTCATCAGCGTCCTGATCGCGTCGAGCGCGCGGTTGATGTGCTCGAGTCTTGCGGCAATGGCCCCGTTGCGGCGGGCGGTATCGCGCTGCCTCACAAAATCAGCAGCCTTCATGTTCAGCAGCCGCAGCTGCTCCTCGATGCGCAGCAACTGACTGGCAACGACCCCCAGCGGCAGGTCGATTGCGATTTCCCAGTCAGTGGAGGATTCCTTGTTCACGGCGCTTACCTTAAGGCTGCGGGCAGCGATTATCGCCTGCCCGCCCGGCAGCGGTGAGACTTACTCACTCCGGCGGCGTATCGCCCTGGTAGCTGATCGGCGTGGCGCCTTCGACCGGGCCGATGTGCCGCGCCCGATCGCTCACATAGAGCCTGACTTCGCGCTCGAACCTGAGCGTGCCATCGACGCTCACGTCAGGTCCGATCACGACGCGCGGCGGTGCCGAGGAATTGAAGTTGAAAAAGCCGTGCGGCTTTTCGATCAGGATACCGCCCTCGACGTGTGCACCATTGAGCAGCGCCACGGAGCCGTTCACGGTCCGGAGCCGCCCCACCACGTGCGCGGCGTCAACCGTGATCGAGCCGTTGATGTTGGCCAGTGCGCCATCAACCCGCGCGCCGCGGGCCAGGTGCAGCGCGCCGTTGACGGTCCTGACGCTGCCGCTGACTCGCGATTCCGCCCCGAGCTCCACGGCGCCATTGACTGTGCGCATCGAGTGCGCGCTGGCGCCCTCACCCAACGACAAACCGCCATTCACCGTGCGTACATCGGTGACCGTGGCCTTCGCGCCGATCTCGACCGCGCCATTGACGGTCGAGACCTCTCCGGTCTGTACGCCCGGGGCTACGTGGACGGCGCCATTGGTGCGGCTATGGCCGCTGATCTCGATATCGCAGGCGGCGAGCGCCACGAGCCCGGGGAGCAGGGCTGCAATCTTCAGGGCACGGGACATGGGGGTACTCCGGAATGGCAGGCCAGCGGGCTACCCTATTTAACTCGCGACCGGGCCCGAAAGTTTCAGCTCGCCGTCCGGAACCAAACCAGGAACCTCAGGTCAGCTAGTGATTGCGGCGCCAATCGGCGCTGCCCTCGAGGAGTTCGTCCATGAAACCCACTTCGATTCTCTGCAGCCTGGCCCTGGCAGCGGCCGGCGCGCTGCTGGTCCAGACCCCGGCGCGCGCAGGGATACCCTCGTATATCAATGCCGCGGTGACCGACGCCGGTCGTCCGGATGCCGACAAACAACGGGATGCCGGCCGTAAGCCCGCCGACACGCTGGTGTTTGCCGGCATCAAGCCGGGCAACCAGGTGGTCGAGCTGGTGCCGGGCGGCGGCTACTACACCCGGCTGCTTAGCAAGGTAGTCGGTCCTCACGGCAAGCTCTATGCGGTCGCACCGGCGCCGCGCCCCGATGCGCCGGCCGGAGAACCCGATCGGGCCGCCGCCGTGAAAACCATTGCCGCCGACGCGCGCTATGCCAATGTCACAGTGCTGGTGCAGCCGATCAAGAGCCTCTCGCTGCCAGAACGCGCCGATGTCGTGTGGACATCGAACAACTATCACGATGTGCACAACGTGCCGGCGATCGATGTCCAGGCCTTCAACAAGTCGATCTTCGACGCGCTGAAGCCCGGCGGCCTGTACCTGGTGATCGATCACGCGGCGGCCGCCGGCGCGCCGGCCGATGTGACCTCGACGCTGCACCGCATCGACCCCGAAGTGGTCAAGCAGGAAGTGCTGGCCGCGGGCTTCGTGCTGGACGGGCAAAGCGACGTGCTGCGCAACCCGGCTGACACCCACACGCTCGCGGTCTTCGATCCGGCGATACGTGGCAAAACCGACCAGTTCCTGCTCAGGTTTCGCAAGCCGCGCAGCTAGCGCGCCGCGGCTCAGTCGGCGAGTCCGGCGCCCTCGCCGCGCGGATCGGCGGCGGCCTCGACGGCGCCGCTGTTGCGGTCCCAGACGATGGTCTGCAGATTGCCCCAGCGCCGCCCACTGGGTTCCACGGTATCGCCGCGCGCCCGGAGCGCGGTGATCTCCACGTCGCTGAGCGCCCCGGGTTCGTAGCGCAGCACGTCGGGCAGGTACTGGTGGTGGAAGCGCGGCGCCGCGGCGATCTGCGCGGCACTGCGGCCGTCGACGAAGTCGAGCGTCGCCAGCAGCACCATGCCGATGATGAAGCTGCCCCCCGGTGAACCGGTGATCATCACGCGCCCTTTGGACTCCACGAAGGCAGGTGTCACCGACGAGAGCATGCGCTTGTGCGGGGCAATCGCGTTGGCATCGGCACCGACCAGGCCGTAGCCGTTAGGCACGCCCGCCTTGATCGAGAAATCGTCCATCTCGTCGTTCAGGAACAGGCCCGTACCCTTGATCACGCGCCCGGAACCGAAACCGAAATTGAGCGTGATAGTGCCGGCGACGCGATTGCCGTCGCGATCGAGTACCGAAAAATGTGTGGTCTGGGGCCCGGCATCGGCGCCGGCGCCAATACCCGGCAGCGCGCTGCTCGGTGTCGCGCGATCGGTGCGGATCGAGGCCGCTAGACCCGCGGCATAGTCGGCGCTCATCAGCCGCGCGCCCGGTACGGTCACGAAATCCGGGTCGCCGAGGTATAGCGCGCGGTCGCGATGCGCGCGGCGCATCGCCTCGACGATGAAATGCTTGCGGGTCGTGGCATCGACTGCCTCGAGCGGCAATTCCGCCAGCATGTTCAGTGCCTCGATCAGCGCGATGCCCCCGGAACTGGGCGGCGGCGCCGACACCACGCGCGCGCCGCGATACTGGCCGACGACCGGCGCGCGCTCGAGCGCGTGATAGTCGGCGAGATCGGCCTCGCTCCAGATACCGCCCTGCGCCCGCACCCCGGCCACCAGGCGCGCCGCGAATTCACCACGGTAAAAGGCATCGAGTCCATGACGCGCGAGGTACTCGAGCGAGGCGGCGAGCTCCGGCTGGCGGATGATCGTCCCCAGCGGTGGTACCGCGCCGTGGCGCAGAAAGTTGCGCGCCACCTCCGGATCGGCCGCGAATTTCGCGAGGCCCCGCTGCAGCCCATCGTGCAGGCGCCCGGGCAGCGGAAAACCCGCGCGCGCCAGGCGTATCGCCGGCGCCAGGCTGCGCGCGACCGGCAATTTCCCGTAGCGCGCGGCGAGCAGCGCCATGCCGGCGGGCTCGCCGGGAATGCCCGCGCCCAGCGCGCTCTCGGCCGACAGGCCCGGCACCGGCTCGCCGTGCGCATCCAGGAACATGTCGCGCGTCGCTGCGGCCGGCGCGTATTCACGCGCATCGATCGCGATATCCACGCCGTCGGCCGCGCGGTGCAGCAGGTAGATGCCGCCACCCGTGAGTCCCGAACCCGTGGGCTCGACGACCGCCAGCGCGGCGCTGATCGCGACCGCGGCATCGAAGGCATTGCCGCCGGCGTGCAGCACCTCCAGGCCCGCAGCGCTGGCCAGCGGATGAGCGCTGGCGACAGCGGCGTGAGCCGGGACGGCGCTCTGGACCGGAGCGGCGGCCGTCGCGGCCCACGCGCCCTGCGGCGCCAGCAGCGTTGCGGCCAGTAACGTCGCGGCCAGCAGCGTGTCGAGCACTCCAGGGCGGCGCGTGTTCATTGCTTCAGGCGGCGCGCGAACGCGGCCTTCACCAGGGGATGCACGAACTCCGACACATCACCGCCCAGCGTCGCGATCTCGCGCACCAGCGAGGAAGAGATGAAGGTGTACTGCTCCTTGGGCGTCAGATAGACAGTTTCGATGTCGGGATTCAGGTGCCGCCCCATATTGGCGAGCTGGAATTCAAATTCGAAGTCGGCGACCGCGCGCAGCCCGCGCACGATCACACCGATGCCGTTGCGGGCTGCGAATTCGACCGTCAGGCCCGTGTAGCCCACCACTTCAACGTTGGCAATGCCGGCCAGCACGGTGCGCGCCAGCTCCACGCGCTCCTCGATCGCGAACATCGGCGCCTTGCTCGGACTGGCCGCGATCGCCAGCACCACGCGATCAAAGACGCCGGCGGCCCGCCGCACCAGGTCTTCATGGCCGCGGGTGATCGGATCAAAAGTGCCGGGATAGACGGCGTTTCGGTGTGTGGGCACGGGGCGCTCCTGTGACCGGCGTTCAATTACCGGCGTTCGAACAGATCATAACCGACCGCGCCGGCGGTGCCGCTGCGCAGCGGCTGCCAGGTGGCCGGCATATTCTCAAGTGGCGCACTGCGCGGGTGCTCAATATAGACGCGGCTGCCGGCCTTGAGCCAGCCGCGCGCCTCGAGCTGCGCGACGCTGGTGGCCAGCGCGCCGGCCGCAAACGGCGGATCCAGGAACACCAGATCAAAGGCTTGCGGCGGCCCTGCCAGGTAGCGCGCCGCATCGGTGTGCAGGCATTGCGAGGCAGCGGGATCAGCCTGCCACTCGATCAGCACGGCGCGCAGCTGTTCGATCGCCTGCCGGTCGCTGTCGATGAACACACAGTGTGCAGCCCCGCGCGACAGCGCTTCGAGTCCGAGCGCACCGGCGCCCGCGTACAGGTCGAGGCAGCGGCGTCCGCCGATGCGCCCCTGCAGCCAGTTGAACAGCGTCTCGCGCACCCGATCGCCGGTCGGACGGATAGCCCCGGCCGGAAAGCGCCAGCGGCGTCCGCGCCACTGGCCGGCAATGATGCGCAACTGGCGCGCCCGCGCGCCGCGCTGGCCGCTATCGGAGCTGTGCTGACTCATGAGGTAGCGCAGCCTACCTCAAGGGCGCCACACGGCAAGCCGCCCGAGGCTACAATTGCGCCCCAGCCATGCCGGGCACCAACGCCACAGTCGAATCGCCGCCGGAAGCACCGCAGGGTTTCTTCGGGCGGCTGCGCGCGCGGCTCAATCGCGGTGCTGCGACCCTGGCGCGCGATCTGCGCACCCTGCTGCGTGGACGGGCGATCGATGCCGCGCTGCTCGAGGAGCTTGAGGCACGGTTGTTGAGTGCCGATGTCGGCGTCACCGCCAGTAGCGAAATACTGGCCGAATTGCAGCAGCGCGTGGCGCGCCATGAGCTGGACGATGCCGAGTCGCTCCTGGCCGCGCTGCGCGCGCGGCTCACTGAAATCCTCAGACCCTGTGAACAACCGCTGCGCATCACGCGCGGCAGCCAGCCCTTCGTGGTGCTGATCGTCGGTGTCAACGGCTCCGGAAAGACCACAACCATCGGCAAGCTGGCGACGCAGCTGCGCGAGCTGGGCCTGTCGGTGATGCTGGCCGCCGGCGATACCTTTCGCGCCGCTGCGATCGAACAGCTCGAGGTGTGGGCGCAACGGAGCGGTGCGCAGTTTTCGGCGCAGCCGACCGGCGCCGATCCGGGCGCAGTGCTGTTCGATGCCCTGCAGGCTGCGCGCGCCCGCAAGATCGACGTGCTGCTGGCCGATACCGCCGGACGCCTGCAGAGCCAGAGGAATCTGATGGACGAGCTGCGCAAGATCCGGCGTGTGCTGGGCCGCATCGACGCGCACGCACCGCACGAGGTGCTGCTGGTGCTCGATGCCAACCAGGGCCAGAACGCGCTGGCGCAGGCCGAACAGTTCCACGCTGCGGTCGGTGTTACGGGACTCGTGATCACCAAGCTCGACGGCACGGCGCGCGGCGGTATCGTGGTCGCGATTGCGCGCAAGCTGGGCCTGCCGATCCGTTTCCTGGGCCTGGGCGAGCAGGCGGGGGATTTCGGACCCTTTGATGCCGCGGCCTTCGCTGCGGCGCTGATCGGCAGCGACGCCGCCGAAGGCGAGGCATGATCACTTTCAGCGCCGTGGCCAAGCGCTATCGCAACGGCCGCGAGGCCCTGGGCAACGTAAACCTGCATGTCGCACCCGGCGAGATGGTGTTCCTGACCGGGCGCTCCGGCGCCGGGAAGAGCACGGTGCTGAAGCTGATCGCGCTGCTCGAGCGGCCGACGCGCGGCCAGGTGATCGTCGGCGGCGAGAACACCGGCAAGCTCGCCGCGCGGCGCATACCGGCATTTCGCCGCCGGGTCGGCGTCGTGTTCCAGGATCACCGGCTGCTGGGCGACCGCCCGGTATTCGACAACGTCGCGCTGCCGCTGATCGTGGCCGGCAGTGCGCTGAAGGAGATCGACAAACGGGTGCGCGCCGCGCTCGACCAGGTGGGACTGCTGGGCCACGAGCGCCAGCTGCCGGCGGAACTGTCGGTCGGCGAACAGCAGCGCGTGGGCATTGCGCGCGCCATCGTCAGCCGCCCGCCGCTGCTGATCGCCGATGAGCCCACCGGCAATCTCGATCCGCAGCTGGCCGGCGAAGTGATGGAACTGTTCCGCCGCCTGAACGAGGTGGGCGTTACGATCATGGTGGCGACCCATGATCTGCACCTGGTGCGCCAATCCGGATTGCGCGAGATCGTGCTCGACAATGGCCGGGTCGCCGGCGGCGACGACAGCCTTGAGCTGCCGGTCATCGCGGCGCACCGATGAGCTGGCTGCTGCGGCACCTGCAATCGCTGCTGGCCTCGGCCGGGCACCTGGCGCGCGCGCCGATCGCGACCACCTTCACGGTGCTGGTAATGGGCCTGGCGCTCGCGCTGCCGCTCGGTCTCGATGTGCTGGTGCGTAATGTCCGCAGCGCGACCGGCGATTTCAGCGGCGCGATCGGCATTTCCGTGTATCTGAAGACCAACGTGTCCGAGTCGCGTGCCCAGCAGCTGCTGCGCAGTGTCCGTGAGCGCTTAGGGGTGCGCACCGCAACGCTGATCACGGCCACGGAGGCGCTGGGGCAGTTTCGCAAGCAGTCGGGCTTTGGCGCGGCGCTCGATGCGCTCGAGGACAATCCACTGCCGCACGTGCTGGCGATCACACCGGATGCCGCCAGCGCCGATCCGGCCGCGGTGGAAAACCTGCGGCGCTTCCTGCAGTCCTGGCCGGAAGTCGAGACCGTCCAGCTCGATGGCGACTGGGTGGCGCGCTTCAACGCGATACTGGCGCTGCTGCGCCGGCTGCTGCTGCTGGCGGCGGGGCTGCTGGGCCTGGGTGTGATCGCGGTGGTTGGCAACACCATCCGCCTCGAGATCCAGAACCGGCGCGCCGAGATCGAAGTCACCAAGCTGGTCGGCGGCACCAATGCCTTCGTGCGCCGGCCGTTCCTGTACACCGGCGCCCTGTACGGCCTGCTGGGCGGGCTGTGCGCTTTCCTGGTCGTGGCCGTCGCGCTGTGGCTGCTGGCGCCGTTCGTCACGCGCCTGGCGCAGACCTACGGCAGCCAGTTCGCGCTGCATGGCCCGGGCATGCGCGATCTGGGAATACTGCTGGGCGGCGGTACGCTGCTGGGTTGGGTTGGCGCCTGGATGGCGGCCGGCCGCCACCTGGCCAGAATCGAGCCAGGCACCTGATAAGCTGTTGATTTTACTATACGATCTCCTGCCCGCAGGGAACTTCCAAGGCCCTTAGCACTCGAAGATTTCGAGTGCTAAAATGGCCGGACGAATCCGGATGGGAGATCGACAGTGACCACGCATACCGCACTGATTGCCAAGCCTGGCGACTTCGGCCTGATCGGGCCGGTCGGTAGCTTTGACGCGTATGTCGAGCGGGTCCGTCAGATCCCGGTGTTGAGTCGCGAGGAGGAACAGCAGCTCGCGCAGCGTTTCCGCGATACCGAGGATCTCGACGCCGCGCGCCAGCTGGTGCTCTCGCACCTGCGCTTCGTGCTGCATATCGCGCGCGGCTACGCCGGCTACGGCCTGCCGGTCAGCGATCTGGTGCAGGAAGGTAATGTCGGCCTGATGAAGGCTGTGAAGCGCTTCGACCCGAGCGTGGGCGTGCGGCTGGTGTCGTTCGCGGTGCACTGGATCCGCGCCGAGATCCACGAGTATGTGCTGCGCAACTGGCGCCTGGTGCGGATCGCCACCACCAAGGCGCAGCGCAAGCTGTTCTTCAACCTGCGGCGCGTGAAGAGCAGCCTAACCTGGCTGAGCGCCGAGGAGACGCGCGCGGTGGCCGCTGATCTGGGTGTCACGCCGGCCGAAGTCACCGACATGGAACAGCGACTGTCGGCGCGCGACACGAGCTTCGACCCGCTCCCGGCCGGCGATGAGGAAGAGGGTTACGGCCCCGCCGCCTACCTCGCCGCCGCGGGCGCCGACCCGGCCGAGACCGTGGAAAGCGATGAATGGAGCGACGATTCCAATGCCCAGCTCGCCCAGGGCCTGCGGAGCCTGGATGAGCGCAGCAGCAGCATTCTGCGGCGCCGGTGGCTTGCGGAGCCCAAGGCCACACTGCAGGAACTGGCGGCGGAGTACGGTGTGTCTGCCGAGCGCATCCGCCAGATCGAGGCCGCGGCTTTTACGCGATTGCGCCGCCTGTTGCCTGCGCCGACGGTCTGATTGCCACCACAAATCGCCGCTACGGCTCGGCGCGGCGTCGTCGAAAGGCGACATAATATCGCCCTCAAACCGATGATTTCCTGTGGCTTTTTCTTTGTAAGAAACCTATGCTAATTTGCATGCGGCGTTGCTCAGTGAGCGATGCGCAAATCGGACAGCTGACGGATTTGCAGAAATCTGGCTGTCCGGGTGGACACGGATAAGGCAGCCGAAGGTTTTTTGGCTCCGGGCGCGACTTTAAGACGCGAATCGACGCGTCGCCCCCCGCATTTTAGGGAGTGGCAAATTGCCAGTAGCGCCGGTCCGAATGTATAGATGTCCACCCGTGGCAGACCGGATCGATTGTGTAATTACCGGCCCCGCAATGCGGGGCCTATTTTTTTGCCACCGGCGTCGATGACTCCGCCAACAACTCACGCAGTTGATCCTGCCAGGCCTCGGCCCAGGTGTGCGTGCCATGTCCGTGCGTGTGCTCGCTGACCGGCAGCAAAACAAATTTTCCGCGCGGCAATTTCTTCACCTCACGCTCGGCGATGCCGAGCTCCGGTGGATTGATGAAATCATCGGCGCTGTTCACCCACATCACCGGCACGGGTATATCCGCAAGCCGCGCTGAAGGATCGTAGTCGCGCGAGGCCGCCACCTGGTACATCAGATCATTGGCATCCAGTTCCTGCAGCTCCGCACCGATATATTCGCCGACGCGCCGGTCGGCCGCGTCACGATCGGGATACTGTACCTGCCACAGTGCTGGCGCACTGCCGGCGATCATCAGCAGATCGGCCGCGGTGCGCAGCCCATTCAGCGGCTGCGCGTGGTACTCACCGCCCTGCCAGCCCGGATCGCTGCTGATCGCATCGATGATCATGCGCCGCCACATGCGGTTGCGTCCCGCGATCTGCACCGGCAGACAGGCGAGCGGCATCAGCGCATCGACGAACTCACCGTGCGTCTCGCCCCACATGAAGGCGTGCATGCAACCCATCGAGGTGCCGAGCAGCAGGCGCAGATGATCGACGTGCAGGCCCTCGGTCAGCAGACGATATTGCGCGCCGACCATATCGGTGTAGGCATAGTGCGGAAACGCAGCGTGCAGGCCATCGCTGGGCTTCGAGGACTTGCCGTGGCCGATGCCATCGGGCAGCACGATGTAGTAACGCGTGGCATCGAGCAGTCCGCCGGGCGCGAACAGTGGCGTGGCGAACGGCGCTCGCAGGAACTGGTGGCCGTCTCCGCCAGTGCCGTGCAGGATCAGCACCGCGTTGCGCACGTGCCCCGCAGCATCGCGCTGCGGCATACCCAGCGTCGTGTAGTGCAGGCGCAGCTCGGCCAGCGATTCGCCCGACGCGAATTTGAAGTCAGGCAATACCAGCTGGCCCTCGGCAGTCTGCGGCGACCACGCGTCAGCAGGCGCAGCGCCGGCGCCGGCAGCGGCCGCGGCCGCGGCCGCGGCGCAGCAGGCCAGCAGGGTGACTACCAGCAGGCGTCTGGCTGTCATGTCAGTCTCCCGGTTCGTGCAGCCAGTCGCGGCCGCGCTGCGAGGTCAGGTAGGGCAATAGCCTGGCATCGAGCTGCTCATCGGGCGAGCGATAGGCCCACTGCACCAGCGGTGGCATCGACATCAGAATGGCATCGGTGCGGCCGCCCGACTGCAGCCCGAACAGCGTGCCGCGATCGAACACCAGATTGAACTCCACGTAGCGGCCGCGACGATAGAGCTGATAGCGGCGCTCGCGCTCGCCGTAGGGCGCGTCGCGGCGGCGCGCGATGATGGCGCCGTAGGCCTGCAGGAACTGCGTGCCCACGGCGCGCATGAATTCAAAGCAGCGCTCCCAGGGCATCCCGAATTGCGGCGTGTCAGCATTCAGGTCGTCGTAGAAGATGCCGCCCAGCCCGCGGCCTTCGGCGCGATGGCGCAGGTAGAAATATTCATCGCAGGTGCCGCGCGCGTGAGCGTACAGCAGCTCGTGAAAGGGCGCGCAGGCTGCGGCCGCGGCGCGATGCCAGTGCCTGGCATCCTCCTCGTACACCAGATACGGCGTCAGGTCGAAGCCGCCTCCGAACCACCAGATGTCACCGGCACTGAAGAAGCGCACGTTCAGGTGGCTGGTGGGCACGTGAGGGTTGCGCGGATGCATCACCACCGATACGCCCATCGCGCGATAGGCGCGCCCGACCAGCGCCGGGTTGCGCGCCGTGGCGGCCGGCGGCAGCTTCGAGCCCTGCACGTCGGAGAGCGCCACGCCGCCGCGCTCGAACCGCGCACCGTCCTCGAGCACCGCGGTGATGCCGTCGCCGCTTAGGCCCGCCGACTCGCCCGGACGCTCCCAGCGATCGCGCAGGAAGGTGCGGGCGCCATCCAGCTGCTCGAAGCTCCCGCACAGTGCATCCTGGAGCGCGCCCAGGTATTCGCGCACCGCGCGACCGCGATCCTCACTCATGCTCGGACTGTAAGGCGCGGGCTCGGGAATTGCACATGAATTTACCTGCGGCCGCAGCGCATCGCCGCGCGCGCGTGAGTGCGCTAAACTGCCGAGGACCTGGTCGCGCACCACTTCAAGGAGTCAGTGACATGAGCAAGGGCATGGATCGCAAGAAGGAAGGCAAGAAGAAGCCAGCGAAGACCCTGGAGGAGAAGCGCGCGGCGAAGAAGGCCAAGAAGGCTGATCGCGTCTTCTTGGGCAACGGCTAGCGATTCAGATCAGCGACTGCCGGGTTGCCAAGCGGCGCCTGGTGCATCGCTGCCGACACCGCCTCGGCCTTGCCCAGCACCCGCAGCAGATTGCCACCCGCCAGCTTGGCCAGCATCGGATCGGTCCAGCCGCGATGGATCAGCTCGGCGAACAGCTTCGGATAGTCGGCGACGCTCGCCAGGCCTTCCGGCAGGATATCGATGCCATCAAAATCACTGCCGATGCCGACATGATCGATGCCGGCCACCTTGACGATATGCTCGATGTGATCGGCGACGTCCTGCACTGTCACCCGCGGCTTCGGATGCGCCTGTTCCCAGGCGGCGAGCGCGGCGGCCGCGCGCTCGGGCTGGCCGATGTACAGGCCCGCATAGGGCGGTGAGTTGTAGCGCGCGACCTCGGCCGACTGGTCGGCGATCCACTGGTTCATCGGCTGGCTCACGTATTGAGCGAAGAAATTCACCATCACCACGCCGTCGTGCTGCGGCAGCAGCTGCAATACGTCGTCAGGCACATTGCGCGGATGATCGGTCAGCGCGCGCGCGCTGCTGTGCGAGAATATTACCGGTGCACGGCTTAAGTCGATGGCCTGGCGCATCACGTCGGGCGAGACATGCGAGACATCGACCAGCATGCCGAGTCGGTTCATCTCGGTGATCACGGCACGCCCGAATGGCGACAACCCCTTGTGCAGCGGGTTGTCGGTCGCCGAGTCGGCGAGCGCGTTGTTGCTGGTGTGGGTCAGCGTCATGTAGCGCGCACCCAGCGCGTAGAACTGGCGTAGCGCGGCGATGCTCTCGCCGATCTGGTGGCCGCCTTCGATGCCGATCAACGAGGCGATGCGGCCGCTCTTGTGGATGCGCACGATGTCGGCGGCGGTACTGGCCAGTGCGAAAGTGTCCGGATAGCGATCGATGAGGCCGCGTACGGTGTCGATCTGCACCAGCGTCGCACGCACTGCCTCGGCGCCGGTGGTCGAACTCGGAATCCACACCGACCAGAACTGCCCGCCCAGCTGGCCCTGGCGCAGGCGGTGAATGTCGGTCTGCAGCGCGGTGACCGGGGATCCCGCGGTGCCACTCAGATCCGTGCTCCAGAGCTTGTTGCCAAAGCGCTCGAGCAGCTGCTCCGCAAAATCATTGTGCCCGTCGATCAGCGGGGTGTCGCTGAGCAGGTGCGCGATGCGGCGCGCGGTCGCAGCATCGTCGGCTGACGCACACCACGCCGGCGCAGCCGCACCCAGCAGTGCTGCGGCCAGTGCCAGTTCTGCAAGTCGCGTCACTCTGATTGACATCGGTCGCTCCTGGTCCAGGTTAACGGGTCGCGCATTGCACGACCGGAGTCAGCTCGGAGCGCAGCGGATCGACAGCCGGCAGCGCGTGGCGCTCCGCGGTCTCGGCCAGCAGCCGCGTCGCCTGCTGTGGCTCGAGCTGCGAGGTGTTCAGTGCGATCCCGACGAAGCGCGCCAGCGGATTGGTCCGCTGCGCCAGCTGCAGGTGCAGGCTCATCACGTCGGCGAGCGGCGGAATGATGAAGCCCGGGTAGCCGTCCATATGCGTACGCAGCGGATCGTGGCACATCACCAGTGCATCCGGTTGCGAGCCGTGCAGAAGTCCCAGCGACACGCCAGCGTAGCCCGGGTGCAGAATCGAGCCCTGGCCTTCGATGATGTCCCAATGCAGCGGGTCATTGGCCGGCGACAGCCATTCGGCGGCGCCGGCGACGAAATCGGCGACGACAGCATCGATCGCCACACCGCTGCCGCTGATCATGATGCCGGTCTGGCCCGTGGCACGGAAGCTGGCGGCCAGCCCCGCGGCCTTAAAGGCGCGGGTCAGCGCCAGCGCGGTGTATTTCTTGCCGAGCGCGCAATCGGTGCCGACCGTCAGCAGGCGCTTGCCAGCGCGCCGCAGTCCGCTGCCCACCGGAAACGCCCGGCCGCTGTGGCGGACATCGTGCAGCGCGCGGCCATGGCGCGCCGCGGCTTCGCGGATCGCCTCAACGCTCGCCAGGCGCGTGTGCATGCCGCTGACCACATCGAGCCCGGCCTCGATGGCCTCGCAGATCGCCGGGATCCAGTGCACCGCAATCTGCCCGCCGACCGGCGCCACGCCGATCAGCAGCGAGCGCGCGCCACGCGCGACCGCCTCGGCGGGCGTGAGGCGCGGCAGACCGGTATCGACCGTGCCGCCGGGCAGATTCCATTGCCCGGTGCAGGCCTCGGGCCGCCACTGGCGCACACCGAAGGCGGTCTTGGCGTTCGACTCCTGGCGTTCGTCGCCGACGAACAGCAGATACGGCAGGCGTATGTCAGGCATGGGTGGCTCGACTTTTCGACCAGACCTGAAACACCGCCCATCCCAGGATCAGCACCACCAGTCCATAGCGCGCGGTGGGCGGTCCGGTAATCCAGGAGGAGATCACCAGGCCCGCGCTGGAGAGCACGAAGATCAAGGGCATCAGCGGATACCAGGGCACGCGAAACAGATTCGCCACCGCCGGCTCGCGGCGCCGAAACACGAATACCGCGGCCCCCGCCAGGCCGATGAAGAACCAGCTCGCCACCACGACCAGCGACAGCAGCGCATCGAAGGCATTGAATAGCGCCAGCAGCGTCGCGCAGCCGGCAATCGCCAGTACCGCACGCTGCGGAATTCGCGTGTGCGCAGACACGCGGCCGAATGCGGCGAAGAACAGGCCATCGCGCGCCATCGCATAGATCACCCGCGAGTCGGTGAACAGCGAGGCATGCGCAGCGCCGAGTATGGAAAAGGCGACAAATACGCGCACGAAGCGCGCCAGGTTCTCGTAACCCACGGCCGTCAGCGCATCGGCCACTGGTTGGCTGCTGGCCGCCAGGCCCGCGGCGCCCAGTCCCAGCGCGCAGGCGGCGTTCACGGTCACGTAGATCACCACCAGCCCGATGACGCCGTAGATGAAACCGCGCGGCAGCACGCGCTCGGGATCCCGCATCTCGCCCGCACAATAGGTGATCGTCTGCCAGCCTTCATAGGCCCACAGCACGGCGACCAGCGAAGCGATAACGGCTGTGAAACCGGGTGCGGCCAGCGCCGCGGCCGGCGCCTGGTGCACCGGCGTGTGCGGCGCGGCGATCGCGATGAGGGCCGCGAGTGCCAGCAGCACGCCACCTTTGACCGCACCGGTCACACCCTGCAGGAATGCCGTGGCGCGCGCGCTGCCCAGGTTCAGCAATGTCAGCAGCACGATCGCGGCCAGCGCCAACGCCTTGGCCGTGGTGCCGCTCAAATCAAACAGGCGCTGCGCGGTGTCGCCAAAGGCCACGGACAGTGTCGCGACCGTGCCGCCGCCCACCGCCAGCAGGATGGTCCAGCCGAACAGAAAGGCCGGTGCGCGTCCGAAGGCATCGCGGATATAGACGTACATGCCGCCGGCATCGGGCCGGCGGGCACCGAGCTCGGCGAGCGTCAGCGCGCCGGACAGCGCCATCACGCCACCGAAGATCCACGCCAGGTGCGACAGCAGGAGCGATCCGCCTGCCGACCGGATGACCTTGCCCGGCACGAAGAAGATGCCCGAGCCGATGACCGCGCCGATCGTCAGCAGCGCGACGTCGCGCACCCCGAGCGAGCGGCGCAATTCCATGGTGTGTGCGGTCACCATGCAAATTATATACTGACGCCGGAGCCACCCTGATGAAAGTCACGACCCAGATCATCGACTGGCCGCTGCGGCAGGCATTCACTATTGCGCGCGAGACACTGACTTCAATCGCCTGCATCCAGGTCACTTTGAGCGATGCGAGCGGCCGGCTGGGACGGGGCGAAGCCGTCGGCGTTGACTATGCCGGTGAGACGCCGGCATCGATGGTGGCGCAGATCGAAGCGGTGCGTGCGCAGCTCGAGGCGGACCCGACGCTGACTGAACTGCAGGCGCTGTTGCCCGCCGGTGGCGCGCGCAACGCGCTGGACTGCGCGCTCTGGGACCTGGGCGCCAAGTGTTCGGGCATCCCTGCCTGGCGGAGCGCGGGACTCGCCAGCTTTGCGCCGCGGGCAACGTCCTTCACTTTCGGCATGATGGACGAGCCGCTGTTGCGCGCCGGCGCGCGCCGCCACGCCCACTTTCCGCTGCTCAAGGTCAAGACCGATCGCCAGTGCGGCCTCGACCCGGCGCGCATTGTGCACCAGGAGGCGCCCCGGGCGCGGCTGATCCTCGATGCCAACTGCTCGTGGGGCGAAGCCGAGCTGCGGCGTTTTGCGCCCGAGTTCCAGGCACTCAATATCGTGCTGCTGGAACAGCCTGTCGATCCGCACCAGGACGAAGTGCTAAGGCACATGGCATTACCGGTGCCGGTGGCCGCCGACGAGGCCTTCAACGATCGCACCTCGATCCCCGGACTGGCCGGCAAATACCAGGTGCTCAATATCAAGCTCGACAAGACCGGCGGACTGACCGAGGCGCTGGCCTGCGCGCATGCCGGACTCGCGCAGGGTTACCGCCTGATGGTCGGCTGCATGGTAGGCAGTTCGCTGTCGATGGCGCCGGGCGTGGTGATCGCCCAGCTGTGCGACTACGTTGATCTGGACGGACCGCTGCTGCAGTCGCGCGATGTCGAAAATCCGATCGAATACCGGGATGGCACGGTGGGCACGCCGGACGCGCGCCTGTGGGGCTAGCCCCGGCGCCTGACGCACTCCGCTGCACGCCATAAGCCGCCAGCCAGTATCATTGGCGCTGTGCGTACCTCACTTGAACAGATGCTCGAAAAGCACCGGATCCTGCTGGCCGACGGCGCGACCGGAACCAATTATTTTGCCGCCGGACTGGCTGCGGGCGAACCGCCGGAATTCTGGAACGTCGATCGCCCGAAAGAAGTACTGGGCCTGCACCAGCGCTTCATCGCCGCCGGCGCGGACATCATCCTCACCAATACCTTTGGCTGTAACCGGCAGCGCCTGAAGCTGCACCGCGCCGAAGATCGCAGCTACGAGCTGGCTAAGCGCGCCGCCGAGCTGGCGCGCCAGGCGGCCGACACCGCCGCTCGGCCGGTCGTGGTCGCAGGCTCGGTCGGCCCCACTGGCGAGCTGTTTGAGCCGATGGGCGAGCTCAATCACGATGCCGCACTGGCATCGTTCAGCGAACAGCTGCGCGGGCTGCGCGACGGCGGCGCCGACCTGGCGTGGATAGAGACCATGTCTTCGGCCGAGGAAGTGAACGCCGCGGCCGCGGCAGCCATTGCGAACGCTCTGCCCTATGTAGTCACCTGCTCGTTCGACACCGCGGGCCATACCATGATGGGGATGCGCCCCGATGCGCTGGCCGACAGCGTGCGCAACCAGCCCGTGGGACCGGTGGCCATCGGCCCTAATTGTGGTGTCGGCGCCGCCGATGTACTGGTGTCGCTGCTGGCGATGCACGATCTGATGCACACGCTGGTCTGCAAGGGCAATTGCGGCATACCGCGCTTTGAAGGCACAGCCTGCGTCTACTCGGGGACCCCTGAGCTGATGGCGCGTTACGCCAGGCTGGCGGTCGATGCCGGGGCGCGCATCGTCGGTGGCTGCTGCGGCACCACGCCGGCGCACATCAGCGCTATGCGCGCCGCGCTCGATAGCCACAAGGTGGGCGATCGGCCGACTATCGACAGCATCGTCCACGAACTTGGCCCGCTGATCAATGCCGCGCCGTCTGCCAACCGGGAGCGACCGGCGCGCCGTTCACGGCGCTGAGGGTCGGCCGGGGGAGAAACACGCATGCGACCCAATCCGATCCACTGCGTGATGCTGCTGCTGGGCGCGACACTCGCCGCACCCCTGTCACTCGCCGCCGATGCGGCGGCGCCCGCCCGGGCTGCCTGGACCGTGATGGTCTATCTCGATGCCGATAACGACCTCGAGCGGCCGATGATGAAGAACCTCGAGGAAATGCTGCATCTGGGCAAGTCCGACCGCGTCAACGTGATCGTACTGGCCGCGCGCAGCTCCGAGGGCGAGGGCAAGTACACGAATGCCGCGGTCGCCAATCTGCCGAACTGGACCGACGGCAAACTGCTGCGCGTCGAACCCGGCCGGCTGCAGGAGCTCGCCGACTGGGGCGCGATCGACATGGGTGACGCCACGGTGCTCAAGCGTTTCCTGTCGACCGCGATGCACGACAATCCGGCTGAGCGTTACGCCTTGTTCTTCGGTGATCACGGCATGGCCTGGGCGGGCGTGGCTGTGGCCGAGTCGATGGGCGGCGGCGACAGCCTGGCAATTGATGAGATCGCCGGCGCGTTTAAGGCGTCACTGCCGCCCGGCAGCCGCCTGGAGCTGATCGGTTTTGACGCCTGCGTGATGGCCAATCTAGAGGTCGCCAGGACGCTTGCTCCCTACGCGCACTATCTGGTGGCCTCGGAGGAAATCGAACCCAGCGATGGCTGGGACTACGCTGCACTGTTCTCCAGGCTGACGCAGTCGCCGGACATGGATGGGGCGCAGCTCGGCCGCACCGTCGTCGACACCTATCGCGACTACTACGCCAACTCGAGCAATCACGAACGCGTCGAGAAAGCCAAGGCGCTGACGCTGGCGGTGATCGATCTGGACCAGATCACGGCCGTCGATAGGGCCGTGATAGCGATGGGCAGCGGCGCCGACGCGCTGCTCGGGCGCGGCGGACACGCCGCCTGGCTGCATCTGGCGCAGGCTCGCCATGCCACTGAGGAATATGGCCGGAGCGCTGCGCCCACCGGCCAGTCGCCGCCGGGCTCGGAAGTCTACGACCTGGTGGACGCGGCGCAGAAACTCAAGTCCCACGCGCAGGACGCCCCGAGCAGCGCCGCGGCCGATGCGGTGATCGCGGCCGCGGGCCGCGCGATCGTCTACAACCTGCACGGTCCGGCGCGTCCGCACGCCAACGGCCTGTCGATCTTTTATCCGCCGAACCAGACCGCGTTCGCGATGCGCGGCAAGACCTCGTACAAGGAAACCAGCTTCGCCGCCAGCAACTCCTGGTATCCGTTCCTCAAGAGCTACGTGGCGGTGCCGGCCAGCGCGGCCGAACGCAACCGGCCCAAGCCGGCGATCGATCCGCTGACCTCCAGCGGCCGGATGCTGGCCCCGCACGGCAAGGTGAATATCGCCTCGCAGGTACACGCTGACGACATCGACGAGGCGCGCTTCGTGGTGGCGCTGGCGCAGGACAACCAGCGCATCGTGATCGGTTCGATCCCCATCGACCTCGACGCCGGCGGCGATCTAAAAGAGGAATGGGATGGCGAGTGGTTCACGATCAGCGACAACGACGGCGCGTTCATCGCGCCGGTCACGGAGTTCGAAGAGCTGAGCGGGAACGGCAACGAGGATCTGTACTGGGCCGGCGTGCCGGCGCAGCTGCGCATGGCGGGCACCCGGGAGTGGCTCGATGTCACGCTGTACTTCATGCTCGACTTCCGGGATAAGGACGAAGAGCTCAGCGGCGATTTCATCTACGCGGTCGAATACACGGCGCGCGGTCCGCGCGAGATCGACCTGGACGCCGGCGATGACCTCCGGCCGGTGTACGAAGTGATTGATGCCAACGGCGAATCGCACCCGAGCGTGTCGGCGGATCCGAAGGAGCTGATACACATCGATGATGATGCCGATGACCTGAAGGTCGGCCGCAGCGAGGTGCCGCCCGGTCGCTATCAGGTCGGCTTCGTGGTCAGTGACCTGGCCGGGCGCCAGAGCGAGCAGATGACGGAAGTACAGGTCGAGGCGGCCGCCGAGTCCGAGTCCAAGCCCGAACCGGAAGCTGAGCCTGAGACCGAATCCGAATGAAAGCCGTGATCGCCAGCGCCCTGCTCACAGTGCTCGCGGCGTTCGCGAGCGCTGCCGAGCCGGCGGCGGCGCCAGTGCCAGTGCCGCACGATCCCGTGTTGCTGGACTCGCCTTCCGAGGTACTGACCGTCAGGCTGCCGAAGCACAAGTCCGGCGCCCTTCCCAAGTCGCCCAAGCAGGCGGCGGCTGACGACGGTCGCATCTATGGCGGCTACCGGGTGGCAAAGGGCTTCGGCCACTGGCAGGTCGAGATCTATCGCGATTTTGCGCCCGAGGACTGGGCTCATCACGTCAGCACGACGCACGAAACCCGGCCCGAGTGGCAGCTCGAACACCACTGCGGCGGGGCGCTGGTAGCCGACGACTGGGTGCTGACCGCGGCGCATTGCGTAATGAACGGCGATCCGACCAAACACGCCTGCATGCTGCACGAGGGCTACACCTGCGATCATGCGGAGATTGCGGTATCGAAAGCCCAGCACGCGAGCCTCGGCCAATGCATCAAGGCAAAGCAGATCGATCCCGTGTTCCGCGTCCGGCTCGGCGCCGAGGACCTCTCGCGGGGCGATGGCATCAGCTACCAGATCGACTGCGCGGTCGTGCACCCGGGCTGGAACCCGGCCGATTTCTATCACAACGATATCGCGCTGCTGCACTTCTCGGCCGACGGACCCGCGCCAGTGCGCGACCCGGCCCGGATCGAGCGGATCAGGATGCATACTCACGCGGCGCCCGACACCGGCACCTCCGTCACCGTCACCGGTTGGGGCAAGAGCCAGCCGGTTCCCGGCATCCAGCCGAATGCGGTGCTGATGCAGACTGACCTGCAGATCAGGAACGGCGACTTCTGCGCGAAGAAACTTGGCGTCAGGCCCGATCAGGTGGACGACAACGTGCTGTGCGCCGGCGCCTCGGCGCAGAAGACCTGTCTCGGTGACAGCGGCGGCCCGGTGGTGCTCACCGAGGGCCGACCGTATTACCTGGTCGGTGTCGTCAGCTGGGGCGCGAAGGACTGTAAAGCCGACTCAGCGCCGGGCGTCTACACACGCATCGGCGCTTTCGCGGACTGGATCGACGACGTACTGCAGGCCGAGCGCGACTAGGTCGCGCCCGCCCTCTCAAGGTTACTTCTTGAGTACTTCGCCGTCGCCCTGCGGGCCATTGGCCGTCGTGGCGGCGGGCGCCGGAGCCGCAGTCGCGTCCGCGGCCGGAGCAGCCGGTGCTGCGGCGGGTGCCGGAGCGGGAGCCGGAGCCGCGGGCTGCTGACTGCAAGCCACCAGGCCGAGCGCGCCTACCACGAGTGTCAATGCGGTCACTGAGGTCTTATTCATCTGTTATCCCCTGTGCTGTGAACCAGCTTCCCAAGCCTACTCGAAACCAAGTTGCCGGCGCAACGCGTCGAAGGCTGGCAACGAGCGCAGCGGATTGAGCAACGGATCAGTCTGCAGGTAAATCAGACCTGAATCGCCGAGCGCCCGAGCGCGCGTCAACAGCTTCAGCGCGGTCTCGCGCTCGCCCCACTGCGCCGCCACCTGAGCCTGCTGGTACAGCGCGCTATCGCCAAGATCAGTGCGCAGCCGCTCCAGCGCCTGGCGCGCCAGCGGCAGGTTGCCCAGCCGCTGCTCGGCGATCGCCACGCCAGTCTCGCGCACCAGTTCATGCGGCTCGCGCCCAAAGGCCTCACGCGCCTCGAGCGTGCGCCCCAGTACCAGCAGCGTTCGGCCGATGGCCGCCTGTGCGCCACTGAGCTTCGGATTCAGTGCCAGCGCATGGCGCAGCGCCCCCAGTGCCTCGCTGTAACGGCGGGTTGCGTACAGCACGCTACCGTGCGCGCGATGCACCAGCGGGTTGAGCGGATCGAGTTCAACCGCACGCTGCATCGCGGTGCGCGCCTCGCTGTCCCGCCCGGTCAGCGCGCCATACAGCGCGTAGCGGCCGAGCACCGTGGCATCGCCGGCGCCCAGCTGATAGGAACGCTGGTAGGGCTCGCGTGCGCCCTGGACATCGAGCCGCCCCTGGAACAGCGCGAAACCCAGCGTCGACTGGGCATCGGCGAGATCCGGCGCCAGCGCCGTCGCGGTGCGCGCAGCCTCGATCGCCTGGTTATAGAGTTCCGCGGTGTGCGCCGCGTCCGCGTACTGGTTGGCAATCACGATCAAGGCTCGGGAACGCGCGGCATGCGCGGCGGCAAATCTGGGATCGGCGGCGATCGCGGCATCGAATTCTGCCAGCGCGCGCCGATTGGTCGCCTCGCCCTCGAACTTGTTGTAGTCGTCCCGCCCGCGCAGATAGGCGTCAAAGGCCGCCACGCTCGCGGTGCCACCAGGCAGCGTGCTGGCCGCCAGCGGCGCAGTAGCTGCGCCACTGATGCGCCGCATTTCGCTGGTGAGTGCCGCGAGCACCAGGCCTGCGATCTCGGTCTGCACTGCGAAGATGTCATCCATCGGGCGATCGAAGGTCTGCGCCCAGACGCTAAAGCCCGAGTGACCATCGATCAGCTCCGCGGCAATACGGAAGGTCTGGCCCGAACGCCGCACGTTACCATCGAGCAGGTAGGCCACACCCAGCGCCTGCGCGATCGTCGTGGCGTTGGCCTGCGAGGCGCGAAAGGCCTCCGAGGAGATCTGCGCCATCACCTGCAGGCGCGGATTGTGCGCCAGCGCAGCGCGCACCTCGGCCGACAGCCCGTCAGAGAAATAATTCTCATCCTTGTCGCCGCTGATGTTGCTGAAGGGCAGCACCGCGACACTGTTGGCCGCAATGTTGCGCGCCGCGCCCTGCATGCGCCGCCAGCCGAACCAGCCGCCGGCGCCCAGCGCGAGCGCCAGACCGCCGCCGGCCAGCAGTAGCTGGCGCCGCGTGGTGCGGTTCGGCGCGGCGCTGGGCCGCGCCGTGACTGGCGGCGATTGCAGCGCCTGGGTCTGCGCGGTCTCGACCGCATGCACCAGCACGCGGATCTCCTCGGCATCGGCGCGGCCGCGCCAGTTGGCCAGGCTGATGAAGTGGTATTGCCGGAAGCCGATCGGCGGCTCGGAGCCATCGAGCGAAACCGGCACCAGGCAGCCCCGGTCACGCCCGCGCGTGGCCTCATCGCGTACCCAGTGCGAGGCGGCGGAAGACCGCGACCAGAGCACAATGACCGCGGTGGCCGCCTCGAGCGCCTGCTCAGTGGTGCTGGCGAATTCCGTGCCGGCGACGATCAGGCCATCCCACCAGACCGTCAGGCCAGACTGCGTCAGCGCCTGAACCAGTTGCTGGGCGCGCGCACGATCCTCGTGCGCATAGCTGACGAATACCTTGACGCTCGACGACTCTGTCACGCCGGGGATTGTGCCACCGATTGCGGCAGAACTGGGCCGCCTGGCGCGGCGTTTGTCCTGTGGCCGCGCCCGCTGCACAATGAGGTACTCCTTAGAGACAACGGACTACTTCCCATGAGCAAGGTCGTACGCTTTCACGAGACTGGCGGGCCGGAAGTGCTGCGCATCGAGGAACTGCCGGCGGGGCGGCCAGGTCCAGGCGAGATGCGGCTGCGCGTGCAGGCCATCGGGCTCAATCGCGCCGAGGCCATGTTCCGCGCCGGACGGTATGTGCGGATCCCGAAGTTTCCCGCACTGATCGGCATGGAAGCCACCGGAGTCGTCGAGGAGCTGGGCGCGGGCGTGCAGGGTTTCGCGCTCGGCGATCGCGTGTGCGCGCTGCCCTCGATTGGGCCCGAGTATGGGGTGTACGCCGAGCAGGCCATCGTCCCGGCACGCGGCGTGATCGCTGCGCCTCCGGGCCTGACGCCGGTGCAGGCCGCATCCATTTGGATGCAGTACTTCACCGCCTACGCGATCATCGAGGTCGCACATGTCGGCATTGGTGATTACGTGCTGATACCTGCCGCTTCGAGCAGCGTTGGGCTCGCGGCCATCCAGCTGGCCAACTGGGCGGGCGCGGTCCCGATCGCACTCACCCGCCATAGTGCCAAGGCCGCAGCGCTGCACGCGCAGGGCGCGCCGCACGTCATTGCCACCACCGAGGTCGACGTGGTCGCCGAAGTGATGCGCATCACCGGCGGCAAGGGCGCGCGCGCCGCC
>Ga0209069_10000157_pt1 | contig 27455 bp, 30 predicted proteins | sample Str013_2_FD_187202 | JGI IMG/M metagenome (GOLD analysis project Ga0209069, IMG submission 187202) | Freshwater sediment microbial communities in response to fracking from Pennsylvania, USA - Straight Creek_MetaG_SC_2013 (SPAdes) (version 2) | ecosystem: Environmental > Aquatic > Freshwater >...
AAATCCGCCAGCGCCTCCGCCGCCGCCACCTGCAATGATAAAGTCAACTTGGCTTTTGCCGCGCGGCTTGGCCCACGTAGCCCATTGCCCAGCATTGCGAAATATTTGAACATCCGCCCCATTCTGCGGATTGGCTAGATGTGAAAAATCCAGCATGGCTCAATACTGCCCGCCGATGGCTGTAAACATCCAACCAGCGGCAACTGCTGTGCCCAGGGCGACATTAAAATTGTTTCCTGATGGCAAAACGAAGTTGATCGGAAATTCCAATCCCGTCATCGCAGCAGCGTTGCTCAAAGTTGTTGCTGGCAATGTGATCTCGGCAATCAAGGCATTGTTAGTTGCCGTGGTGTTGACGCCGCCATTGTTTGCGAAAATACGCGCCACGCTGGCCACATTGGTGCCCAGTGGTCGCGCGATGATCTTTTGAATGAAGTTGCCTGCGGCATTGCCCGTTGCATTGCCCGTTGCAATCGTGGTGACTGTTCCTGTGCCATCCATCGCCGTGTTGGCGGCAGTCAGCGGCGTGCCCCATTTGATGAAGCCCTGGTTTGAAAATATCGGTTGTGTGTTAGCGGCCATGTTTCACCTCAATTCATGATCAGATAGGTTGCATAATGCAGGCTGGTGGGGTCTGAGAAAATTTTGATGGCCGTCGAATTGCCGCTGCCATCATTGCCCGTGCCGATGTAGGAATAACCGGCGATTTCATCATTCACGATTTGCCCCGGCGTTTGCCGGAAGCCCCCGCCACCAATGGCGCGGTGCCTGGCACCAGGGCCGCGCCGGTCTGGTGGCGCGTGACTTGAAAAGGAATTGTCCATTTCGCCATCAGATCACCCCGCCATCAATTGCAGTTGGCGTGATGGCCGTGAGGGCCGCCGCCACAAAAGCGGTGGTCGCCAATTGCGTCGTGTTAGTGCCAGCCGTAGCGGTTGGCGCTGCAGGGGTGCCAGTGAAGCTGGGCGATGCCAGAGGCGCACCAGATAACAAGGCCAATGCAGCGGCGGCACTGGCTGAAGTCAGCAATGATTTTCCAGTGGCCGTGGCGTCTGTGAGGTCATTCGACGTCAGCGTGATTGCGCCGATACGGCCCGCCACGGTGGTTACGGCTTCAGCAGGGCCGTCAATCTTGTCCCAGGTTGTGCCATCGAAAGTGATGATGTCGCCGACATTCCAATTCGCATTGCCGTCAACTGACGTGCTGCCTGTAACCGAGACTTTGTAGAAATAACCTTTGGTGCCCACACCACTGGCCAAAGCTGGCGTATTGGTGCTCGCGTTCCACACACCTTGATAGGCCATGGCACCCGCCACAGATGCCGGAAGCTGTGCTGCGGTAACTTTGCCGCTGGCATCAAGAGAAGCCACGCCATTGGCGGCACCCACTGAATTGAAGGGAACAAAGGCCCCCGTGCCAGCGACGGTTTTGATCGAGGTGGAATTGCCTGAGCCGTCGTCACCCCCACCGATATAGAGTATATTGGCGATGTTATCCCACACAGCTTCCCCGGAAAGGATGCCGCCTGTGCCCGTGCTGAGCGGTGCTGTGCCTGAAACCAGTGCGCCGCCCGTGTTGCGGCGTTTGAGTTTGATTGATGCCATTTAGATGATGCCTCCATCGAGAATTGTGCCTGCGGATTTGGCGTCCACATATTGTTTGGTTGCCAGCCCCAGATTTTGCGTGGGATCAGCCAGCACGCGCGCAAGGCCTGTTGATTGATCGATTGTCAAAGCTTCTTTCCATGCCGCACCATCGGCGCTGACTTTGAAGTGGAGTGCGTCATCACCAGTGGTACCGATTTCCGCGCGGCCAGCAAAACCAGTCTGATAAAGAAGGCTAGCCGTATCAGCCGCCGCATTCTTGTTCAGCTTGATTTGAACGCCATTGCCGATGTTGTTGAACAACGCGCCAGCAGAACTCACCGATAATTTGTTGGTGACATCGGGAACAGCATTCACGCCAAGGCCAGTGAGATTTGAAAGTGTCGCTGGCGCAGGTGGCGGTGCCCAACTGGTGCCATCAAAGACCAACAGGATCTTTTCACCCGCAACCCAAAGCACCCAACCTGTTTGCGGGGCTAGAAATTGCCAGGCCCCAGCAGAGCGCAAGGCCACCAAGCCCGCCTGCCCGGCCCAATCCCCAGTCGGCGCACTGCCCACAAGATAACGATTGCCATCATACAATGTGGCAGGCGGTGCATTGAGCCCGCGCGAAATCACCGAGATTTGCAATAAGCCATCGATCAGTGCCAACGCATCATTATGAGGAATGTGTTTCTGCGCCTGATTGGCGGCGATATAGGGCAAGTTTAAATTTGGAGAGTTAGACATTGAAAGTCCTTTCAGTCACAGCGCCTGGGCCAAACAAGGCGCTGATCTGGCTCACCCGCGCCGTCAATGTTGTGGGCAGCAAACCGAAATCCGCCACCGCATCAGCGGCTGCATAGTTGTAATTCGCAGAGGCCGTGGCCACGCTGCGCAACACCACGCCACCGCCGATGATTTGCAGCTGATAGCTTTCAACTGCTTCAGCGAGAGGCACCTCGGCAATCTCCCAACTGTCACCACTGTCTCGTGTCCGACGGATCCAGCTGAATGAAAACCCTGTCGCTGTGGATTTCATTTTGAAAAAAGTTGGAGACAGTGGCCGCAATGTTTTTAATGTTCCAGCGATCACCACATCTGCATAAGACGCAGCGCCATAATCCACTTGCGCTGGGCCAATGCGCCATGCTGCACCCTGGCCTGCCTCAGCCAAGCTCATCACAGGCTGAACCACAGCAGCATTGAGCATCACCAGTTGCGCACCGGCAACGCGGCTTGGCAACATTTCCGGCGCAGATCCTGCTTGGGCGCGCAACAATCCCGACAAGCGGTAAGTGTTCGGCGCAATGAGCACGGCGTTTTGAAACTGAATGATCTCAAAGCCAGTGACCGCATCACCAATGGCTGCCGCATTGGCACCAGACAAAAGTTCATCACGGCCAACAGACGACAAGATGCCCGAAGCCATTTTCACATCGAGAGTCTGGTTGAAATCGACGCGGTCCGTCAGGCCCGCATTGAGTGTATTCAATGTGGCCCCTATCGTTGCCTGCTGGGTGATTGAGCTGTTGTATGTGAAACTGGCCGGACCATTGCTTTTGAAGACCGCCAGATTTCCCGGCCAAGGTGTGGCCTGTGCGGCAAGGCGCGGCGCAGACGAGCCGCCTGCATCCAGCAAAGCCAAATCCATCGCCACAATGTGGGGCGCGCCAAACACCGTGGGGGTGGATGCGGTGACTCCGCGCGGCGGTGTTGCTGGTGGATCATAAACTGCGGCATCAAAGGCCTGCGCTTCAATTTTGCGCGCAAGGCCGGCCTTTACTGATTTGATGAGCCAATCATTGCCCAGAATATTGACCACATCGCCAGGTGCAAGGCGCGCTGTGCTTGGCGGCAAAGCGAAACTTGCCGTCTCGCGCTGTTGCCAGGCCTCAGCCAAATAAATATCCGCACGTTCTTGTGCTTCAGCCTGCGAAAGCCCGATAGCGATTGATAGCGACACTTCAGCTTTGCTGGATGTGCCACTGCGCCTTTGGCTCACCGTAGCTTGCCGATAATCCAAATCGCTCTCAACATAGCTCACGCGCACCGCGGCTGGGAGATCTGTTTCCTGTGCGCGAATTTGTGAAATGAGAGGCGAGGCCTTGGCATCATCGATCAAAATGTCGATCGACAGGCTCTGGCGTTGCGCAATGCTTCGGCTGGAGAATTTGACCACACCTGCCTGCTCCACGGCATCCACCGAAAAGGCTTGCAACAGCTGCTGCAAGGCATCGCGCGCTGACATCGGCTTGTCGATGACAAAGCCATCAACCAATCCAATCACGCCAGATACATCGACATCGGCAAAGTTAAAGCGCGCGGCGAGTGTGCTGATCAATTGCGCCAAGCTGACACTTCCAATGCGCCCGTTCAGCCAATGGCCCCGCGCATAGTTTGCCGCATCACTCCACACATCGCTGCGCGCCGGAAAGGCTGGATAGGGTCTCGCATCCCAAGACCACCAGAAGATTTTTCCGCCATCCACCATGGGGGCGCTGTAAGTTGTCGAGATCGGATTATGAGCCGAAGCGCCTGACCAGAAATTTGCGGCGGCTGAAACATAGGCCAGTTGCATGCCTGCATCAGCATTGCCGTTTGAATAGAAAGGCAAAGCGCTATCCGTTGACTTTGCATCGTAAAATGCGTTGGGCGCATTCGTGCCTCTATCAATCGCCGGGCAACCCATTTCGGTGAACCAAATGGGCTTGGATTGCGGTGCCCAAGCAGTTGGTGTTGCACCCTCAACACCTGCTGGGCGGTTGTAATGCGCATTCTGCCACCAGCTCTTCAAATCTTTCGGGCGAGAAACCCAAGGCTTATTGTAACGGCCATCGGTGATGGGCGTGCGCAGTTGATTGTCGCGCGCGGTTGCAGAAGCGTAATACCAATCAAAGCCTTCGCCACCGGCAAAGCGTGAAGCCAAATAGTTCTGATCGTAAATAGAAGCCGCTCCGGCCTGCGCATCCAAATGCGCAGTGCCGTTGCGCCAATCTGTCAGCGGAAAATAATTGTCGATACCGATGAAATCAATCGAGGGCGAAGACCACAATGGGTCGAGATGAAAATACACATCGTTCGAACCATCTTGCGGCTGGTGGCCGAAATATTCGCTCCAATCTGCGGCATATGAGATTTTCGCCGAAGGCAGAATCTGTTTCACATCGGCGGCCAATTGCACCAACGCCGAGACAAAGGGATAGGCGCCAGAAGCCGAACGCAAAGTGGATAGCCCGCGCAATTCGCTGCCGATCAGAAACGCATCCACTCCTCCGGCCAAAGCGCATAGTTTGGCATAGTGCAAAATCATGCGCCGGTAAGACCATTCGGTTCCGGCAAAGTTGATTGTCTCATTGCCGTTGGAGAATAGTGCCGAAGCGGCGGTGCCCATGAATGCAGCAACCTGGCCTGTCGCCGCCGCCGTTTTGTCACTGCCGCTGATGTGCCCGCGCCAGGGATAACTGCCTTGCACATCCATCAGCACGAAGGGGTTGAGCATCACCTTCAAGCCGCGCGCTTTTAAATCAGCGATGGCATGCAGCACTGAAGCATCTGATGGTGTGCCGCCGTAAGCCACGGCACCATTCACGATGCTGATCGGGTGAGCCAAGCTGCGGTCAATGCCGCTCACCGCCCAACTTGCGCCGCTGACAACTTTGGTGGCACTTTCTGTGCCGGGCATGATTTGGCATTGGCCACAGTTGAGATCATTGCCAAACCACGCAACCACGAGGGACGCCATGCTCACGTTGCCGCAAGCCTGTTGCAGCTGGTCGATCGACACACTCCAATCGCTGCGGGTGGCTGAGGCGTGGGTGTTTTCGCTATGGGTCACGCCCGGGCCGCCAGAGCGCGTGACCAGCGTTGTGTCATAGCCAAATTCAGTGCAGCCGGGGATCAATGTCACGGCGCTCACAGCATCAGCCGCGTCATTGCCCTTGGTAAAAACTTCAAATGAAAGCTGCGGCAGTCGATTGCCGAAAGAGGCCAGAGGCAAGCGCTCAAATACAACATAGGCCAAGCCACGATAGGCTGGGGCCAGTCCTGCACCTTCAACAGAGCTGATCAAACTATCTGGCTGTTGTGTTTCATCGCCAAGATAAATGCGCGGCGCATAAACCGACAGATCAATTTCTTTGCCGTCGGCCCAGGCGCGGCCAATGCCTTGGATCGGGCCCTCACAAAGGCCCACCGCAAAATTAGCATAATAGTTATAGGTGGTCGGCCCACTGGTGATCCCACCCTTGCCGCCCAGCCCGCCAGAGCTGCTGGAAACTTCCAGTAGATTGGTAGCCCAGATCACCTGGCCTGCAAGGCGCATGCGGCCAAACACAACAGGCACGGGCGTGCCTTCTTGCGAGGCCATGACTTGAAGGCTGTTGAGGCGGGGGCCGTCTTTGCCCTTTGCGCCAAAAAGTGTTTGGTCAATTTCAGCACCGGCGATGCCCCCAAGGGCGCGTCCAATCATGCCGCCCACTGGCCCGCCCAGCAACGTGCCAAGGGCTGCACCCGCATATGAAAGCACAACAGTTGCCATCAGATATCAAGCTCCGGAAAACGGAAAGCGAAAGCGAGGCGCGACAGCCACCACTTGTTGAGCGGCACTTCACTCACCGCAAAACCTTCCTGCGCATGGATCATGCTGCGGCGTGATGTGGCTATGCCGCAGTGTTTGGCCGGCAGATGCGGCTTCCAGCGAAACAGCAGAACATCGCCCTCATCAAACAGCAAAGGCTGAATCTCGATCAGATGACGACGACCAGCTTTTGCCAAAGTTTCTTCCAGCCCCGCCTCTGCCCAATCGCGTGAATAGGCTGGCAGGGATTCAGGCTCGGCGCCAAAGCGCTCGCGCCAAACGCCGCGCACCAGACCGAGGCAATCGCAAGCGACGTCACGCAAGCTGGCTTGGTGTGAATAAGGCGTGTTGAGCCATCCCCTTGCGAGGACTGTGATGGGATGTGTTGTCATGATTAGCGTTTCAAACCGTTGTTGTGAGGATCGCTTTGGGCTGCCACTTGGGCCACAAAATCATTGCCCGGCATATGTGGAAAACCACGGAAGTTGGTGGCGTTGGCAAATTTGGCAACACAGGTGGAAAGCTGCTTGTTGCAACCCGCCACGACCGTGATGGACTCTCCCATTGCGATGGCAAATTTCGGCTGCGCCCACAGTTCGATTTCAGCACCCCCGGCTAAAGCGTGGTGCCGCTTGATATCCAGCACGCGGCCTTGATTGGCCGCAGGGGTGAAGTTCAATCGCCCCCGCGTGAACCAGTCATCGCCGAAACCATCAAGACCAGCGACGAGCAAAGTTGATCCGCTCACCATAGACACCGTTGCGTTGGCAGTGAAGCTGGCAAGTGTGACGCCGCAGCGCGCATCACCAAATTGCGCGTCGCAGCCATATTGAAAAATACGTCCACGTGTTTGGTTCAAAAGATGCGCAAGCCCGCGCACTTCAGCTTTGAACGCGCCTTGGCCATAAGTCACTTCACCAAGGTTGCCCTTGCGCTCCAACAAACGCTGCGAAGTATCCTGCCAATTCACCGTCCAAATTTCAATTGTCGCATTGTCAAAATCACCAGCCTGCAAGCGCTGCGAAGAAAGTTGCGCTGATGACAAGGCACCATCAGCTTCAAGATTGTCAACGCCAAGACCAAGGGAGCTGTCGATCTCGGTGGCAGTGAAGCCCGCTTGTGCTTCAAACTGCGTGCCATCAAAATTCAGGGGCCTGTCATGATCAGTGAAACCCATGGCCTCACCGCTCGCCAATGTCAGCCGCCAGCAATAACACAGGGTTGTGGTGCCGCTGTTGAGATGGGCCTGAAGGTTAGGATCGATCGGCCTCATGACAAAACCTCAACCAATGGAATATCGGGAATTTCGCCAGCATTGAAATGCGCCAGATTGACTTTGATCTTGTCCGTATCAAAGCGCACGGGCACATCAAATTCAAAGCCAGCCGTAATGGAAACACCTGCTGGTGGAATATGCCCCATGGAGAAAGTCACCAATCCCGTGGTGGCATCCAAAATGAAATTTGTTGTGGGCACGCCGTTCAGTGCCATCACCACTTTATTGGCAACAGGTGCCACGATCACGCGAGGCCAAGGGCGCTGGGTGCCATAACTCTTCAGCAATTGGAAGACCGCCGTTACGCCATCACCCGTTCCGATCACCTGATCGGTCGCTGAGACAGCATGGCTGGGCAGGCAGGATTTATAGTCGGTGTAATCCTTGAAACGGAAAGCATAAAGCCGCCCGCGCCGCTCTTCGAAAAAGCTGATGACACTCTGCAGATCATCGACCGATTTCACACCATAGCCGACATTGAAACTGCGCCTGCTTCCTGCCCAACGCGCGTTGCGTTCTTCATGGCCTGAAGCTGTCATCACCACATCGGTGCGCCGCTCTGGCCCGCCTGTCAGCCCGCGCGAAATGGAGAGTGGAAAACGCACATTGTCAAAAGCCATCTCACATATTCCTTTGGGCGCGGGCAAGTGCACGGCTCACCATGGCCGCCACCTGATTTTGGCTTTGGTTGAAGCCTTGAATATCCGGTGTTTGAATATTGATCGTCACAGAGCTGCCGCCGCCCGCACCGCGCACGCCGAGTGATCCATCTGGCCCGCGCGCCAGCGGCATGATGGCTTCCGGCCCGGCCTCGCCCATCAAGCCCAAACCGCCACTCATGCCAAACAGCGTGGGTGAATTGACCACCCCGCCATCAGCAAAAGGCATCAGTTGCCCATTGGAAAAAGCATTGCCCTTGGCATTGGCAAACAACCCACTGAACAAACCGCTAATGGCATCGCCCAATGGCTTGAGTGCCGAACTCAGGGCCGTCTGCGCCAGGCTTTGCAACATGCCGCGCACGGTATCTGACAAACTCTTGCCATGCACCACAGCGCTGGCGAAACTGGAAACCAGTTTGCTGCCGAATGAATCAGCCAGAGTTGAAAGGCTCTGCATTTCCGTGCGCAAATCAGCGGCACTTTGCGATAGAGCGCTCAGGTTTTCGGCGTTATTCGGCATCTGGAAATTGCTCCATCAATTTATCGAGATTCTGGCGCAGCAGGGGCTGGGGAGAGGCAGGCCCAAAGGCACCGGCCAGTTCGCGCGGTGTGCTGCGCCAGAATTCTTTTGGGGTAAGGTGCAACGTGCCAAGGCCAAAGCGCATCAACCTTGCCCAAGGAAATCGTGGTGTAAATTCCGGTGTGTCGGCCATGGTTCATCACGCAGCGAACGTTGCCTTGAGCAACTCGGCCACTATTTTCAAATAGCCCACCGCACCACCGGGCACCGAAAGCCTGGCCACTTCCTCATCAGAGATTTTGGCCCCTGCCCCGCGCAGGCCAGCGCCGATCACAATGATGGCATCACTGGCCTTGATCTTGCCACTCTCAAAACGCTCTGCAATGGCGATCATGTCTTCTCCGCCGTAAGCGTGTTCGATTTCCGCCAGCGCACCCAGCGTGAGAACCAATGTGTAATTCGTTCCACCCAGTTCGGCGGCAATTTCTCCGCGATGTCGATTGACCATGGTGTTCACGCGAAGTTCAGTTGGCCGGCGCTGGCCAGTGACAGGTCGAAGCTGACTTCGCCGTCAAACTTGCCGCTGTAGTCCAGCGAGGTGATTTGAAACGGGCCAGTCACGGTGCCAAAATTGGGAATGACGATTTGCCAATTCACAATCGTGTCGTTGAAAAAATAACCGCGCACTGCGGCATCAGATGCGGCGTTTTTGAAAATGCCAGCGCCTTTGATCTGCGCGGATTTCAATCCGGCACCGGTCAAAAGTTCGCGCCACGTACCTGCACTGTCTTGGGCCGAGGCATCGACAGATGCGGAATTGAAAGTCAAAGTATTGGTGCGCAAACCAGCCACGGTCACAAAGGTGCCGGTTCCGGTTGAATCAATTTTGAGCAGCAGGTCGCGGCCGCGTTGAGCAGTCATTTAACACTCCATCATTTGGGTTCAGTGGCGGCGCGAAAGCGCATGGTGGCAGAGAAATTCTCAGATGACTTCTGTCGCGCCGCAGAGATGAATACGCAACGTAGATTGACCAGATTATGGTCGGTAAGCATTGGGCTCGCCCCATCCAGCGCCAGCTCAATTTCCTGCACGATGCTTTGGGCCTGCACGCGTGAGCGGCCTTTGGAACTGATCTCCAGCGTCACGAAATTTTCATGGGCCTTTTGGTCAGCCACACTCCAATCACGCGTTTCGGTGACGGTGAACAAAACATAAGGCGCGGTGGCCCCGCGCGGCAGTTCATCATAAACATGCGCACCGCCGAGCAGGCTGATCAGCGCGGGGCGTGTGGCCAGCGCCGTCTTCATCGCTTGCTGAACAGCAAGACCAGGCTGCATCATGACAGCCTCGCATTTTTGTAAGCGGCCAAAGCCACAAGTGCCGTTGCCGGAAGGGTGCCGCCCGCCACATCACCACGGTTTTGATACCAATCGGCAACGGTCGCCATCAGCCCCTCTTTGATCTCGGCGGGAACGGCTGTGGCGTCCGCGCCAAAGCCTGCCGTGAAGCTCAATTTCAAGCCGTTGATGTTGCGTCCCGGGGGTGCAAAGGCCCGTCCTACGCGCAAGGCCAATCGCGCTGGGCGGGTGGCGGCATCCAAATAATAATGCGCGGGATCAATCACAGACGCCGTGTCATCATCGGCAAAAACCGTCAGTGCACTGATGGATTGCACAGGCCAAAGCGGAATATGAAACACACCGTCTTGTGGCCAGTGATCAGCAAACAGCGCCCAGCTTTGCGGCATAAGCACCAAGCCGTAACGGCTCTCAATGGCACGCCGCGCCGCAATGATCAGCGCGGAAATATAGGCATCATCGTCGGTGATGGCGAGGCGCAAATGCGCCTTCACATCCGCCAACGCCAAGGGCTCCGCTGCGGGCGGAGTGGTGAGAAGAATGGCCATGGGGAAATCCTTGCAGGTGCCTCTCCCGCTTTTGCGGGAGAGGCACACAGTTACGACACGTCGAACTTCAACATCTTGATGGCGTCGAAATCCTGCATGCCGCCACCCACGCGCTTGGTCACATAGAACAGCACATAGGGCTTGGCCGTATAGGGGTCACGCAAGATCCGCACGCCCACGCGGTCAACCACCAGATAGCCACGGTGGAAATCACCGAAGGCCACGCCGTAAATGGCGGTGGCAATGTCGGGCATGTACTCATTCTCGGTGACCGGGAAACCCATCAGCGTTGGGGTCTTGTCTGCCGCCGCACCCGGTTGCCAGAGATATTCATTCTGGTTGTCCTTGAATTTTCGGATCTGGCTTTGGGTGTTGCGGCTCATCATAAAGCGGCCATTGGCGCGGTAGCCTGCCTTCACGGCGTAAACCAGATCAAGCAATTTGTCTGACGGTGCCGTTGCGGCCCAACCACCAGCCACGCCAGTGGCGATGTAGCCGGTGTTGCCCCAAGTCCAGGCTGACTGCGCAACCTTTGGATAGGTGAGCAGGCCCTTGGGCGCTGTTACGCCATCGCCATTGGTGAAGGCGTTGGTTTCCTGTTCACCAAAAACGGTCTGCACTTCGCGCGCCATCCAATCATCAATGTTGACAATCGAGTCATCCAGCAACGCTTGCGTGGCCGCTGGCATGGCATAAAGTTCCATGGTCTGGAATTGCAGATTGGCCAGTGTGGCAGATGTGGTTTGTGGGCGCGAAGCCGCTTCACCGATCCAACCCGCTTGATGGCCATTGGTGTTGAACGGCTTGTTGTGCACCATGGCGGAAATCTGGCGCACATCGCAGATTTCGCGGAAGGGCGAGGCCTTGGAAATCAGGCGGCCAATCTCAGCTTCGGTTTCGGGCGGCACCAGATAGCCACCATCCTGGCCAGAACCCACCGACATGGCCTTGGCTTCCATGGCATTGAGGGAATGGGCATCGCCCTTGCGCACGTAAGACTCGAAAGCCTTCTTGTGCTCAGTCAATTCCAAACGCGGTTCAGCGGATAACTGCGGACGGCGCGATTTTAGAATCAGGTCATCGAGCGACTTGTTGATGCGGTCAACTTTTTCGGTCGTCACCACATCGGCGCTTTGGCGTTTTTCGATTTGCGACAAGCGGTCGTCATTGGCGTCCTTGAAGGCTTCAAAGGCGGTGAGAACATCGCCGTAATCAGCGCTGGGTGACGCCACTTTGGTTTCCAATATATCCATTCGTAATCAGCTCCTGTTAGGTGTGAAGAATTCGGGCGCGAGAGGTGTTGAAAAGTGAGTCCGCCTTTGCCCGCGCATCAGACTTCACAGCGCTCACACGTGCAGCTTCCAGCATGGGGAAGGTGACGAGCGAGATTTCCCAGAGATCAATTTGTGTCAGCAGCCGCGCAGCCGTGGCCTTGTCTTTGCGCGCCGCAACGGTTTTGAAGCCGATGGAAAGCCCGTCTATCCCGTTGCTTTCCAGCAGCGCCAAAAGCTCTCGGCCACGCTGCACATTCTGGTTCAGGCGGCCCAAAACATAAAGCCCGCGCGACGTTTCGCGCACTTCAATCCAAGTGCCGATCGGTTCGGCCGGATCATGTTGAAACAACATGCGGATATCTTCAGCGGGCCGGCGCATCAGCGATGTGTGAAAAGCACCCGGCATGACAATATCGCCACCGCCATCGCGTTGATGAAAGATCGAGGCATAGCCAGAAAAGACGCCAGAGCCGGGCTGTGCCGATAAAGGCACATCCAGCCCGCGCCTGCGCAGACGTTGGGGCATGAAAGAAAAATCCTGTTCGAGTTACGTCTTCCCTCCCCCACGCGGGAGGGAGGGGCCATTGGGAGCAAAGGCGGGAATGGAGAGAGCCCTCCCAAATACTTCGTCATCCCCGCGAAGGCCGGGACCCAGCTTCTTCTCACCCACACAGTGGCCAAGCAGCTGGGCCCCTGCCTTCGCAGGGGTGACAGTGTTAAACGAAGATGGGCGCTACATCACCGATACCCAACCGCCTGCCGTTTCTCGGCATCGGTCAGAAACGTTGCGGCATTCACCCTGGCCCAGAGCGCATCGCGGTCGTGGCTCAAGGCTTCCACCTGATCGAGATCCAAATCCAGCCGCAGGCCATCTTCAAAACGCGGCCCCACAAATTGCGCCAGTGCCTCAATCACGCGGCGCAAGATCGGCACAACGCTCTGCCGCCAGAATACGCGGTTGGCTTCGGCATAATTGGCAAAAGTATTATCACCGGGAATGCCCAGCAACATCGGCGGCACACCAAAGGCCAGCGCAATTTCGCGCGCTGCATTATTTTTGGAATTGATGAAATCCATGTCTTTGGGGCTAAAGCCCATCTCTTTCCAATCCAGCCCACCTTCAAGAACCATCGGGCGGCCGGCGTTGGCGGCAGATTGGAAATTCTGCTCAAGCTCAGTTTTCAGTCGTTCAAATTGTAGCGGCGAAAGCGTGCCGTCGCCGCCCGTGAAAACCAAAGCGCCCGAAGGCCGCGCAGCGTTGTCCAGCATTGCCTTGTTCCAGGCGGTGGCGGCGTTATGCGTATCCAATGAACGCGCGGCGGCTTCCAACGGTGACAGTCCATAATAATCATCCAGCGGATTGAACAGCTTGAAGTGCAGAACATTTTCGGCGCGCAAATCCTGAAATGCTCCGTTCACGGAGTATCTATAGCTTTCCACCCAACCACGCGGGCCGGGGATCACTTGCATCCGGTCGGGCCGCAGCGGCACCAGTTCTCGCGGCACGCCGTCCACATCGCCCAGCTCAAGATAGGAATTGCCGGACACCAAGAGATAGGAAACAATCGTCTCGATCAACTCACGCTGGCCAACGGCCGGATTGGGTTTGCGCAACAGTTCAAGCAGTGGGTGGGTCACCAATTCCGCATTGCCCTTACACAAAAGCAAAGGCACCGAAGCCGCCGCCTCAGCAATCATCCGCACCGAGCGATAAGCAATGGCATTGCCGGAAAAGCCAGATCGCGCAAAATGCAAATAATTGCGTGGTGCCCAATAGGGCTGGCCCACATTGTAGAGCGACACCAGCGGCAGATTGGGCAACGTTTTTTGTTCAGGTGCGAGAAGTGATTTCAGTTTTTCAAACATGATGTCTCCAATGTCCTCGCCCGCTTGCGGGTAAAGACGCTCATTCAAACCATTCGCACGCGCGGCTCTGCTGGGCCTTTGGTCAGCAGCAATTCTGTCATGGCCCAGACCAGTGCATCCAGCCTGTCTGGGCTGTGGATGCCGGTTCTGATGGCCGTGCACATTTCATCTTCCAGTTCAGGAAACGCGCCCACGTGAAACACGCGCTCTTGTTCATAAAGTGCGGCCACCGGCTCGGCGCGCGCGGTTTTTCCGCGTGAGGCATGCACCGCCTTGAAACTCACATCGGCGTTCACTTCACGCAACACCTGTTCCACCATGGCGCCGCCCTGGTTCACCTCGGCCACCACGCGGTCTGCTTTCCAATCATGATAGAGCTTCACCACGCGCCTGGCCCATTGCGCTGGGCGCTGGCCCCGCACGCTGCCATCTTCCAGCACATAGGCCTTGCCCGCCGCGTCAATGCCCGCCACCACAATGCCGCAGGCATTGCTGGATTTGCCAAAGCCCGCGGGTGGATCAACCGCCACCACCACGCGGCGCAGTTCTGGCGGCAGTTTCACGCGGGCTCTCTCAATCAATTCGCGCTTGAACAACGCGTCTGGATCATCCTCAATAAACTCACCCAATAATTCCTGCCGCCCCAATCTTGTGCCGCCATAACGCGCTTCGATATCGCGCATGAATGTCGGCGCCAGATTTGCAGCATTTGCAAAAGTTGTGGCGCGCGAAATCACAGTGCCATCCTCACCCAATAATTTCTTCAACAAAGCCGTGGGCCTCGGCGTGGTGGTGATCACACATTGCGGAAGCTCTCCCAGCCGCAGTGCAAATTGCAACATCGCCCAGACTTCATCTGCATGTTTCCACTTGCCCAACTCATCACACCAGCAAGCTTCAAACTGTGGCCCGCGCAGGCTCTCCGGCTCATCGGCAGAGAACACCTGCGCAATCGATCCATTGGGCCAGGTGATCAGCCTTTTGGAAGATTCATAATCCGGGCGCTCATCTTGCGTGTGCACTGACAGCAAGCCGGAAGCGCCTTCAATCATCACCATGCGCGCTTCCATCAGGCTAGGCCCAATGATGGCGATGCGTTTTGCAGCATCGCCCCACAGACCTAAGGCCTTGGCGCGCACCCATTCTGCGCCGCTGCGGGTTTTGCCCGCCCCGCGCCCGCCCAGCACCAGCCAATTGCGCCAGTCAGACGGCTCCGGTGGCAGTTGATCTTCACGCGCCCACAGACGCCAATCCTGAAGCAGATCCTTCACTTCCGTCAGGCTCAAGACCTCGTTCAAATCCACCGCCACTGGCAAGGCGCGCAAGGCGGCCCGCAAGTTCTTCACGCCAGGTGTCATCACGCCGGCGGGTTTGAGCGGTGAGGAGTTTTCGTTGCTTGGCCTGTTGTTCTTCAAGTTCCAAAACCTTCTCAAGAGTGCGCGCCAGAAGGTTGGCAGCATTGATGCCGTGGTTGTCGTCGCCCGTCACCACCTGTTGCTCAAGGCGCGAAATGCGTTGCTGCACCAAGAGCTTCAATCGGTTGATCGCCTCTTTGGTGGAGGTGATGGGTTTGGCTTCGGGCTTGGCTTCTATTTTAAGTTCCGGCTTCTGCGGCGCGGTGGCGAGAGGTCTTTTCTGGTTGCGCATCAGCCAGCCCGCAAGCTTGGCATGATGCATCAGCCTGTTGCCCGCCCAGCCAATTGACGCGGCAATATCAATCACCGACTCATCGCGCGCCTCATAGCGCAAGCGAATGGCAGACCAATCCGGCTCGACAGCAGGTTGAAGTTTCGATGGCGTTTTCATGGGGGAATTTCTGGTGGTTTTAGGGGCCGCTATCTCTTGGCCCATTTCTGGAGTGTGACCAGTACCAGGCCCATCACCGTGCGTCGTCAAGGATTATTTTCTTATATGCTACTTTGATTTTGTTAGATGTGACAAGTCTAATGGATTTGAACGTCGGTAGAAGTCTGCCGTTACGTTATCATAAGTTTCGAAACGCATTTTGGGAGCTTTAGAGAATTTACCAGTGGACACAAAGTGTTTGTCCATCAATCTATTTAGAACATCACGCGTGGATTGAGTGATTTTGTCCTCGTCTTCAAAAAAGAAGTTCAGCGTTGGAATAGGTGCTGCGCTTTCCCATTGTTCGTTCATTTCCGTGGAAACGCGAATTTCCAAAACTGATCTTAACAAAGCCCCTAAATCGCTCATCTTGTTTATATTCTTATCGATAATATCGCGAAAAGAAACCAAAGAAGCATTGAAATCATCCGGAAACGCAAAACGATTGAATTTTCTAGAAACAGCGTTAGAGAATTTCGAAATGTGTTCATCAGTTTTAACGGCTCTGATCTTGCTTTGATGATCCATGAGCAGCAGCATCGGCTTCTCAAAATAAACACCTACATCTAGGTCAGCCAGAGGGCATTGAGGTTCGAGCTCAGGCAAGAAAACATATCTCCCGTGATTCCCGCGTTTGACAATTTGAACGATATTTGGTTGCTCTTTTACAACTCTTACAAATTGTATCAGTGGCGATTTTTCTGGTGCCTTTAATATATCACAAGTTTGAGTGATGACTATCAACCCGGCAGCTTCTTCCGTTATTAAATTGGCTTCCGCCGTTTGACTAGGAAACTCGGACGCAAAATCCTTCGCTGCAGCAGTGAGCGGGAAATTTGAATTTGAAAAGTATGCAACAGGTATGACTACGTCCAGAAACACATCGCCTTGCTGCAATGATTCTAGAATTTGTTGAAGCTGTGATGACTTTGCATCATCCTGCGACACAGTTGCCAAGCGGTCATACCTTCAACCGACGAGAATATCGACGGTCTAACTTGCCCGAGGTACTGTTGCCCACTTCATCAGATCTGCTGAGTAGGACATCAATTGGCAGATGTTCAATCTTCAGGGATTTATCAACCCTTATAGGTTCCAACTCACGCGATTGGTTTGCTCGCAATAGGGCCAGCTCATACTTACCCTCTGCCAAGAGGTCATAAATGCGAACATAGCCAGGTGTCCGAGTAAGCAATAAATCTTTGGTGGCTTTACCAGCAGCACTCGGAAACTTCTCTAAAACTTCAGAGACTGCGCGAACTCTATTTTCGTTTGATGCACTTATCTCCCTGCCAGATTTCCAAAATTGGAGCGACCGACGTGAAACGCCCAGCAATGGCGCGACTTGATCACCTGTCAACCCACTGCGCCGCTTAATTTTTTCAAGTACGTTAACCACGCTGGCAGCATATGAAATCTCCGCCTCTACTGAGCCAATATCGTTGGGAGTTTCGAAAGCGGTATTTACATGCACAAAATATAAGGAAGCACCAATGTCAGTACCAATAACCTGCGAAACTCGGTAATTTGGCAATTCCAACAATTTGCCATCATCAAAATCTCTTTGCATAACTGAAAATGCACGCGTACCAACGCCCGGAGTCATTGTCGGTAAAGACAACCCACCAAGCATGAAACCCACTAACGCGGGTTTTGCAAAAACACTACTATCGAGATTCATTAGTTTGCTCGCTTCGATTCAATGAATTCGGACGCTACCACCAACTGAAAAAACGTTCTAGCGCGACCAGCAAAGCCTTCAAATTGTTTATTGGCCAAGGGCAAGCTGAAAGGAACCTGATTTGTCAGCGAAACATCTATATCCAAAACTATCGATAGCTCTTTTGAAGGCGGCACCGCGACTGGATCAAAGGTTGCATTTGCAGGCAACCTCATTAGTCTAAGCAACATATCTCCCTCTTCAACTTTCAATGCTGTTTCGCTAACCGAATGGCTCACATTCTGCGGAAACTCTCCGAGAAAGGGATTTAGATATTTCTGCGAAATAATTTTTGCGGTGTCAGTCTCACTCGAAATCTTGAACTGATTGATGTAACGCATCCCAATTCGTGTAACCAAACTATTCTCAAAAGATTTATCAAATTCCTCGAGCAAGAACGACCACCTGCCCAAAAATTCCGCATGACCCGCATAGACTTGACTGTCCAATGTCAGCGTTGTCGAACTGAGTGAAGCTGCGGACTTTCGATCCAAGCTTTCAAATCGCCAGACTACCTGTTGTACGATATTTCCCATGGGTCCACCGAGACCTTGGGTCATATCAATTTGCATGCCCTGAGTGATAAAAGGATATACTTTGCGAATGGATTCTTGGAAATTAGAAATACTAGTCGGCTCGCCGATCTTGTAGATTGGCGCAAATTGAACTTGAGCGATTACACGAATGAGTGGCGGTTCCAAAAGCAGCACGTCATCTGGAACCGGCCCACCAAGCGGCGAAGGAAAATTATTGCTCATATTGAGATTCTCATGTTGTGAAATATAGTGTGAAGCGGCTATTTAGCAAGCGTTGCGCCGCAAATAGTTAACACTATTCTAAAAATCTTATCTCTTGGCCCATTTCTGGAGTGTGACCAGTACTAGGCCCATCACCGTGCGCCGTCAAGGATTATTTTCCGCTACTAGGCTTTTATTTTTTCTCCGCGCCCCTCGCCGCCATCCAAGCTATTGTTCGCCCATGGACATTCGGCAATTACAATATCTCACCGCCTTGGCGCGCGAAAAGCATTTTACCCGGGCGGCGGCGGCTTGCGGGGTGACACAGCCCACACTTTCGGGCCGCATCCGCCAGCTGGAGCAAGAGCTTGGCGTGCCGATCGTTGAGCGCGGCCAGCGTTATATTGGCCTGACCACTGAAGGTGAGCGCGTGCTCAAATGGGCACATCTGATTTTGGATAGCTGGAACGGCTTGCAGGGTGATCTCACCCAGATCAAAGGCAAGAACAGCGCGCTGGTCGGGCGCATTGTGCTTGGCGTCATTCCCTCCGCCCTGCCCATGGCGAGCTATTTAACCAAGGCGATGAATGCCGCGCATCCGGCGGTGGATTTCACCATCCTGTCGCAATCCTCAGAAGAAATCGTCCGTGCACTGCATGATTTTGAGATCGAGGCGGGCATCACTTATCTTGACAATGAACCGGTGGAAGGCCTGCTGCGCGCAGAACTTTACCGCGAGAATTATTGCCTGTTCGTTTCCGCCAGCCATGAATTGGCGGGCCGCCAAAGCGTGACATGGTTTGAGGCCGCCCAGCAGAGCCTGTGCCTGCTGACCCCCAATATGCAGAACCGCCGCATCATTGACCGCGCCTTTGCGACCGCCAAAGCTCAACCCAGCCCACGCCTTGAAACCAATTCGATCATGAACCTGCTTTCGTCAGTGCGCTCGATGGGCCTTTGTTCGATCATGCCGGATTATTTCCGCAACGCCATGGGCGCACTTGAGGGCGTGGTGGCTGTGCCACTGGTTGCCCCGGCGGTTTCACACGCGGTGGGGCTGGTGGCGGTGGACCGGGAACCGCGTTCGGCTGCCATTGCCGCGCTGTTCAAGGCGGCGGAAAAATTCAAAGCTGATTGACGTTCCCTATAGTCTCATAGCCAAGGCCTATTGGCAGCCGCTGAAAATCAGCGCTAGGATCAATTATGACTGACAAACATTCACTGATCACCATTGAAACGCCGCGCAGCCCGGTGGCCGCTGAAATCTGCCTGAAATATGGCAATCGGCCTGAAGCCCTGTTGGAAATTCTGCACGACATTCAAGCCAAGCTGCACCATGTGCCCGAAAGTGCCTTGCCGATTATTGCAGAAGCTCTCAATCTTTCGCGCGCTGAAGTTTATGGCGTGGTGACTTTTTATCATGACTATCATCTGAAGCCGCAAGGCAAACACACGATCAAAATTTGCCGGGCTGAGGCCTGCCAGAGTGCTGGCGGCATGGGCGTGATTGCCGCTTTGGAAAAGGCGTTGAACATAAAACTGGGTGAAACAACCGCTGACGGCAACATTACGTTGGAAGCAGTTTACTGTCTCGGCCTTTGCCCGATGGGCCCGGCCGCCTTGATCGATGGCAAACCGAAGGCTGCTCTCAAGGCAAACAATGTCAATGATCTCGTGAAGGAACTGGCATGATGGTGAAAGTTTTTGTGCCCCGTGACATGCTTGCCATAGCGTTGGGTGCTGACGAGGTGGTCGATGCTATCGCCAAAGAGGCCGCAGCACAAAACATCAGTGTACAGATCATTCGCAATTCCTCGCGCGGTCTGGCCTGGCTGGAACCCTTTGTGGAAGTTGAAACACCGCAAGGCCGCATGGGCTATGGCGGCGTGAAGGTGGCCGATGTGCCAAGCCTGTTTGCCGCAGATTTTCTGAACGGTGGAAAACACAAGCTGGGTCAAGGGCTGGTTGAAGAGATTCCCTATCTCAAAAATCAAGAGCGCCTGACCTTTGTGCGCGCTGGCATCACTGATCCGGTTTCGATTGAAGACTATCTCGCCCACGGCGGTTTTGCTGGATTGAAAAAGGCGCTGGCCATGAACGGCGCTGAAGTGGTGAAAGAAGTCACTGACTCTGGCCTGCGTGGGCGTGGTGGAGCGGGCTTTCCCACCGGCATTAAATGGAAAACCGTTCTCGATGCCAAGGCCGAACAAAAATACATTTGCTGCAACGCAGATGAAGGAGACTCCGGCACCTTTGCTGACCGCATGGTGATGGAAGGTGATCCCTTCATGCTGATTGAGGGCATGACCATTGCGGGGCTTGCCGTCGGGGCAAGCAAGGGCTTCATTTATGTGCGCTCAGAATATCCCTATGCGATAGACACTTTGAAAGAGGCGATTGCCATCGCTGTCGCCAGCAAGTGGCTGGGCGAGAATATTCAGCACACGGACAAATCATTCACCCTCGAAGTGCGCCGTGGCGGCGGGGCTTATATTTGCGGCGAAGAAACATCCATGCTCGAAAGCCTGGAAGGCAAGCGCGGCATCGTGCGCGCCAAGCCGCCAATCCCAGCACTTGAAGGCCTGTTCGGCAAGCCGACCGTCATCAATAACGTTTTGTCATTCTGTGCCGTGCCTTTCATTCTCGCCAAGGGCAGCAAAGCCTATGCCGACTTCGGAATGGGCCGGTCACGCGGCACCATGCCATTTCAGCTCGGCGGAAACTTGGAGCAAGGCGGCATTGTTGAAAAAGCATTCGGTATCACGCTTCGTGAATTGATTTATGATTTTGGCGGCGGGCCTTACATGGGCAAGCCGTTGCGCGCCGTGCAAGTGGGCGGACCTCTGGGCGCATATCTTACGGCGGCGGAGCTTGACTATAAAATGGATTATGAAACCCTTGCCGCACATGGTGCCATGTTGGGCCACGGCGGCATTGTGGTTTTTGATACAACAGTCGATATGGCCAAGCAGGCACGTTTCGCCATGGAATTCTGCGCCATTGAATCTTGCGGCAAATGCACGCCCTGCCGCATCGGTTCAACACGTGGTGTTGAAGTGATCGACAAGATTGTGGCGGGCCAGGACCGCGCCGCAAACGCCATATTGCTGGAAGATTTGTGTGTCACAATGACAGACGGATCACTGTGCGCCATGGGCGGTCTGACACCCATGCCGGTGATGAGCGCGCTCAGCAAATTCCCAGAAGACTTCGGCCTGCCGAAGGATAAGAAACTCGCAGCTGAATAGGACCACCCCATGCTGATCAAAGAAATTGACTATGGCACGCCGAAATCTGAAGCCACCAAAATGGTGACGCTGGAGATTGATGGCCATGAGGTGAGCGTTCCGGAAGGCACCTCTATCATGTCTGCGGCGATGCAGCTTGGCACCAAGATCCCCAAGCTCTGCGCAACGGATTCGGTGAAGTCATTCGGCTCATGCCGTTTGTGCCTCGTGGAAATCGAAGGGCGCAAAGGCACACCAGCGTCCTGCACCACGCCGGTGGCACCGGGCATAAAAGTCCGTACACAGACGGATCGTCTGGCGGGCCTGCGCAAAGGCGTGATGGAGCTTTATATTTCAGACCACCCGTTGGATTGCCTCACCTGTGCGGCCAATGGTGATTGCGAATTGCAGGACATGGCGGGCGCTGTGGGCCTGCGCGATGTGCGATATGGCTATGAAGGCGACAACCACGTTGCCAAAACCCGCGCTGATGGCACAGAAAATTTCCGCTTCCAAGCCAAAGACGAATCCAACCCTTATTTCACTTTCGATCCAGCCAAGTGCATCGTCTGCTCACGTTGCGTGCGCGCCTGCGAAGAAGTGCAAGGCACTTTCGCCCTCACCATTGATGGGCGCGGGTTTGCTTCGCATGTTTCGGCAGGCATGAACGAAGACTTTATGGATTCGGAATGCGTGTCTTGCGGCGCTTGCGTGCAGGCCTGCCCGACCGCAACATTGACTGAAAAAACCGTCATCGCCAAAGGCCAGCCCGAACATTCAGTGCTCACCACCTGCGCCTATTGCGGCGTGGGCTGTTCCTTCAAGGCTGAGATGAAGGGCGATGATGTTGTGCGCATGGTGCCATACAAAGATGGCGGTGCCAATGAGGGCCACTCTTGCGTGAAGGGCCGCTTTGCCTGGGGCTATGCCACCCACAAAGATCGCATGCTGAAGCCAATGATCCGTACACTGATTACTGATCCATGGCGTGAAGTGTCTTGGGAAGAAGCCATTGGGCATGCCGCCAAAGGCTTCAAGGACATCCAGGCCAAGCACGGTGTGCATTCCATCGGCGGCATCACCTCATCCCGCTGCACCAATGAAGAAGTTTACGTTGTGCAGAAGATGATCCGCGCCGCGTTCAAGAACAACAACACCGACACTTGCGCGCGCGTATGCCATTCGCCCACAGGTTACGGTCTATCCAAAACCTTCGGCACATCTGCTGGCACGCAAGATTTCAAATCCGTGGCCAAGGCCGATGTGATCATGGTGATCGGCGCCAACCCAAGTTCGGGCCATCCGGTATTTGCCTCGCGCATGAAGAAACGGTTACGTGCTGGGGCCAAGCTAATCGTCATTGATCCACGCCAGACAGAATCTGTGCGTTCTCCGCATGTTTCTGCCCAGCATCATTTGCAATTGCGCCCCGGCACCAATGTTGCCGTCATCAATGCGATGGCCCATGTGATTGTGACCGAGGGCCTTGAGAACAAGGCTTTCATCATTGAGCGTTGCGACCTCACCGAGTTCAACCGCTGGACGGAATTCATCCGTGAACTGAGGAATTCGCCTGAGGCGTTAGAAGCTGAAACCCGCGTGCCCGCCGCTGAAGTGCGTGCCGCTGCACGGCTTTTTGCGACAGGCGGCAATGGTGCGATTTATTACGGGCTTGGCGTCACCGAGCACAGCCAAGGCTCTACCATGGTGATGGGCATGGCCAATCTGGCGATGCTGACCGGCAACATTGGCCGCGACGGTGTGGGGGTGAACCCGCTGCGTGGCCAGAACAATGTGCAGGGCTCTTGCGACATGGGTTCTTTCCCACATGAGCTGCCGGGTTATCGCCACATCTCTGACAATGCGGTGCGCCAGGTGTTTGAAGATGTGTGGCAGACTTCCATTGAATCTGAACCGGGCCTGCGTATTCCCAATATGTTGAGCGCGGCGGTGGAGGGCACATTTAAAGGCATCTTCATTCAGGGCGAAGACATCGCTCAGTCTGATCCCAACACCCGGCATGTGACGGCGGCGCTGGAAAACATGGATATGGTTGTGGTGCAGGATTTGTTCCTGAACGAAACTGCCGCCTTCGCCCATGTGTTTTTGCCTGGCACTTCATTCCTCGAAAAAGATGGCACCTTCACCAATGCGGAGAGGCGCATCAACCGCGTGCGCCCCGTGAAGTCACCGCTGCAAGGCAAGCAGGAATGGCAAGTGGTTTGCGATCTCGCGCAAGCCATGGGTTATGAGATGCATTATGATGATGCAGGCCAGATCATGGATGAAATTGCGAAAGTGACTCCTACTTTTGCGGGTGTGTCCTTTGCCAAGCTGGATGAGAAGGGTTCGATCCAATGGCCGTGCAATGCGGGTGCACCTGAAGGCACGCCAATTATGCACGTTGGGAAATTTGTGCGTGGCCAAGGCCGCTTCATGTTGACCGAATATGCGGCCACGCCTGAGCGTGCCAACCGCGACTTCCCATTGATCCTCACCACCGGGCGCATTCTGTCGCAATATAATGTGGGCGCGCAGACACGGCGCACGGAAAATTCACAGTGGCACCCAGAAGACGTTTTGGAAATTCACCCCAGCGACGCTGAGCTGCGCGGCATCAAGGATGGCGCGATGGTGTCTCTCACCAGCCGCATCGGTGGCACAAGCTTGCGCGCCGAGATCACGGAGCGCGTGCCGCCCGGCGTGGTTTATACCACCTTCCATCATCCGGTGACGGGTGCGAATGTCATCACCACCGAATATTCGGATTGGGCCACCAACTGCCCTGAATATAAAGTGACGGCGGTGCAAGTGAACCCATCCAACCGACCAAGCGAATGGCAGAAGGAATGGGAAGACCGCGAAGGCGCCAACAAGCGCGTGGCGGCCGAGTGAAGACTTCTGGACTTTCATCCTCTCCCTTCACGGGGGAGGTGGCGCGCCGCGCCGGTGGGAGCGCGCGCGGCAAAGGGCCCACTCCGTCACTTCGTGGCACATCCCCCACGAGGCGGGAGGAGAAAGATAGCTGCTCCATGCCCGCCACCGGCTCACTCAACGGCAAGCCCACCACTTGGGCTGTGCCGGAAGAAGTGCCAGTTGCCATTTTGCTGAACTCTGAATCCTATGCCGTGATGATGGCAACCCCTGCTGATCTTGAAGATTTCGCGCTGGGATTTGTTTTGAGCGAAGGATTGGTGGCGCACTATTCGCAGGTGCAGAACATCATTGTGCTGAAACAAGATGAAGGTTTCAGCGTCGACGTGGCGGGAACATTCATCCGTGAACGGATGATTTCACGCACGCTTGAAGGCCGCGTGGGCTGCGGGCTTTGCGGCATTGCTGAATTGGAAGATGCCATTCGCATGCCCGCCGCCAAGGTGAAGCCCGTCGCATTCGCACCAGCCGCCATTGCAAAAGCCATGGCCGCCCTGCCCGCGCACCAGCCGATGAATGCCACCACCCGCACAGTGCATGCCGCGGCGTTTTGTTCCGTGGACGGAGCAATTCTGTTGGCGCGCGAAGATGTGGGCCGCCACAACGCGCTCGATAAACTGATCGGTGCCATGGCGCGCGGCGGTCTGACACCAGAGAACGGCTTTGTGCTGATGTCTTCGCGCTGCTCTTTTGAGTTGGTGCAGAAATGCGCTCATGTTGGCATCGGCGCGCTGGCCACAATTTCCGCGCCCACAGCGCTGGCGCTGAAACTGGCGCAACAATCTGGTGTGCAAGTCGCCGCTTTGGCCCATGAGGGCGTGATGATTTTTGATGGAGATGAAATTGACCAATAGTGAAATGATCCGCATGGCCAACCAGATCGCCGGATTTTTCAAATCTTACGGCACTGAGGAAGGCAAAAAGGAAGTGGCGGCCCATATCAATAATTTTTGGGAACCGCGAATGCGCGAACAGTTTCACGCCTATCTCAATGATGGTGGCCTGGAGTTCGATCCGCTGGTGAAGCAAGCCGCAGCCCTGGTGCGCAAGCCCACCAACCATTCTGTCGATCAGGAAAGTCTGCCCAAGCCCGGCGAAGAGAGCTGAGATCAGGCGCGTTGCCGATGTAAATATTTCCAAATCCCAAAGGCGCAAGGCAGCGCGAATGCAAGGGCGTAGTAGAGATAGACGTCCAGTTTATAATAGCCATTGGCCGGGTGCAGCGCCTGCACGATGAAAATGTAATCGAGTATTATTGCCAGCGCCGCCCAGATGAAACCCAGCAGCACATGTTGTTTCAAGTCTCCGGCCAATGGCTTGTACAAAAGAACCCAGAGCGTGAAGGCCACACCAAATGGCATCACCGCCCAGCCCAAAAGATCAACCGCCAGAAATGGGTAAATCACAAAGGCCAAGGCATAGCCAAAAAGCCACAAAGCAGTGCCCCACATGAATGCTGGCGTGAGGAATTTTTGATCCATAATCATGCTCCAAAACCAGGCTTTAGATTAGCCCAGATCACGCGCCAGGCATTGACCTTGATCAAACACTGCCGGACTCTCCATTGGCGGTACCTGTTCCTGCCGTCGAGAAAACCTCGCGCAGAGTCTGGATCATCGCCACGAGGCCTGTGACAGAGAAGAGCGGGATGCAGGACTTAGCCTCGGCTCTTCCTTTTGGCCTTGGGCAATTTCCACAGGTGATTCACCAACTCATCCACCATAATGCCTTTTTCGGAATAGGCGGTGCCGGCCACTGAAATGCCTGCCTCACGCACCGTATCTGGATTACCACTCACCAACGGGTGCCACCAGCTGAGGCCCAGGCCCTCATCCAAGCGGCGATAAGCGCAGGATTCTGGCAACCAGCCCAGCTCTCCCACATTCTTCGGCGTTAGAGCGATGCAATCCGGCACTTTCTGGTGGCGGTTAGAATAATCCGTACACTGACAGGTTTTGAGATCCAGCAATTTGCACGCGGCCTTGGTGTAGAGAAAACGGCCAGTATCTTCGTCTTCCAACTTGTTCATGCAGCAACGGCCGCAGCCATCACAAAGGCTTTCCCATTCTTCACGGGTCATTTCACTTAGTGATTTTGTCTTCCAGAATGGTGTGTTCACGCGGGCCTTATTGCACAGCTTCGCCATGCAATGCAAAGTCCAGGCCTTCGATTTCGTGTTCTCTGGCCACACGCAATCCTATGGTTGCATCAATGACTTTCAACATCACAAAGCTGGCAACGCCGCACCACAGGGCCACGCATGCAATGCCAGCCAGTTGGATGAGCAATTGTTGCGCATTGCCTTCCACAAGGCCAGAGGTTCCGCCCCAGGATTTGGCAGCGAATAGGCCGTTGCCGATCAGGCCCACGATGCCACCCACGCCGTGGACACCGAACACATCGAGCGAGTCATCATAGCCGAAGCGCTTTTTCACGGCGGTGGCGAAATAGAAACAGACAGCTGCGGCCAAGATGCCGACAACGATAGCCCCCATCGGTGAAACGTAACCGCAAGATGGCGTGATGGCCACAAGGCCCGCCACCGCGCCAGAGATGATGCCCAGCGTGGTGGGCTTGTCATGCTTATACCATTCAATGAACATCCACACCAAGGCGGCGGATGCGCCTGCCAATTGCGTATTCACCAAGGCGGCTGCCGCCAAGCCGTTGGCCGCCAAGGCTGAACCGCCGTTGAAGCCCAGCCAGCCAACCCAGAGCAAGCCAGCGCCGGTGACAGACAGAATGAGATTATGCGGCATCATCGCTTCGTGCGGAAAGCCAAGACGCTTGCCGATCATCAAGCAGGCCACAAGGCCCGCCACGCCAGAGTTGAGCTCAACAACCGAGCCACCGGCAAAATCGAGAAAGCCCATCTTCTGCAAAAAACCACCGCCCCAAACCCAATGGGCCACTGGCGCATAGACCACCAGGATCCACGCTGTCATGAACCACAGCAGGGCCGAGAATTTCATGCGGTCTGCAAAGGCACCGCAAATCACGGCAGGCGTGATGATGGCAAAACTCATCTGGAAAGCCATATAAACCGTTTCGGGAATGGCGGTGCCGGGGGCCAGGCCATCCTTGGTCATGGATTTTAAAAACACATTGCTGAAGCCGCCGAGATATGCGCCCTCTCCATCAAAGGCCAAGCTGTGGCCCAATACCACCCAGACAATGGTGATGAGGGCGCAGGCGGCAAAGCTCTGCATCAAAGTGGCCAGAACATTTTTCTTGCGCACCATGCCGCCGTAAAACAATGCTAGGCCGGGAACAGTCATCATGATGACAAGGCAAGTGGCGGCCAGAACCCAAGCCGTGTCGCCCG
>Ga0209069_10000158_pt1 | contig 27378 bp, 19 predicted proteins | sample Str013_2_FD_187202 | JGI IMG/M metagenome (GOLD analysis project Ga0209069, IMG submission 187202) | Freshwater sediment microbial communities in response to fracking from Pennsylvania, USA - Straight Creek_MetaG_SC_2013 (SPAdes) (version 2) | ecosystem: Environmental > Aquatic > Freshwater >...
CTGTTTTTATTTTTTTGATACCGTAATAGGCGTATATCTTGTTTTTGCCCCCCATTACTAATGAGACTGGTATTGCTTTACAAACGCCGCCACTTCTATCATGGGCGCTATCCACAAATCTTTCTCCTGCTGTTTTAAGTATTGCAAAAATTGGCGGTGGGCCGGCACCGGTACATTCAATGCATTGCCACCTCCTACCCCATGAAATAAAATCACCAGTAAAGACCGGGTTGCTACAGCTTTCTTTACCCATTCCATCATTTCTTCTGCAGACTGGCCATTTACATAATAGCAATCCACATTGTACAAATCAACTTTGTCGATGGTATGCATCTCCGCCCGAACAGCCCTGGCGGCAACAAAATCATTTTTAAGCTGACCGATAAATAAGGAATCACCCACTTTCATATCGCCACAGGTAAAGGCAAAGGTTCTTTTGTTTTTTCCATCCAGCGCCTGCAAAAAAACATTGTTCATCCTGGTTTCATCTACCAGGCGCTGCACGGTGTAGCGGCTCAGGTCATAGTCTGCTTTTACCCATTCCCTTCCGGCGCCGCCAACACAGGGATGATACAAGGTATGATTGCCCAGTTCGTGCCCGTTGCCGGCAATTTTTTTCCATTCATTCATTCGTTCGCGGATGGAAGCCGAATAACCGGTGATGTAAAAAGTCGCTTTCAGTCCCAAAGAATCCAGTACCGGAATGGCATTGTCGAGGTGCTGGTTGATGGCATCATCATACGTGAGTACGACTGCCGCTTTCTTATTTTTCCAGGGGCTATTGTCTTGCGCAATTGCGCACAAAAAAAAAAGTTGGCAGGATGCAAAAAGAACAAGATTTTTTTTCATACCATTCAATTATTGATTTGCAGTATCAGTTCTGAAGGGCGATGCGGGGAATCCTGCTTTGTTGTAAAGGTTTGCGCCCTGCGGGTTATCGGCCCAGGCATAGCGCACATATTTTGGTTCGGCAATCGCATCGCTCCAAACAACCACCGTATTGCCTTCGATGCTTGCTTTTGCCCATACGAATTTTTTGTCGGCGCCTGCAATAGCAAACTGCCGGAGTGCTTCGCCGTCAGCGGAAACAAGGCCCGGGCCGGTATGGCTGAACCGCACAATGATTTTATTTTTTTCAACCATGGCCGATTGGTACAGCGGTCCTGCACAAACGACGCTGTCATCTCCATAGGCCAGTTTCTCCGCAGCCAGTGCCAAACGCAGGCCCACCTCTTTTTTATTGTCGGGATGAATGTCATTCCATTCGCCCAAATCGATGGCCACTGCCATAGCCGTATTGGGCACCGACAAAGCTTTTAACTGCGCTTCCCTGATAATCGCCCACTGGCTTTCTGATGGCAGGTAATTTGCCTCCATAAAATTGGGCAACTGTACATATAAAAATGGTGCAGCGGGCTGTTGCCATTGGTTGCGCCAGTCGGCTATCAGCGCAGGCAGCAACTGCGCATAGGCATCGGGTTGGCCCGCATTGCTCTCTCCCTGGTACCAGAGAAATCCTTTAATGGCATAGTTAACAAAAGGTGCTGTCATGCTGTTAAACAATGCCGTGGGTTGGTTTTGTAATGAAATGGCATTGACGGCATCCTTCACCGGTGCAAATACACTACCCACTTTGTATTGCCAGGTTCCTTTCAAATCAACGGTTTGCTCACCCGCTTTTATGCAGTAAGGTTTGCCGGGCACAAAACCGCCTTTACCGCTGTTGTTGATAACACGAAAGACAATTACATTTTTCCCCGGCTTTAGCATTCCTGCCGGCAATGCATACCTTCTTTGCGGATACTGGTAGCCGGTAGAACCTGCCAGTCTTCCGTTTATATACAAAAAATCAGCATCCACAATTCTTCCTGCAAATAACATGGCAGGCATGCCCGTCATGGAAACAGGCAATTCCAGCTCTTTGCGGTACCAAACAATGCCATCCAGGTCTTTGATGCCCTGGTCTTCCCAATAACCGGGAATATTGATGGGCAGCCAGCCTTTGGGTGTATACCCTGTATCAAACCATGGAACAGTGCCTGTTAATCCCTCATCCACCGCCACCGGTTTGGCGGCATTGTATGCGGCGGCCTTTCGGTTGCTGGTATTGATATACGCTGTGTCTTTGTTTTTTTGAATGGTATTGATTATGGCCGGAAATGCTTTTAAACCCTCTTCGCTTGTCCATGCTTCAATGGGTGTACCTCCCACACTTGTATTGATCAACCCAATGGGAACTTTGTATTTTTCGTAGATGGCCTTTGCGAAGAAATAAGCTACTGCAGAAAAACGGTTCACATCCACCGGGTTGGCGCTTTTCCAGTAGCCTTCTGGCAGATCCTGCTGGGGTGCCTGCAAATTGCTGAGTGTGGGCACATAAAACTGACGTATGGCCGGGTAAGCAGCACTGGCAATGTCTGCCGCATAAGTAATATTGTGCAATTGCAGCTGGTGCACCATGTTAGACTGGCCTGCACATACCCACACATCGCCCATTAAAATTTCCTTGAGCACAAGGGCAGACTTGCCGGAAATCGTCATAACGTAAGGGCCGCCTGCTTTTTCGGGCAATAAGTGCAATAGCCATTTGCCGTTTGCTGCTGTAATTGTTTTATATTTTTTTCGGTTAAACTGTACCGTTATCTTTTCACCCGGAGCAGCCCACCCCCATATTTTAACCGGCGCATCTCTTTGCAGAACCATACTGTCGCGCAGCATTGCCGGCAGGTGCAATTGCCCAAATGAAGGAGCCGTTGCCAGCAGAAGAAATCCTGCAAGCGTACAGCCCATTGCTTTTAACCAATTTGTTTTGACTGAAACCTGCATTGCTTCATTTTAATTAAGCCGGGTATTACTTACAAATGCGATTCTTTTGCTATCGGGCGACCAGGATGGCACATTGATGCTTCCCTGTCCGCCGTACACATACGCAATATTTTTGGGAACGCCGCCCGCAGCGGGCATGAGCCGGATATAAACATTCTTATAAAACGGATGCGTTGTGGGGTCGATGTCTTTTGGAAAAGAAAGATACACTATCCATTTTCCATCGGGTGAAAAATGCGGGAACCAGTCATTGTATTCATCAAATGTAACCTGCTCCTGGTGGCTGCCATTGGGTTTCATGCGCCAAATCTTCATGCTGCCGGTGCGTACTGAATTAAAATAAATCCATTGTCCATTGGGGCTGTACTCCGCACCATCGTCAAGCGTTGGCTGGGTGGTCAGCGCCGTTTCCTTTTTTGTGGCGATGTCTATCGACCAGATATTGTATTGCTTATTTCTGAAACCGGTAAAGATTAATTTTTTTCCATCGGGCGACCAGCAATGGAAATAAGAATGCCCCGCATCTTCTGAAGTAATTTTTACAGGATTGCCGGAACCCGTAACCGGCAAAATAAAAATGGTGGAAGTTCTTGCTGCACCTACATAGTTGCTGATGCCCAACATTTTTCCATCGAACGACAGCACATGATCATTGTTATTGTTTTTTGCAGACCCGGTATTCAGCGGTTCAACGGATTTTTTTGCGAGGTTAAATTTGTACAATAAGCCAGCAGCAGAATTAAAGACAAGCGATTGGCCGTCTTTTGTCCAGTTGGGTCCTTGTACAGACCCGGTATCGGTGTACACAATATTGCGGTTGCCCGTTTGTACATCCATAACTTCCAGCAGGCTGCCAATATAATCTTTGTAGGGTCTGAAACCGGCTGCGGCAGGAACTATAATGCGAACATTGCTGAAGACCGCTTTCTCCGTCACGGTATCTGCGTGCGAGCAAATGAACAGACCAGCATATACTTCCTCATTCAAGGACATTTCTTTGCTTACGGTTTTATAATTTTCACCCGCAACAGCCGATGAAAAAGTAAACGTATTGCCGCTGCGCTGAAAATAGATATCGGTTGGATGAGTGGACGCAACAATCACCTGGCCGGTGGTATCATCATTGGCAAGCCGGTATTGCAATGAAGTAAGCAATGGCATACCGCCATGCACGCAAGCATCTGCATAGCGTGAGCCGGTGGTTAACTGATCTCTTGCAATAATGCCAATCTTGCGGTGGCCGGCAACGCCTTCTCCTATAAATTTTACGGTGGCGGTAATGATAAAATCGCCTTTTATTTTCTTCCACAAAAAATGAAACTGGTCAATGCCCTTCCACATATTGCTGCCCGCACCTTCCATCAGGTATTCGCCGGTGGCTGCACGATAGCTAACATTGCCCTGCCGGATGGGATTGCCCACATCGCCCTGTTCATCGAAAAGCCCAATAGCGGACGGGTTTTGCGCCTGCAGGGTGGTAGCCACGACAAGCAGCAACACGAATAAAATGATACGCATTAAAATGTGTTTTAAATGAATGCCGTTTTATTTATAAGCAGTAATGGGCTGAATCGTTCCATCGTCGTTGTACTTCAGCTCAGCCACTTTTACGTTGCGCAAATGTGTTTTTCCGGAAAGCTGCACATCGTGGTAAAAGATATACCATTTGTCTTTGATGGCAACAATGGACTGGTGATTGGTCCAGCCATCCACGGGGTTTAACACCACTCCCTGGTAAGTAAACGGTCCGTAGGGATTGTCGCCAATGGCATAGTTGATAAGATGTGTGTCGCCTGTAGAATAGCTGAAATAATATTTGCCTTTGTACTTGTGCATCCAGGAGGCTTCAAAAAAACGTTTGTCGTTGTCTTTTTCAGTAAACAGTTTACCGTCTTTGTCTATTATTTTAATTTCCTTCACTGGTTCAGCAAAACTTTTCATGTCGGCCCCCAGTTTCGCCATTCTTGGCAGGATGGCTTGTTCTGCAGGCTGACGCAGTTTTCCGGCAGAATCGTATTTATTGTTGTTCCATCTTTGCAATTGACCGCCCCATATGCCACCGAAATACATATAGCATTTGCCGTCATCGTCTTTAAATACGCTGGGATCGATACTATAACTTCCTTTGATGGGTAATGGTTCAGCTTTGAAAGGCCCTTCTGGTTTTGAACTGCTGGCAACGCCAATATGAAACACATCCTGTTTGTCCTTTACTGGAAAATACAGGTAATACATATTGTTGGCGAAAGCTGCATCCGGCGCCCATAGCTGCCTGCCGGCCCAGGGAATATTTTTTATATCCAGCGCCACACCATGATCGGTTACTGCACCGCCGATTGAATCCATGGAAAGAATATGGTAGTCCATCATATTGAAATGATCGCCGTTGTCGTTTTCGGGTGTACCGGTTGCCGTATCGTGCGAAGGATAAATATAAATTTTGCCGTTAAATACATGGGCAGAAGGGTCGGCCGTAAAAATATGTGTCACCAATGGCTGTGAGATGGGCACTTTTTTCTTTGGCGCTTCGGCAATAACAGTGTCTTTTGTTGCTGTTGCCGCCTGCTCTGTCCCGGCATTGTTGCATGCAGACAAGGCGGCAGCGATGATGATTACTGAAGATAACTTTTTTTGCAAGTTTGTCAATGGCATAGTCGTTTGTGTTTGGTATAAGATGCTGATTGTTTATTATTTTTCAACACACAGGATAGCAGATTCATAGAATAGTTTAGCGATAAATATAAAGATACCCTAGTGCTTTGTCTCGGGTGGCCCAAGATAGCTTTCTTTCAATCCACCCAAATCAATCACCAGTTTCTGCAATACCACGGCCGGGCTCACCATCCAGTATTTTAATACATGTCTGCCCGGTTTTGAAATAGTGTGTTCAGATTTTTTTACAATAATATTATCTGCCACCCATTTCTCCCATACATTCCGTTGTTTGTCGTCTTTGTTTAACACAATAATTTGCGGCGCTTCCTCATCCATAGAAACGGCAAATTGCAAACCCTCATCATTATTAAAATTCAAGGTAGGTGAAAAATAGGTCTGAAGTTTAACGGTGCCGGAATCGTAGGTATAAAATACATACTGCAGTTGGGGCGAGCCGCCAGCAGGTTTTTGATTGGCAGCCGTTACCGGAAATGGCGTAACGGCAGCACCGGTACGGCCAAGATCGGGCAATATTTTCCATTTGATGCCATTGCTGTTGATGGCTTTGCTGAAATTGGCTGCTTCAATAGACACATAGCCATCTTTTTCATAAAAATTATTTCCTGTACTACTCTTAGCGATCAATTCTTCAGCCGTCTTTGATTCTTTCTCAATTTCCTCCGTTTGTGCAAGCGCTGAATCCGCAGAGACATATTTTACTTCCGGCATCTTCTGAACGTTTGGTTGCTGCCAGTAAGTATACCCAATATGCGTCTGGCTCATCATGTGATTCCATTTACCATTGGCAATTAAATGGTATTTCAACGTTATAAGTGAATCATCTTTATATAATTTCTTACAGTAATCTGCCATATTGTTAGCAGCAATATCTTTTTTTCCAGCCAGCCGATGATTAATTGCTACAGAACTGTATAATGTTTGCAAATTCGCCGACGCTTTCACCGGATGCAATACCAATTGATAATAACTGTCTTTATATTCAGTTGGCAGAAATTTATCTATTATTTCTGCTTGAACCTGTAACATTGAATAATCAATTGCAGCACTTGCTAACTCACCATAGTTAGCGCTATAAGTTTTTTCGTTCAGCAACTCCGGTTTACGCCTGCCGTTATACTTTGCATACTTAGCCAGTATATCCGCTATTTCTACTGCATGTTCTTTTCCAAACTGCGCAGCGCACCAGTGCGCTGTATATTTTTTAAGATCGGCTGCATCCATTCGTTCCGGGTTCCAGGCATAATCGAACCAGAAAGAGATGGGAAACTCCATCGGTTTGATATCGCCCACATTTACAATCCAGATGTCTTTTACATTGTGTTCGTAGGCCAGGTGCATCTGCTCCCATACCCGTGGAATGGGATTTGTATTCAGCCATTTATAATTACGGGGATCGCCTACATAATCAAAATGATAATAAATGCCATAGCCGCCTTTTCTGGGTACAGCATTTACCGGCGGCAATTTGCGGATATTGCCCCAGTTGTCATCGCAAAGCAACAGGGTAACATCATCGGGTACGCGCATTCCTTTATCGTAGTAATCCTGCACTTCTTTGTACAATGCCCATAGCTGCGGGGTTTCGCTGGCGGGCTTGCCGGTTACGTCTTGTATTATCTGCCGCTGATCTTTTACGATGCGTTCCAGTAAAGCGGTAGCTGTTTCGCGGGTCATGGGTTCATCGCCATCGCCCCGCATGCCTATGCTTACAATTTTTTCGTTGCTGGCACGCTGCATACCGGCTTTCCAGAAATCCTTTAAACGTACTTCATTGCTGTCGTAATTCCATTTGCCATTTCCATATCTTTTCCATTCATCGTGTGCCCGCATCAGCGGTTCGTGGTGAGAAGTACCGATCACAATGCCGTATTCATCCGCTGTCTTTATATTTAGTACGTCATCGTCGTAAAATGCATTGCCCCACATGGCCGGCCACAGGTAATTGCCCTTCAGCCGCAGGATCAGCTCAAACACCTTTGCATAAAATTTACTGTTGAAGCCACCGAACTTCTCTTTGCTCCAGCCACTGAGTGCAGGTGCTTCGTCGTTAATGAAAAAGCCGCGGTATTTTACTTTGGGCGCATCCGTGATGGGGCTGGTCTGCCTTATGTAAAGGCTTTCTTTTTTCTTTACCGGCACATCGGCCCACCAATACCAGGGCGATACACCTATTTGCTTTGACAATTCAAAAACACCATAAGCCGCTCCCCTTCTGTCGCTGCCGGCAATTACCAATGCATTGGCAACAGCTTTAAACGGCTGGGCGATGGTTTGCAAAAGATATCCTTCCCATTTTCCCTGCAAAGTACTGGCAGCTATCTTTTTCTCTTTGATAAGTTGCTGAATAATGGCCGACTGGCCCATCGTTCCAATGACAATGATGTTTTTTTCTTTTCCGCTGAGTTGGGTGATAAGGGCCGGTTTTTTTCCGGTAATGCTTTCTATGTCCTGCTGCAACAGCGAAGCCGAGGTTTTAATGAGGGCTGCATCGGCCGCATCAAAATAAATAGCCGCTATTTCATTGCCATGCACCAGGCTGAAAGCGCCGGGGGCCGGTTTGTCTGTAACAATTTCCTGTGCAGTTACAATGCTTGTCATTGTAAACAAATGCAACAGGAGCGATAGAAGTTTCTTCATATGGCCTAACGCTAAGAAATAAATTAAATGTACTATCTGGTGCGGCGCCAATATGCACCACAAAAAGCGACAGCACCCCGAAAGGCTCCGCCGCTCGGTACCAAAACTACTGCTAATATGAACAAAGTTGACTGATTATGTTCATTTATGTCTGTCGCCGCAATCATTCCCGCCGTCCCGCAAACCGGGGCATCTAATTGTTGATGGCTGCAGGTGATTGGTAGATTTTTACTTTTTGAATGCCCCACGCACCAGCAGGAATCCGTATATGCCTGCCCTGGTGATCCTGGTCGCCATTCAACCGCCGGCCTTTTATTTCGCGGCCATTCTCGTAATACAATTCATCAGCCTGTTCAATATTGGCCACTTTGTCTTTGTTTACGCTGCTAAAAGTAATGACCACGCCGGTTCCCGCCACTATAAAATCATCTTTTCCGGTTTGGATAATAACTGCCCCGCTGGCCGGCCAGGCAGAATCTTTGGCAGCCGGCGACCAGCCCAATGTATAATCATGCGAAAGTGTGACCGAATAATCGTTCAGCTGTATGGTTTGCGTTTTATTTTCTTTGTCGAACAGCACGCCATCCATTGCCAGCCAGTTATCTGCAAGCATCAATGGACTGATTTGCTGCAGCACTTCATAACTTTTCTGCAAACCGGATGCGGCTGCACCGGTCGCATCTTCAATAGAAAAAGGTGAAAAACCCAGTGCCTTGTAATGACCGGTTACAAAAAAAACTTTGGCGGCACAGGAAGGCTCCAGCCGCATTTCGGGAATAAAAAGCGGGTTGTTTTTCCGTGCATACAAGTCGCACCAGTATTTTGTATCGGGGTTATAAAAATCAGGCGCCAGCACATCAATTGACGGGGCCGCAGCCTGCCAGATGTCCATCACCTGCGGCAATGGTCCAGCACTGGGATAATCGCCCGGTTTTACGCCCGGCCTGTTCAGTGCCGCATTCACATACATTGGAAGATTGTATACCGCCTTTCCGGCCGCCGCCACCGAATTTGCGAACCTGGCATAATACCAGGCCTGGAAAAGTTCATCCGTAGCAAGTCCTTCACCAAATAATTTTGTCCATGAACCCCTGCTTCCAAAACCATTTTGTTTCCATTTCTCATACAATGCAGGTTCCAGCTTGTCTTTGTTTTTGGTTAACCAGTTAATCAGTGGTTCCGGTACCTGCTCATTAAAATAACGGTCAGCCATGGGCGAAATTTCGCGGGCCGTGGGCAGCATGCCAATTTCATTTTCCACCTGTACCATCAGCACGGTGTGTTGCAGATCTTTTTCACGCAGGTATTTCATCAGCGCAGTAAATGCTTTGATGTCTGCATCCAGCATGGGTTTGCTGAAAGCGGATACAATCTCCTGGCCTCTGCCGTTTTTATCCTGTGTGCGGCTAAACCGGGCGGCATCTTTTTTTACCCAGGCAGGCACATAACAACTCATGCTGTTCTTCCAGGTACCAAACCAAAGCAATACCAGTTTTAGCTGGTGGTTGCGGGCATTGCTGATAAGGCTGTCTGCCAGCGAAAAATCAAATTTTCCTTCAGTGGGTTCCATTAATTCCCAATACACCGGCACCAGCACAGTGTTCAGGTGCATATCCTGTAATTTAGACCAGTATGCATCCATGTATTGCAGGCCGGAGGCGCTTGAATTGCCCGTTTCTCCACCCAGGATCAGAAATGGTTTGCCATCTGCATACAATTGTACTGTTCCATTTTTTTTAACCAGGGCGGGCATGCCGGTTGTGTGCTGCGCAATGATATGTATGCAGCAGCAGGCACCCAAAGCAGCCAGCAGCAATGCGGTTTTTATTTTTTGCATCGTTAAAACAAGTAAGGATGATACCATTATTATCCTTACAATATAAGATTAAGTATTCTATTTTGCTTTCAAAGCCTGCAGCGCGGCTGAATAGGCCTGTTTCTTTGAAAAGTCTGCGTTGTACAGCAGCGGGGTTGATCTTTACGTCCGGCTCCGATATCCGTGCCGGCCAAAAAACGTTTTTGCAACCCGGCAAGGGTTGAATGACAAGCGGCAAAAACATTCAGCCACTGTCTAACAACATGTGTAGAATTACAATGTGACAATTGTTAAAAACCAATCAAACAGCAATAAGTGCAGCAGCAAATTTTGAGTGCATCGTTCAACTACACATCCTCTGCCATCCGGATAGAAGAAGGCGGCCAGATAAAATCTTTGGGATGGTGCCGCAGGTAACGGCCCAATAACGAAAAGAATTCAGGATAATCTTTCAGTTTAATGCCGCGTGATTTAACCGCCACGTAAAACGCCAGGGAAAAACTTACCAGGAAGTTTAAAAAACCAATCATCAGTACTCCTGAAACAATGGTGAGCAGGTAAGGCAATGCCACCCGGTGATCCAACCCGTAAAAACCAATGGCCGTATTACCTGCCGAAATGGTGATGTGCCGGATATCGAACGGAATTCCCAGGAACTTACCCAGCGGTCCTGCACAACCGAGAAAAAAACCAAGGGCAATGCTACCGGTTAAAGCACCCGCACTTTTGTCTACCAGGTTTACCAGCCGGTTCATCCGCTTTGTGCTCATGGTATTTACAAAAACCGGGTGTGTTTTGATGCGCTCCGAGATACGGCCATACACCACATGGTTGTCTACATACCCTGCAATTAAACCACTCAGAAAGAGGAAGAAGCCGGTAAAGCAGGCATACAGCAGCGCAAGGCTGTGAAACGGATGCTGATCTGCCAATAATTTTGCGGCGGCGGCGCCTTCTGCAATTTTATAGCCCATCGCCAAATGATATCCCCAGGCGAGTAAATAGGTCAGCGGAAAAACAATGATAAGGTTACCGGCAAAGGATGCAATCTGGCTCCTGCTCACTTTGGCTACGGTAATCACCAGGTGCCGGAGATCGGGCCTGCCCCCCTGTTTCTGTACATCCAGCGAACTGGCCACAGCCGATGCCGTATAGGCGGGTTGTTTAGTGGCCAGGGTGGTATTGGTGCTGTCCATCATCACAAATCCGGTGGCATAGTTGGTGCCGTACGCAAAGCCCTGCCAGAAGATGGGCAGGTGTATCATGGTCAGCAGGTTTTTGATGATGGCCACAAAAGACACAATCAGCCCGCCTCCCATGGCACTTCTAAACAGCATCCTGAAATCTTTTCGGGTACTGCTGATGTATTTTTCTCCTTTCCTGCCTTTGTGTTCGGCTATCTGGTAGGCCAGCAAACCAAGATTGGTAGACAAGAACTCACCCAAACTATTTTTCTTGTTTTCATTTCTTACTACCGTTACAAAATAATCTACAAAACGATCGGTATTAAACACATTGTCGGCATCCAGCGCATCAATAATAATAAGCATGCGCTCAATCTGCTCTTCGCGGCGAACCATTACAAAGGTCTGGGCCAGGCTGGTACCGTATTGCAGGCGCTGATCCTTTACCCATTGGTTGCTCTGCCGGCAATTGTATAAATTCTCCTGGATATTGGTCATCAATAACCTTTTTTCTTCGGGCAAAAGGCTGGCCCCTTTTTCCAGGTACATATTCACCAGCCTGTTTTGTTCAAAAAAAGGCTGTGTGGCGTCGGTAAAATCTTTGTACCGGATGGCCACTTCTTTTTCCATGCTGAGGTTTACCAGGCGGTAGGAAAGTATCTGCAAGGCCTGGTTCAGCTGGTTGGTGAGTGCTGCTTCCGAAAGGTTTACATGAATGCCCAGCAATTCAAAGAAGTTTTTCCATAAAGAACGGTCGATGCCTGACACCCATACATAATCGCTTTTCTTATAAAAAACATGGCTGATAACATACAGGAAGTCGTTGGGCAACTGCAGGGCGGGCAAAAACTTGTGTTTTACCTTGCCTATCAGCTCTTGCACAAATCCACGTGAACTGATGATGCCGCTCTCTGTCAAAGCCGTGCTGAGGTTATTGTTCATAAATTGCGAGAGCAATGATTTTCGCAACGCAAACATCAGTGATTTGTCCTGCTGCAACTGGTACATCAGGCTTTTGAAGCGCAGTTCTGCCTCGTCAAAATTTTTATGGCGGGATGGCCGGATTTTCTTTACCAGTTCTACCAGGTAGTCCAGGCCGCGGTTGTTGCTGTTTAAAGAAAGTACAACGGCTTTGCCCTTATCTTCGACAGGGGTAGCAGATTTTTTTCTTTGTAACAGTTTAAACATGGTGATTATCAGGGGAAAATTATGCCAGAAAAGCGGTTGTTCGTAAAATAAGACAACCGTAGCACTATAAATGTTGCAAACACTGGTATTATGTAATCATTATTTATATTTTTGCAGAAATTACTGTGTATGGTATCGTATAAAGAACAGCCAGAGACGCTGGTAGAAGATGAAGTTTTGCTGGATACGGAGCTGGAGAAATCCTGCCAGCTGATTGTCTGGAACGATGAAGTAAATACGTTTGAGTGGGTGATAGAAACCCTGGTAGACATTTGCGGGCACAGCCCGGAACAGGCGGAACAATGTGCCCTGATTATACACAGCCAGGGAAAATATGCTGTTAAGTATGGCAGCTATGATACATTGAAACCACTATGCGATGCCATTACCGACAGGGGCATCAATGCAACTGTGGAAGTGACAGTAGAATAAGAACCCATTAATAATTATCAACTATAATTATTAATTTCCCCCATGCCTTTATTTGCACTTGGCAAAGAACTTATTTTTCCCCCGGTACAACTGAGTGAGCCTGATGGTCTGCTGGCCATGGGCGGCGATCTCTCTGCAGAACGTTTACTGCTGGCCTACCGCAGCGGCATCTTTCCCTGGTTTGATGGCGATACGCCTTTGTGGTGGTGCCCCGATCCGCGCTTTGTGTTGTTTCCACCCGAATTAAAAGTGAGCAAGAGCATGAAACAATTGATTAACAGGAATGCTTTTGAATTTACCATCAATAAAGCATTTGCGGAAGTGATTGGCAATTGCAAGACAAGTCCGCGCAAAGACCAGGACGGCACCTGGATTACCGACGAAGTAAAAAATGCCTACATTTTGCTTCACCAATTGGGTTATGCCCATAGTGCAGAAGCCTGGCTGAATGGGGAACTGGTAGGCGGTTGCTACGGCATCCGAATGGGCAAAGTTTTTTTTGGCGAAAGTATGTTTAGCAAAACAGCCAATGCCAGCAAATATGCGTTCATTAATTATGTGGATATACTCCTCAAAGAAGATATACAACTCATAGACTGCCAGGTATACACCGCACACCTGGAAAGCCTGGGCGCCAGGATGATTGAGCGCAAAAAATTCATTGATCTGCTGGATGAACTGACCCGTTAACGTACAGCCAGCTGTATCGAAATCGCACAAACCTACTGCGTAAACAATTCACAACCCGCTCATTATTAAGCAACAGCAGAACTGGCATTTTTTTGAATAGGTTATCATGTTCCATCGTCAGCCTGCGATTCAAATAACTGGAAAGGTTAGCCGGTTTATTTTATTTTAAAACACACATGAGACATGATTAGTAACTATTTCAAAATCGCGTGGCGCAATTTTATCCGCAACAAAGCATTTTCTTCTATTAACATACTGGGCCTTGCTTTGGGTATGGCCTGCAGCCTGTTGATTATTTTATGGGTGCAGGACGAACGGAATATGGATGGCTTTCACGCCAATAGCAAACAATTGTTTCAGGTATATGAACGTAATTATTTTGATGGTAAAGTGGAAGCCAGTTATCCTACCCAGGGCTTACTGGCAGAAGAACTGAAAAGAGTAATCCCTGAAATACAATATGCCAGTGGTTTGGAAGCAGCGTCGCCGGCGGGAACGTTGAATAATTTTGAAGCCGGCAGTAAGATAAATAAAATGAACGGCGCATACGCTGGCGCTGATTTCTTTTCCATGTTCAGTTTTCCGCTCCTGCAGGGCAAAGCGGCCACAGCGCTTAATACCAATGAAGCCATTGTTATCTCGCGGAATATGGCTGAACAATTTTTTGGCAGCCCGGAGAAAGCCATCGGTCAGTCCATTCGATTTGAAAATAAAGACGATCTGCTGGTGACAGCGGTTTTTGAAAACACGCCCGCCAATTCTTCGTTGCAATTCGATTTTCTGCGTTCATGGGTTGCATTTGTGCGGCAAAACAAATGGGTAAACAACTGGGGCAATACGTCGCCTGCCAGTTTTGTGCAACTACGCAAAGGCGCCAGCGCTGCCATGGTAGAAACAAAAGTAAAAGACTTTATTTACCGCTACCAGGCAAAAGATAAAAGCTTTACAGCGGAACTGGCCCTGCAGCCCTACGCGAAGAAATACCTCCATTCATCATTTAAAAATGGGCAGCTGGAAGGCGGCCGTATTGAATATGTACAATTGTTTGCGCTGGTTGCCATTTTTATTTTGCTGATTGCCTGCGTTAATTTTATGAACCTGGCAACAGCCCGTTCGGCACAACGTGCAAAGGAAGTGGGCTTGCGCAAAGTTATTGGCGCACTGCGTTCTTCTCTCATCGGCCAGTTTATTGGTGAAGCCATGCTGCTCACTTTTTTTTCAATTGTAATAGCGGTGGTGCTGTCGGCTTTGCTGCTGCCTGCATTTAACAGCCTTACCGGAAAGCAGTTGTCCCTTCCCGTAAGACAGCCTTTATTCTGGGTATCACTTACGGGCCTGCTGGCCGTTACTGGTTTTGTTGCCGGCAGTTACCCGGCACTTTTCCTCTCCTCCTTAAAACCGGTAAAAGTTTTAAAGGGCAGTTTAAAATTCAGCAGGGGCGCTACCTTTTTCCGGCAGGGCCTGGTTGTATTTCAATTTTCGCTTTCTATCCTGTTAATTGTAGGCATGATTGTTATTTACCGGCAGATGGGTTATATACAAACCAAAAACCTTGGGTACGACCGTGAAAACCTTGTGTATATTCCAATTGAAGGCGCGTTAACAGATAAATATGGTTTGTTTAAGGAAGAAATAAGCAAGCAACCGGGCATCAGCAGTATTTCTAAAATGCGCAACACCCCAACCGTTATTGAGCACCACAACGGAAGCATCAACTGGCCGGGCAAAGATCCAAATCTTATGGTATCGTTCGCAGATGCAGTAGTGGGCTATGATTTTGTGAAAACCCTGAAACTGCAGTTACAGGATGGCCGCGATTTTTCAACTGCATTTGGAACAGATTCGGCATCTTTCTTAGTGAATGAAACTGCGGCAAAACGAATGGGTTATCAAAATGCTGTTGGCCAATCTATATCCTGGGGCAACCGGGCGGGTAAGATCATTGGCGTGCTGAAAGATTTTCATTTCAGCTCTATGCACCAGGCCATCGATCCACTTATCATTCGCCTGGATGAGCATTGGGGCTGGGGTACCATACTGGTGCGTACACATGCGGGTAAAACAAAAGAAGCCATTGCCAGCCTGGAAAAAACATGTAAATCATTAAACCCAGGAATACCGTTTACGTACCAGTTTTCCGACCAGGAATTTACGCGGTTGTACCAGGGTGAAGAAATGGTGAGCCGGCTTGCTGGTTATTTTGCCTTCCTGGCTATATTTATTTCTTGTCTCGGACTGTTTGGGCTTGCTACGTTTACTGCCGCGCAACGGACCAAAGAAATTGGTGTGCGCAAAGTGCTGGGCGCTTCTGTACCAAATATTGTGGCTATGTTTTCGGGCGATTTTCTGAAACTGGTGGGCATGGCTATGGTGATTGCATTTCCCATTGCCTGGTATGCTATGAATGGCTGGCTGCAAAATTTTGTGTACCGGGTTACAGTTGAATGGTGGGTATTTGCTATTGCGGCAGCCATTACCATTTTTATTGCCATGCTCACGGTAAGTTACCAGAGTATAAAAGCAGCATTGAGCAACCCGGTAAAAAGTTTACGATCGGAATGACGGACGTGAGGCGTGAGCAGTCGCGGCCCCGTCAGCGCTTCAATACAGAACGGTTGCAACAACCAGAAACTATACCAGGTCAGTAATAAAGAACCATCAATCAATAAGCCTTCTTCTGAAAAAACAAGCAAGCCCCTTAGCCGGGGCTTTGTTGTTGTGTCGCCACCAGCAACCAGTTACTTACATTTGCATACATGCCATTCAATTTTATTACCATTATAGAAATATTGGGCACGTTCAGTTTTGCTGTATCCGGTGCCTTTGCGGCCATGGAAAAAGAATTGGATCCGCTGGGTGTACTGATCATTTCTTTTGTAACGGCCATCGGTGGCGGCACTATCCGCGATTTGCTGCTGGGAAATACGCCGGTAACTTGGCTAACCGATAATACCACGGCATGGGTAATTGCCATCAGCGCGGTTGCGGCCGTTTTCTTTGGCAGCACGTTGAAAAAATTTGACAAACTATTATTTCTAACCGACGCCATTGGGTTAGGGCTGTTTACAATGATTGGAATTCAGAAATGCCTTCAACACGGATTGAGTACCGGCATTTGCATTGCGCTGGGTACCATCACGGCCTGCTTTGGTGGTGTATTAAGAGATGTGTTGCTGAATAAAGTACCGCTGATTTTTCAAAAAGAAATTTATGCCTCTGCCTGTATTGCCGGCGGCCTTTTATTTTTTATTATGCGCAAATGGCAACTGGCTGAAAACCCGGACTATATCGCGGGTATTATTACCGTGTTTGTTATCCGCCTGCTGGCGGTTCGCTTTAACTGGTCTTTGCCAATATTTTATTTGCGGAAAAAACCCTAGCAGGCAGTACCGAAGGTCGGACTACTATTTATCACCTATCGGTCTGACCTTCGGTACCGACCGGAATCAAAACCGCGTTCCCAGGTAATGCGGCAGCATCGCACGCCAGGTAGGCCAGTCGTGTTTCCATTCGTGTCCCCATACATCCAGCTCATAATGGATGCCTTTGTCGTAGAGTACCCCTCCAAAACGCCGGTTCGCTTCAGGATCTTCATGGTCGCCGCTGCCGGTTAAAATATGTATGTGGTTGCTGCGGCGGATTTGTTCTAAAACATGATGATCCGATAAATTGGGCAGGTAATGGATGGGGCTGTTGAAGTACACATCGTCGTTATAATAGCCCTTGGTATATTCGGTTAAATCGTACACACCGCTCATGGCCAGGCAGCCATTGATGATATCAGGTCGTTTAAAAAACAAGTTGGCACTGTGCAATGCGCCAAAAGAAGCGCCGCAGGTAATAATGGGCGTCTCCCAACTGGTATTGTTGCGGATAAAAGGCACTACTTCATTGTACACATAATTGTTGAACTGGTTCTGCCGTACTGCTTTGTGGTAGGGGTCCATATGGTTGTTCATCCAGCTTTCTGTGTTGATGCTATTGATGGAAAACACCTTTACACGGCCTGCATCCACAAAGGGCGCAATGTGATCCATCAATTGAAAGCGCTCATATTCAAGATAGTCGGCCGCCGCCGTAGGAATCAGCAAGAGTGCAAATCCATAGCTGCCGTACATGGCAATGGGCATCTCTTTGTTTAACGAGGGGCTATACCAGGAGCTGAGGTTTCTTTCCATAGATGCTTACATTTATCTTTTCAGGCTAAAATAACAATAAATCGGGTTTAACAGGCGTTTATAAAAAATCCTACCCCAAAAACTTGCATCAACAGATTAAAGTGGATACCTTAGTGGTACTTATTAGCATAGATATATTGTAATTTAGTAAGGCATAACCCGTTAGCTAATCCCACATCTAAGGAAGACCGCTCCGTTGACCCACCCCTTTGAAGACTAAACCGTAGTCCTGGTCCCTATTATTGGTTCATGCTTAAAAATTAAATTTATGAAACTTGACTTGTCACACAGCAGCGGATTTAAGATCGCGTTAATTGTAATTGTTTTGTACGCAATCATTGCTACCATTACATACATGGCCTGGAGTTAAAACTTTACACTGGCTCTAACGCTTACCTTCTTAACCCCTTAGGTTAACTCATTAAATTTTGTCCCGATTGCATACATGCTATAATTGGGACAAAATTTTTATTTTCTTTTCAGGATGCTTTTCTGCAAACTGGTAAATCAATCCCCGTATATAATCATTGTCAGGGTAAATGGTGAGGTTGGTCTTAATTGATTCAATGTTTTCACCGATGCTTTCTTTGGGCAATTGTCCCATACCCACAAATCTCCCCCGCTCCATCAAAAAGTAATTGGCTGTTTCATCTTCACCATCGCTGATCAAAAACGTTGGCAATTGCTCTTGCAGCGACTGAATGGCTTTTTTTACTTTTTTGTTGTACAGGGCGGGTTTGTCTTCCATATCCGCCGGCGCCGGGTTGTTTACAAAACAAAGTGCTTCGTTTAATTCAAATTCGCTGATCATTTTTCGCAGCAATACCTGGCCTTCGTGCAGCAGGTTAAACGTGTATACGGGCAACAAATGCTTTTTCTTTTTCTCAATAAACAGGCGCAGGTAGCCATTTTGATCTTCGTAGGTATACAATCCATACTCCTGGTGGTATTTCTTCTGGCTGCGGTTGTACTGCGGCCAAAGCCTGCGTATTTCCGTACTCTCCAAAATCAGTGCCGCCAGTTCGCTGCTGCACACTTTAAAAGTTACGGCATGTATGTTTCGCAAAAAATCCTGCTTGCGTTTGCTGCCATCGTTGTTGCTGAAATGGCTTTTCACTCTTTGCTGCAGGTTGGTAGCCTTGCCAACGTATACAATTTTCTTTTTCTGGTTGTAGAAATAATACACGCCCGCAGTATTGGGCAACTGGTCTATTTCTGGCGCCGGTAAATGCGGTGGCAGGTATTGTTCTTTGTTGCGCCCCTTTAACATCGATGCCACAATGCCGGCTTTATCATTGCGCAGCAGCATTTCAAACAATTGCACAGTGGCCATGGTATCGCCCATGGCGCGGTGCCGGTTAGTGATGCCAATCTTTAGCTCGCGGCAAAGATTGCCGAGGCTGTAACTAACAAACCCCGGAAAAACTTTCCGCGACATACGCACGGTACAAAGCTTTCTCGCCGTTAAATCGAAACCCGCTTCGCCCAACTGGTGTTTGATAAAAGAATAATCGAAGTTTACATTGTGGGCCACAAAAACCCGGTGTTCCAGTAAATTGTAAATTTTATCCGCCACCTGCTTAAAGAGTGGCGCATCATACAGCATTTCATTGGTAATGCCGGTGAGTGCTGTAATATGCCGGGGAATACTGACCTGCGGATTGATCATGGTATGAAACTTTCCTTCCACTTCTTTGCCATTGTGCAAAACAATGGCTATTTCGGTAATGCCATTGGCTGTGGCATGACCACCCGTGGTTTCTATATCAACAATTGCATACATACTTGGGAGGTTAAATTTATGAAGAAATATGGGACGGCGGATATTGCAATGACTGATTTCTTTCTTAACTCCGTGCCTTGGGGCCGTGATTATGGTCATTTTAAAGTGTACCGCTTTTTTTGCAGGCGCAGCATCCTCCAATGATGAAGAAACCAGCTATACATTAAAGCATTCATCGGCCACAAAATCAATCATCAAAAAATCAGCCATCAGCCGTCATTTTCGTACCTTTGCAAACCCAATAACGGGCTGATTTTTTATGACGGAACTGAGCAAAAATTATATTCCTGCCGAGGTTGAAGACAGGTGGTACAAACATTGGCTGAGCAAAGGCTATTTTAACAGCAAACCCGATGAACGCCCCGCTTATACCGTGGTAATACCGCCGCCCAATGTAACCGGTGTGCTGCACATGGGCCATTGCCTTAACAATTCTATACAGGACATACTGGTACGCCGTGCCCGAATGGAAGGCAAGAACGCCTGCTGGGTACCAGGCACAGACCATGCGTCTATTGCCACCGAAGCAAAAGTAGTAGCCATGCTGCGCGAAAGGGGTATTTCCAAATCTTCTTTATCACGCAATGAATTCCTGGCCTATGCATGGGAATGGAAAGAAAAATACGGCGGCATCATTTTACAGCAGTTAAAAAAACTGGGCTGCAGTCTCGACTGGAACCGCACTTCCTTTACCATGGATGCCGATTATTATACTTCGGTTATCAGCGTGTTTGTTGATCTGCATAAAAAAGGCATCATCTACCGCGGTTTGCGTATGGTAAACTGGGATCCCGTTGGCAAAACCGCACTGAGCGATGAAGAGGTTATTTTTAAGGACATCGACTCAAAGCTTTACTATGTTAAATACCCGTTTGCAGACGATAGCAGCAAATACATGATGGTAGCTACCACCCGGCCAGAAACCATTTTGGGCGATGTGGCTATTTGCGTTAACCCCCAGGATGAACGCTACACTGCTTTTATAGGTAAGGAAGTAATGGTGCCGATCATTAACCGAAAAATACCGGTAATAGCAGATGAATATGTGGATGCAGCCTTTGGTACCGGCGCATTAAAGATTACACCTGCACACGATAAAAACGACAATGAACTGGGCAGGAAACACAACCTGAAAGCCATTACTACACTGGATGCCGAAGGAAAGTTTACCGCAGCTGAATTAACAGAGGATCAACCTTCCGAACTGGTGCTTTCTTACAATGGAAAAGACCGGTTTGCTTTGAGAAAAATAATTATTGAAGACATTGCCAAACTAAACCTGGTTGAAAAAATTGAGGATTATAAAGGGCAGGTAGGCACCAGCGAAAGAACCGGTGCCGTAATAGAATCAAGGCTGAGTTTGCAGTGGTTTATAGATATGAAGGCTTTTCTGAAAAAGAATCCTGAAACCCTGGCTGCGGTGATGAACGATGAAATAACTTTTCACCCGGCCAAATTAAAAAACACCTATAGCTACTGGTTAGAAAACATTAAAGACTGGTGCATCAGCCGACAGCTCTGGTGGGGACAGCAAATACCCGCCTGGTACGATGAACAGGGCAATTGCTATGTAGGAACATCTGAAGCCGGGGTTAGAAAAGCAGCCGGCCCGCAATTATCTGCTGGTTCCCCGCTAACCCGCGATGAAGATGTGCTGGATACCTGGTTTTCCAGCTGGTTATGGCCCATGGAAGTTTTTAAAGGCATCAGCCATCCCAATAACCCTGAAATCAATTACTACTACCCTACTACTACGCTGGTAACCGGACAAGACATCATCTTTTTCTGGGTTGCCAGGATGATAATGGCCGGGTACGAATACAAAAAACAGGCGCCCTTTAAAGATGTTTATTTTACTGGCATGGTGCGCGACAAGCAGGGCAGAAAAATGAGCAAACAGTTGGGCAACAGCCCGGATTTGCTGGGACTGATTGACAGCTATGGCGCCGATGCAGTACGCTTTGGTATTATGATTGCCTCTCCTGCTGGTAATGATCTGTTGTTTGATGAGTCTTCGCTTGAACAGGGGAAATTTTTCAATAACAAATTGTGGAACGCATTGAAGCTGGTAAAGATGTGGGAAGGAAGAAAAGCGGCAGGCCAGCCAACAATAGCGGATAGCTTTGCAATAGCCTGGTTTGAAAACCGGCTGCATGAAGCAAGCGCTGAAGTAGAAGTTTTAATACAAAACTTTAAATTAAGCGAAGCCTTAAAAACCATTTATTCGCTTATCTGGGACGATTTCTGCAGCTGGTACCTGGAATGGATAAAGCCCGGTTTTGAACAACCCATTGATAGCGCTGTTTATGAAAAAACAGTGTTATTCTTTACTGAGCTGATGCAAATGCTGCACCCCTTTATGCCGTTTATTACAGAAGAGGTATACCATTTACTGGATGAAAGAACGGACGATCTCTGCGTAAAACAATTTGCAGCCATCCAATCCGCAGAACCGGCCATATTGGGCAGCGGAAAACTGCTGAAAGAATCCGTGACCGCCATCCGCGATGCACGTAACAAAGCGCAGCTGAAACCCAAAGAAGAAATCGTTTTACACATACAGCCTTCAGATAAAAAGCTATACAGTGCAATAGAAACACTGCTGGCCAAACAAGTGAATGCAAAAGCGATTGAGTATACCAGCGACAGCATTGCGCAAAGCATTGCCATAGTAATGGGCAAAGACAAATTTTATATTGTAACCGATCAACCCATACAAGCAGTTAACCACAAAGAAGATTTACTGAAAGAGCAACAGCACCTGGTTGGCTTCCTCGCTTCTGTAGAAAAAAAATTAAGCAACGATCGTTTTGTACAAAATGCCAAAGCCGATGTAATTGCACTGGAAAGAAAGAAGAAAGCCGATGCAGAAGCCAAGCTGAAAGTAATTGAAGATAGTTTGAAAGGTTTGTAATTACAGGCTGTCAACATTTGGTGCGTGTCTCACGCACCATGGCGTTTACCGCTGAAACAAATTCACCGGCAATACAAATTCAAAACGTTCAGAACCGGAGCCTGTGCCAGCGTACAAATCCGGATCCAGCAGGTGACTATAGCGGAAACCAAAATTCAACGGCAGTTCATTCCACCACTTGGTATCGAAAAATATTTCTACACCCGTAGACCTGAAATTCTCAATAGTGCGGGCCCCGTTTCTGTAGGCCACTTCTCCCGCTCTTGTATAATCGTAATACAGGTTGGCACGTACCCGCTGAAAATAGACAATGTTCCCCACGCCAAAATCAGGATAAGCCAGCGGCAGGTGATAATTGACAGCAAACTTATACATGTTGCGGAGATTCGGCACTTCGTAACCGCGTGAAAAAGGGAAGCTGTTTGAAAAAGAGGTCAACCGCAATGTATCCCTGTTTTGGTAAGCAAGGCCGATTACAATGTTGTGCGTATAAGCAAAACCAGGGAAATAAAAATTACCGGATGCCAGGAACTGGTGACCAGTGGATGCCTGTACAGCATTGCGGTAATCAATGTAAAGCGTTTGCGCAATACGCGGGTAAATATGCTGCCGTGCCTGTTGCACCTGGTGCGTCAGCAATACGTAACTGTTGATGTATCCTACATGCGATTGATAGGGCAGGTTGTGTTTGGCCAGCGAATCTTTGTACCACTGGGTAGTATAAGTAACATTTTTCAAAACATAGTCGCCGCCTATTTGCAGGTTTACGATACTCCGGCCCTTGCTCAGGTTAAGCGGCACGCTCAGGCCGGCATTTACCTGGCCCTCGTTCCAGTAAACCGGGTCGCCATTGGGGAAAAAATCCCTTCTGTCGAAAATATAACTGGCGCCCAGGTTTATATAGGGAAACAAACCGCCATAGGTAAGGTTGGTGCCCACCTGTTTAAATCCTTCATTGCGGTTGTAAGCACCATACAATTCAGACTGCATGGTATTTAAAACATTGTTGCCCACCAGCGACAAGCGGTAATCGGGGTCCGTTACATATGGCAGCAGACTGTGAAAATTAAACAAGCCAGTGAGTTGTGAATATTTTTTTGGAGTGGTTGCACCCGCCGGCGGCACCGAGCCCAGCAAACCCGAAGCATTGTTTTTGGAAAGGTCAATTTTAAACGTATGAATGGGTTGCTGCCATTGTTCGTTGCTCACTGCATTCCAGCCCAAATCTGCTTTGCCTGCTTCCTGCATACGATAGCCATATGCTGTAAAACTGGTAAACATAATTTTATTGTCTGTTACCGATGGCTGGTAAATACCGATTCCCTTTGCAGGTATTGACAGCTGGTACAATTTCCGATCGCTGATGGTCATCGCAAACAGGCGATCGTACCCATTGTCTGCCGCGGTAAAGTAAATGGTATCATGCTGCACAACAGGGTTTCCCAAAACACGGTAAGTGGCCGGGGTGAGGTAATCAACAGCACCATCGTTGCTGCTGATAAAAGCCAGGGCCATTTCACCGGAAGGATTTCTAACGGCAGCGATCAGTTGCTTTTCACTTACAAATTTTGGATAGGTATAAAAGAGGTTTTCCGGATTGGGCAATGCTTTGATGAGTGCCCCCGTTTCTGCATTCAGCAAATGCAGCATGCTTTGTTTGCCCGGCTGCACATCCACCGCCACAATAGTCTGGCCATCTGCACTCATCGCCGGTGAAAAATATTTTGAACGACGGGTAATGGTTTTTTGCATGCCCGTGGCAATGTCAAGCACCTGCAGCTCGTTGTAATCGTTCCAGCCCCATCTCAGTGCAGGCCGGTAAGAAGCATATACAATCTTATCCTTGTGCAAATCAAACTGGTTGTCGATAGACAGATCTTTTACACGGATCGTTTTTTCGGCATCGCCCGTCTTTACAACAAAGGCCGGCAGTTTTTTATAACTCGTTTTCACATACACAATGCTGTTTTCGCCGGGCAGGTAAGCCGGAAACTCCTGGTTGGCCAAAAAATGTGCTTGTTCTTCCGCTGCAGGTTGCGGTCCGGCCGACTGGTTTTTAAAATACCCGATGGCATCTTTTGTAAACGCATCAAAGCTATTGCCCGAGTATTTTTTTATTGCCCGTTGAAAAGGATAAAACAGCCCTTTAAAAGCGGCCGCATCTTTTGTTACATTTTTCCAGAAATCATCCCCGTAATGCTCCCTTCCATAAGCTACCATCATATAACCGAGGCGATAATGATCGGGTGTAAAATCACGCAGAGAACCATTGCGCAATTTCTGGTAGCTGTAATTTTTACCCGCCAGCCAGAGAGAGCGGTAATCATCAAAGAAAAATGGCAGCCGCCCCCTGCCCTGCCGGCTTACCAGTGTTTCCTGGAAAACCGCATCGCCTTCCCAAAACCAGTTGGGTATGGCCAGTGCGTTGGCCAGTTCCTGCCCTTGTTGCCCAAACAAAATCCTGAATGCATGCGATAAACCAATATTGAAATTGTTGTATTGCTGTACATGCCGGTATTCGTGTACCGCCAGCATGTCCTGCCAGCGGATGCTGCCCAGTTCAAAATTATTTTGCAGGGGTGTCAGGTAAAACTCACTGCGGAAAGGCCCAAGTGCAACATAGCCGTTGGAAACAATGGTATTGGGATGCAAGACAATGTCGATTCTTTTCTGGTGGGTGCCGATGGTGGGCAATGTGGCTTTGCTCAATGCAAATTCAACCGCTGCAACACGTGCTGCAGAAGAATCAAGCCCTTTCGGAAAGATGACCCTTGCTGCTTCGTTGTTTACCTGCAGCCATTGTACGGATGGCGGATTACCGCCAAAACGCTGGGCATTCAAAACATACAAAGCAAACAGGCAAAAAGCGGTGCAAATAATTGACTTCATAAAATTGTGAAGAATATTTCTCAAGTTAATCCTTAAATATAAGTTACCCTTTGTAAATTGTTGCCAATATTAACCAAAAATCCTGCATGCTACTTCTGGCACTCTCCATTGCACCCGGCCTCGCCATCATTTTATACATCTATCGCAAAGACAGTTACGATAAAGAACCCAAAAAGTATTTACTGGCATCTTTTTTATTGGGCATGCTCAGCACGATACCCGCCATTGCGCTTGAAAAAGCGGCGGCCATTATTTTTGGCAACACTACCGGCAACTCCAGCATTGCATTCTACGCTTTTTTTGCTTTTATCGTAGTAGCAGGCAGCGAAGAAGGCTGCAAATTTGCCATGGTAAAATGGTATGCTTACCCTAAAAAAAACTTCGATGAACCTTTTGACGGCATAGTGTATTCTGTATTGGTAGCAATGGGCTTTGCAACCGTAGAAAATATTTTTTATGTACAGCAACATGGTGTTGGCACGGCCATCATGCGGATGTTTTTATCGGTACCGGCACATGCCGCGTTTGGCACCGTGATGGGATATTATATTGGTCTGGCAAAATTCAATAAAGAAAAATCGGCCGGCTATCTTATCATGGGTTTGCTGCTGGCCATGGTATTTCATGGCGCTTTTGATTTCTTCCTCTTCCTTCAGGAAAGTATACAGGTGAGACAATACGTAAGCGAAGGATTGCTTTTTGCCGGCGCCATTGTCTCCTATTATTTTGCCGTTCGTTTCAGCCTGCGTTCCATTCGCCTTCACCGGGAACTATCGCGGCTTGATTTTGAAAAACGAAACAACCAGCAACCTTTGCAATAGTATGGAGAACACCGTTATCATACACGAAGCCGGAATAGAAGATATTCCCACGATACAATCACTGGCACACCTGGTATGGCCGGCAACCTATGGCAACCTGATGTCGGCCAACAAACTGGAATATATGCTGCAATTGATCTACAGTGCCGAATCGCTGCGGCAACAAATGCAGCAGGGGCATCATTTCCTGCTGGCTTCCATCCATAAAACTGCGGTGGGGTTTGCATCCTATTCAGCAACAAAAGAAGTGGCTGTTTATAAACTGCAAAAACTGTATGTGAGAACAGATATCCAGGGCAGAGGGCTTGGTAAAGCACTCATCAATCATGTCATCGATAGGATACAGCCCCTGCAGGCAAGCGCCTTGCTGCTAAACGTAAAGCGTGACAATACCGCCGTTGCATTTTACGAGAAAATGGGGTTTGCCGTGGTAAGAGAAGAAGACATTGATATTGGCAATGGCTATTTTATGAACGACTATGTGATGGAGAAAAAAGTGTAGGAAAGTTTACACAGCTGGTTTGATAGCAGGAACGCCGGATAATAGAACATTGCACCATTAACTGCCAATTATTCGCTTGCCTTGCCCATGGCGGCATCCTTCATTTGCCGGGCAGTAGCATGGCCCACATATTTTTCAATGCGCCCTTCAATAAAATAAATTAGCGGGGTTAAGATAATGGCAACGGTAAATTTATACGCATAGTTGACCATGCCAATGGCCAGCACTTTCTGAATACTCCAGCCCTTGCCTATTTTGAACGCGATAAAAAGCACGATAAAACTATCCACCAGCTGTGATACAAGGGTAGAGCCGGTTGCCCTTAGCCATACTTTCTTTTCTCCGGTTACTTTTTTAATGCGGTGAAATACGGTTACATCCACAATCTGGCTCACGAGAAATGCGGTAAGACTTCCCAGTATAATCCACATTCCCTGTCCAAAAATTGAATTGAATGCCTTTGACATATCCGGCACTCCATCCTGTACGCCTGTGCCAAACCAGAAATCGGCTGCGGGCACATGCATCGCCATATAAAACATTAGAAATGCATAAGAAATAAGCGCTACTGCGATATATGAAATTCTTCTCACTGCCCTGGGGCCATAGTATTCATTCACAATATCCGTCATTACAAACTCGAGCGGCCACAACAAAACACCGCAGGTTAAACTAAGTGCCAATCCTTTTTCGCCCAGCAAAGAAAAGCCCAGCGGCTGTGCACCAAATAGTTTTTCCAGCGAAAATATCTTTGTTCCGATACACTCCGCAATAAGGGCATTGGCTACAAAAAAAGCGGTAAAAAAAATAAATAATTTGGTGGGTTTGTCTTTGAGTATGTT
>Ga0209069_10000159_pt1 | contig 27326 bp, 29 predicted proteins | sample Str013_2_FD_187202 | JGI IMG/M metagenome (GOLD analysis project Ga0209069, IMG submission 187202) | Freshwater sediment microbial communities in response to fracking from Pennsylvania, USA - Straight Creek_MetaG_SC_2013 (SPAdes) (version 2) | ecosystem: Environmental > Aquatic > Freshwater >...
GGGGGATAGGCCACCGGGGCAGACCAACCCGGAACAGGTCTCTATTGAACCGGGTTCAGCCCGCTTAGGGAGGGAAGCGGGGAGCGCTTGGGGCACTCATTTAGTATGAGTGTTCGCTCCTCCATTGGTTCCCGCCTGGCGCGATTCAATTCAATTGCAGTTCAAAGAAATGTGAAGGTCGCGCCCAGCGTCAGAAACGTGGGTTTCGCCAGCTCGCTCGCGTTGAGCGCCTCGTATTCGAGCCGGGCCGCCAGACTGCCGAGATGAAACTGCACGCCCGCGCCCCAGGCGAAATCGCTGCCGCTGCGGCTCAGCGACAGCGCCGGCGCAGAGGCGTCGGTTTTCCACGACACGAGACCGGCCTTGCCGTAAACATCGACTACCGGCAGTGGCAGAAATACCAGCACAAACCCATCCACGGCCCTGGACTTGGTTTGCTGCGCGCCATTCGAGGGTGTGCCCAGATCCACATAGTTGAGCTCGGCCGCAAACGCGTCGAGCGGCCGGAAGCCGGCAATGAATTTGTAGCCGGTGTCACGGTCCTTGAAATTGAAGTTGCCGGAGCGCACGCCGCTCTCGGACTGGCCCAGGCCGGCGCCGAGGTAGAAGCCGTGATCGGCGGCTCGCGCCGCTGGCCCGGCGAGCAGCGCCAGCCCAAAGGCCATGGCGCAGGGAATGGCAGTAATTTTCATGGTCGCCTCGCGTGACTTAAGAGCGCTGCTCCGGTGCCGGTTAGTCTCGGCGCCGGCCGCGGTGGTTCCCAACTGTAGGCAAGTGGCGACGCTAGTGTGCCTCGTCCCAATTATGTCCGTGTCCGGTATCGACCTTGAGCGGCACGCGCAGCTGCGCCGCCGCCGACATCAGTGCGCTGACGCGCTCGCGCGCTGGCTCGAGAAAATCCTCGCGTACCTCGAGCACCAGTTCGTCGTGCACCTGCATGATCAGGCGCACCGGCACCGCGGCCTGCTGGCACCACTCGTCGACGCTGAGCATCGCCCGCTTGATGATATCGGCGGCCGTGCCCTGCATCGGCGCGTTGATCGCGCTGCGCTCGGCATACTGCTGCAGCGGGCGATTGCGTGAATTGATTTCCGGCAGGTACAGACGCCGGCCCAGCACCGTCTCCACGTAGCCATCGCGCTTGGCGCGGGTACGGGTTTCGTCCATGTAGCGGCGCACGCCGGGATAGCGCGCGAAGTAGCGCTCGACATATTCCTGCGCAGCACTGCGTTCCAGCTTGAGCTGCCGCGCCAGGCCAAAGGCCGACATGCCGTAGATCAGGCCGAAATTGATGGCCTTGGCCGAGCGACGTTGATCGTTGCTGACGGCCTCGGGCGCGACGCCGAACACTTCGGCCGCCGTGGCCTGGTGGATGTCCCGGTCGGCGGCGAAGGCCGCCAGCAGCCCGGCATCCTCCGACAGGTGCGCCATGATGCGCAGCTCGATCTGCGAATAGTCGGCTGCGAGCAGCAGGTGGCCGGGCGGCGCCACGAAGGCCTGGCGGATGCGGCGTCCCTCGGCGCTGCGGATCGGAATATTCTGCAGATTCGGATCGGTGGACGAGAGCCGGCCGGTGGCCGCGATCGCCTGGTGATACGAGGTGTGCACGCGGCCCGTGTGCTCGTCGATCTGCTCGGGCAGCCGCTCGGTGTAGGTCGAGCGCAGCTTGGCCAGCGCGCGGTATTCGAGAATCAGTTTCGGCAACGCATAGTCGATCGCCAGTTCCTCGAGTACGTCCTCGGCGGTCGAGGGCTGGCCGGTGGGTGTCTTGCGCAGCACCGGCAGCTGCAGCCGCTCGAACAGGATCTGCTGCAGCTGCTTGGGCGACTCGAGGTTGAAATCCGAGCCGGCCTCGCGCTGCGCCTCGAGCGTGAGCTCATGCAGGCGCCCGGCCAGCTCATGGCTCTGCCGGTGCAGCATGGCGCGATCGATCAGCACGCCGATGCGCTCCATCCGTTGCAACACCGGCACCAGCGGCTGCTCGATCTGTTCATAGAGGCTGGCCAGTGCCGGTAGCGCCGCCAGCTGCGGCCACAGGCAGCGATGCAGGCGCATGGTCACGTCAGCGTCTTCCGCGGAGTATTCGGCCGCGGTCTCGATGCTCACCTGGTTGAAGGTGATCTGCTTCGCACCCTTGCCGGCGACGTCTTCGAAGTGAATGGTCTTAAGCCCCAGGTATTTCTCCGCCATGGAATCCATGTCATGGCGCGTCGCGGTGCTGTTGAGCACGTAGGACTCGAGCATGGTGTCGTAGCGCTGACCGCGCAGCTGGATGCCGTGGTTGGCCAGAATGTGCATGTCGAACTTCAGGTGCGCGCCAAGTTTGGCGTGCGCCGGATCCTCGAGCAGCGAGCGCAGCGCCTCGAGCACGCGCGTGCGATCGAGCTGCGGCGGTGCGCCGGCATAGTCATGTGCCAGCGGCACGTAGGCGGCACTGCCGGGCTCGATGCAGAACGAGACCCCGACGATCTGCGCCTGCATGTAGTCGAGACCTGTGGTCTCGGTATCGAAGGCGAACAGCTCGGCGCCGCGCAGCCGTTCCAGCCAGGTCTCCAGCAGCGGCCAGTCGCTGATGGTCTCGTAATAGCGCGCGATCGGATCGGCCGCCAGCGCCAGCGCCAGTGGCAGCGGCAGCGGCGAGGCAGGTGTCGTCGCTGGCACGGCCGGCCGCTCGCCGGCCGCCGGCACGTCAAGCTGTTTGAGCAGCGTGCGCAGTTCGAGCCGCGCGTACAGCGCCCGCAGGGCTTCGGTGTCGCGCGGCCGCGGCTGCAGTGCCGTCTCGTCGAGCGGCAGCGCCAGGTCGCAGCGTATGGTCGCCAGCTGGCGCGACAGCGCGAGCGTGTCGGCACCGGCGCGCAGGTTCTCGCCGACCTTGCCGCTGATTTCGCCGGCGTGCGCCTGCAGCGCGTCGAGCGTGCCGTAGGTATTGAGCCACTTGGCGGCGGTTTTCGGCCCGACCTTGTCGACGCCGGGAATGTTGTCGGAGCTGTCACCGACCAGCGCCAGGTAGTCGATGATCTGTTCCGGGTAGACATCGAACTTGAGCTTCACGCCCGGGCGGTCAAGCAGCGTGTCGCTCATGGTGTTGATCAGTGTGATGTGATCGTCCACCAGCTGCGCCATGTCCTTGTCGCCGGTGGAGATCAGCACCCGCTCGCCGGCCGCAGCGGCGCGGCGTGCGAGCGTGCCGATCACATCGTCGGCCTCGACGCCGACGACGCGCAACAGCGGCAGGCCCATGCCGGTGACCGCCGCCAGCAGCGGCTCGATCTGCGAGCGCAGTTCGTCGGGCATCGGCGGGCGATGCGCCTTGTACTCGGCATACAGATCGTCGCGAAAGGTGCGGCCCGGCGCGTCGAAGACCACCGCCAGGCGCGTGCCCGGGTAATCGCGCAGCAGCTTGTGCAGCATGTTGAGCACGCCATGCACGGCGCCGGTGGGCTCGCCACGCGAATTGGCCAGCGGCGGCAGCGCGTGAAATGCCCGATAGAGATACGAGGAGCCGTCGACCAGGATGAAATCGGGTGGATTGCCCATGGCGGCGCCGGTCGGCATGCGGCGCTTCAGCGCGCCGGAGCGGGCGGTGCAGTAGCCGGGGTCTGCGCGCCGTCCTTCTGGTCTTTGTCCTGGCCCTCGTCGGCCGCCGGTGCCGCCGGTGCCGCCGGCACTGCCTGCGGGGCGGGGTCGGGCAGATACAGCGGACCCTTCTGGCCGCAGCCCGCCAGACACAACAGCACGAGCGCCGCCGCGGCGCGGCCGCCACTCATACGAACTTCACCGGCATCGTGGCGCCAGCCCGCAATGCCAGCCAGCCGCGCACGATGCGGTAGCTTACCCAGACGCCGATCACGCTGAATCCGGCCATGGCCGTGAGTATGCCGACGCCGAGCACCAGGATCAGCGGCGCTGAGATCAGCAGCGTTATCGCCAGGGACAGCAGCGCATACCAGAAGGTGCGGATCTGCCACACGAAGTGCGACGCCAGGTAACCGCCGTGCGCCTCGCTGCGGCGCGCGTAGTTCATGATCACCGCGATCAGCGAGGGCAGCCCGAAGAGAAATCGTCCCGCGATATGGGTGCTGGTGACCAGCGCGGTCAGCACCGAGAGCGAGTGCAGGGCGTAGATCCAGTGCGTGTATTCGACCAGGCCGGCGGTTGGCCGGGCCGCTGGCACCTGATTGCTGCCGTTGCTGTTCATGGGTACGCAGTGATTGTACGTCGTGATGACTGTTGTGCTCAGTCGCGCTCGGCCTTGAGCCGGGCGGCTACGCGCTGATAGGCCTCGCGGAACGGCACGCCCTCGCTGACCACCAGCGCGTAGGCCTCGCTGGCCGCGTGCACCGCCGGATCGACACGGATGCGCTCGGGCCTGAAGGCCAGGCCATCCAGCGCCGGCACCAGTATTTCCAGGCTCTGCTGGCACAGGTCGATGCCGCGGAACAACGGCGCCTTGAGCAGCTGCAGGTCGCGCTGGTAACCCGAAGGCAATTTGGCGCACAGCGCCAGCGCCTCGGTCAGGCAGGCAAGCGCGCTCGCGGAACGGGCGCGCAGCAGCTCGAAGACATCGGGATTGCGCTTCTGCGGCATGATCGACGAGCCGGTGGTGAACGACTCGGGCAGGTCGACGAAGGCGAATTCCTGCGTGTAGTACAGCAGCAGGTCGGCCGCCAGGCGCCCCAGGTCCTGCAGGCACAGCGTGATCTCGAACAGCAGCTGCGCCTCGGCCTTGCCGCGCGAGAGCTGCACGGCGGTCACCGGCTGCTGCGTGCTGTCGAAGCCGAGTGCGCGCGTGGTGGCATCGCGATCGAGCGGCAGGCCGGGCGCGCCGTAGCCGGCGGCCGAACCCAGTGGATTGCGGCCGGCACGCCGCCGCACGGCGCGCAGGCCCGCGGCATCGTCGCGCAACTCGGCCGCAAAGCCGCCACACCAGAGCGCGACCGAGCTCGGCATGGCCTGCTGCATATGCGTGTAGCCCGGCAGAGCGACGCCGCCCTGCCGCTGCGCCAGCCGATCGAGCGCCGCGGCGACCGCCTCGCTCCCCAGTGCCAGGGTTTCGCCGGCCTCGCACAGGTACAGGCGCAGCGCCGTGAGCACCTGGTCATTGCGCGAGCGGCCGAGATGGATGCGGCCGCCGGCCGCACCGATGCTGGCAGTGAGTCGCCGTTCCAACGCGGTCTGGCCGTCCTCGTCGGCGAGCTCGATCCGCCACTCGCCGCGCGCATGCGACTCGCCCAGGGCAGTGAGGCCGGCGCTGATTACCTGCAGGTCAGCCGCCGCCAGCAGGCCCTGCGCCTGCAGCATCTGCGCGTGCGCGATCGAGGCGCGGATATCGTGGCGCACCAGCCGCTCATCGAGCGTGTGGTCTTCACCCGCGGTGTAGTGCAGCACTCGCTCATCGAGCGGTGCACCCTTGTCCCACAGTCTGCTCATGTGTTTCCGGTCGGCATGATTGCCGCCAATCATAGCCCCGCCCGCGTCCGGTTGCCGCCCGGGTCCCGGGCTATTTTGCAAATGAATGAATAGTGTAGTATCATTTCAAATGAAAGGAGAGCACATGACCCTCACGGAACCCCGGGAGTTGCGCAAGGCGCCGGCCGCCGCCGCGGGCGACGCGGCGCGCGTGCTCTCGCAAGCGGTGCTGCGTACGGCCGAGCTGCTGGGTCTGTCGCGCGCTGCGCTGGCCCGGGTGCTCGGCATCAGCGAGGCCGGCGTGTCGCGCATGGCCAGCGGCACACGCCTGATCGATCCCGACAGCAAGGAGGGCGAGCTTGCACTGTTGCTGGTGCGCCTGTACCGCTCGCTCGACGCGCTGGTCGGGAACGATGCCGGTCAGCGGCTGCTCTGGCTCGGCAGCTACAACCGCGGCGTCAACGGCAAGCCGGTGGAAATGCTCGAACGCGCCGAGGGGCTGGCCGGACTGGTGGCGTACCTGGACGGCATGCGTGCGCCGCTGTGAGCGGCTTGTGGCAGGCCGACTGGTTCGACGGGCTGCGCGCGCGCACTCGACTGCTGTGGCGCGGCGTCGAGGCGCAGCACCTGATCGCGACGCTTCGGCTCACGGACTCCGCCGCTGACCATCGCCTGCTCGAGGAACTGCTGGAGCGCAGCAAGCCGGCGCTGCCACCGCACGCGCACTCGCGCCACTACCTGCTGACCACGCCGTTTCGCTATCGCTCGCCGATCGCCTCGCGCTTCCGGCGCGCCCAGGATCCGGGCGCCTGGTACGGCGCCGAGGAGCTGCGCACCGCCTGTGCCGAGGCGGGCTACTGGCGCTGGCGCTTTCTGAATGACAGCGACGGCCTGGCCGCGCAGGCGCTGCACACCACGCACAGCTTCTTTCGGGCGCTGGTACGCGGCCGCTGCCTCGACCTGACGCGCGCGCCCTGGAATGCCGCGCGCCACAGCTGGCGCGAGAGCCGCGACTACCGCAACTGCCATGAGCTCGCGGCTGCGGCGCGCCACCAGCGCGTGATCTGGATCCGCTATCAGTCGGCGCGCGTCGCTGAGGGCATGTGTGGCGCGGTGTTCGAAGCCGGGGCATTGACGCTGAGCCGCGCCTCGCCAATGCAGACCTGGGTGTGCCGCAGCACCCGCAATGGCGTGCGCCTGCAGCGCTCCAGTGCGGCGGGTGAGAGTTTTGAGTTCGAAGCCGCGCAGTGCGGCTGGAGCTGAGCGCCGTCAGGCGCTCGGCTGCTGCTCAGCCGTGGTCAGCGCCTTGATATCGGCGACGATCAGCGTGCCGGTGCCCTCGTTGGTGAACACCTCGGTGAGAATGCTGTCGGGCGCGCTGTAGGAGATCACGTGCACGCGGCGCACGCCGCCACGGATGGCATCTTCGATCGCCTTGACCTTGGGCAGCATGCCATCGACGATCTTGCCTGCATCGCGCAGGTGCTCGAGCCCGGCGAGATCGGTGTATGACACCACCGAACCCGGATCGGCCACGTTGTCGAGGATGCCCGGTGCGCCGGTGCACAGGATCAGCTTCTCGGCCTGCAAGGCCGCACCGATGGCCGCGGCCACGGTATCGGCATTGATGTTGAGCAGCTGGCCGCGCTCGTCGGCCGACAGCGGGCTGATCACCGGCATCAGGCCGTTATCCAGGTGCTTGCGTATCACACTGGTGTCGATGCGATCGATGTCGCCGACGAAGCCGTAGTCGACGGTCTCGGTATCGGTAGGTTTGAGTTTCACCGGCGGGCGGCGATGGGCTACCACCAGGCCGGCGTCCACGCCGGAGAGTCCCACGGCATCGATTTCCTGATCGCGGCAGATCGACAGGATGCGGGTGTTGATCAGGCCATTGAGCACCATCGAGGTGGCGTCGATGGATTTCTCATCGGTGATGCGCCGTCCTGCGACCATGCGCGTGGGCACGCCCAGGGCTTCGGTCACTTCGGTGAGTTGGGGCCCGCCGCCATGCACCATCACCACGCGCACCCCCAGGCAGTGCAGGATCGCGATCTGCTCGATCAGCGAGCGCGTCTGCGCCGGATCGCCGAACACGGCGCCGCCGGCCTTGATCACGAAGATCTTGCCCTTGTAGAGGCGGATGTAGGGCGCTGCGGCGCGCAGGGCGCGGATGGTCGCGAGCTGGTCAGCCCGGTGCATGATCATGGTTGTGCGGCGCTCCTGGTGCTCAAGATCCGGATAATAGCAGTCGGTGCAGCACGGCCATCTGCGCCGGCATGCGGTTGTAGGCCTGGCGCAGCACGATGCTGCGCGGGCCATCGAGCACTTCATCGGCGATCGCGGAGTTGCGGCGCACGGGCAGGCAGTGCATCAGCCGGCAATCCTTGGCGGTGTGCTCGAACCAGTCGTTGCGCACACACCAGTCACGGTGGGCGCGGCGCAATTCCTTGTCGCTATCCTCGTCGCCATAGTGCGTGGTCGAACCCCATTCCTTGGCGTAGACCACCTGCGCGCCAGCCAGTGCCGCGTCGCGCTCGCTGGTCTCCTGCAATGAACCGCCGCTGAGCGCGGCGGCGGCGCGCGCGGTGTTCATTACGGACGCCGGCAGCGCGAAGCCCTCCGGCCGCAGCACCACGACTTCCATGCCGCGCAGTGCCGCCATGTGCACGGTTGCGGCCGGCACCGCCAGCGGCAGGGCCTTGGGATGCGACACCCAGCTCAGCACGAACCTGGCGCGTGGCGGCAGCACCAGTTCATCGAGAGACTTCCAGTCAGCGAGCGCCTGGCAGGGGTGGTTCATGGCCGATTCAAGATTGATCAGCGGACGCTGTATCAATGCGGCCATCGCATTGAAACGGGTCTCGGCCAGATCGGTGGCGAGATCCTTGCCCTCGGCGAAGGCGCGGATGCCCAGCACATCGCAGTACGAGGCGAGTGTCGGCAGGCCTTCACGAATGTGCTCGGCCGCCGCGCCATTCATCACGACGCCGTCGCGGGTCTCGAGCTGCCAGGTGCCGGTGCCGGGCGTGATCACGAAGGACGCGCCGCCGAGTCGTGCCATGCCGGCCTGGAACGAAGCCAGTGTACGCAGCGAGGGATTCATGAACAGGAGTCCGAGCACCTTGCCGGCCAGGGCCCGCGGCTCCGGATGGCGCTCCAGGCGCCGGGCCAGCGTCAACAGCTCAAGTACCTGCTCGCGGCCGACGTCAGCGAGATCGACGAAGCGTTTCACGGCGGCACCGTCAGGGTCCGATCTCGAGCAACGCCGTGCGCAGCAGCTCGAGCTCGGCGGCCTGCAGCACGAACGGCGGCAGCAGGCGCAAAACCTGCGGATCGCCGCTGGTGCCGGTGAGGATGTCGCGCTCGAGCAGCGCGCGCTGAATATCTCTGGCCGGTCGCTGGCAGATCAGCCCGGCGAGGAAGCCCGCGCCCTGAAAGCCCTGCACCGGCCCAACCAGGCAGCGCGTCCGGATGAGTTCACCGACGCGTCGCACATTGTCGAGCAGCTGTTCGCTTTCGAGCGCCTCGATCACCGCGCAGATCGCGGCGCAGGCCATCGGTCCGCCGCCGAAGGTGGTGCCGAGTGCATCAAGCTTGACGGCCCGCGCGACGCGCGGCGTCATCAGCAGCGCCGCACAGGGAAAGCCGTTGCCGAGCGCCTTGGCGGTGGTGAGCATGTCGGGCTGCACGCCGTAAAGGTTGGCGGCGAAGGGCGCCCCGGTGCGGCCCATGCCACACTGCACTTCGTCAAAGATCAGCACCGTGCCGGTCTCGTTGCAGCGGCGGCGCAGCGCTGCCAGGTAGTCGGCGCCCAAGTCGAAGGCGCCGCCGACCCCCTGCACTGGTTCGACGAACACGGCCGCGGTGCGCTCGCTGATCTGCGCCAGCGCCGCGGCATCGCGCCGCGCGATGAAGCGCACGTCGAAGGGCGGACGCGGAAAGCCGTACCACTTGCCGGCCGCACCCCAGGTGAGTGCGCCGGCGGCCGCAGTGCGGCCGTGAAAGCCGTGCTCGAGCGCCACGACTTCGCTGCGACCGGTCAGCGTGAAAGCCATCTTCAGCGCGTTCTCGTTGGCCTCGGCGCCCGAGTTCACGAAGAACACGCTGTTGAAGTCGAGCTGCGAGAAGGCTATCAGGCGCGCCGCGGCACGCTCGCGCACCGGCAGCGGCACCGCATTGCTCTGGAAATTCAGCGTCTGCGCCTGCCCGCTCAAGGCTGAGGTCCAGCCCGGGTGGCCGTAGCCGAGGGCGACCACGGCATGCCCGCCGTACAGATCGAGCACCCGGCGACCGTCGGCCGTATGCAGCCACACGCCCGAGGCCGAGGTCACGCTCAGCGGATACTGCGCGAATACCGGCGCGAGCAGCTCGGCCGCGGCGTTCATGTCCAGCCCGCCGCCGGCGCCTTGAGGCCGGTATCCTCGGCGAGACCGAACAGCCGGTTCAGCCATTGCACCGCGCCGCCGGCCGCGCCCTTGGTCAGGTTGTCGATGGCGCACATCACCGCCACCGTACGGCCATCGCTGGCGGCGCTGAGTCGCGCATAGTTGCTGGCGACGACGTCCTTGACCCGCGGCGGCTGCTCGCCGACCCGCACGAAGGGCGCCTGCGCGTAGTACTCATGCAGTTGCGCCGTGATGGCCGCGGAGTCTAGCGGCTTGCGCAGCACCGCCTGGATCGTGGCGTGGATGCCGCGCGCGAACGGACCGGAGTGCGGCACGAAGGCGACCTGCGCCGCCACGCCCGTGGCCAGCTGCGCACAGGCGGCGATTTCAGGCGCGTGGCGGTGCGTGAGCGCATTGTAGGCATACAGGTCGCTGTGCCGCACCGGGTGATGTGTGCCCGCGGTGGGTTTGCGTCCCGACCCGGTGCTGCCGGTCGTGGCGGCCACGAACAGCTGCGGTTCGACGCTGCCCAGTGCCAGCAGCGGCACCGCTGCCAGCAGCGTGGCGGTCGCCAGACACCCCGGATGCGCGACGTGCCGGGTCTTGAGAGTGGGCAGATGTTCAGGCAGCGCACAGCTGAACTGCGCAATGCGATCCGGCGCGCCATGCGGATGCCGGTAGACCGCCTCATAGGCGTGCGCGTTGGCGAAGCGGAAATCGGCGGAGATGTCGACGACGCGCGGCGCATTGCCGGCCTGCTCGGCTACTGTAAGCAGCCGGTCGATCAGCGCCGCGGATACGCCGTGCGGCGCGGCGGCGAGCAGTGCCGGCGCCTGCTCGCGCTTCAGCAGCGCCTCGATCTCGGCTTGCGACTTGAAACTCTCGCGGGCATAGACGCTGGCCAGGTGCGGAAACGCCACGGCCACCGGCTCGCCCGGACTCCCGTCCGACATGATACCGGCCAGCTCCAGCTGCGGGTGCGCGCTGATCAGGCGCAGCAGCTCACCGGCCACGTAGCCGGTGCCGCCCAGGACGATGGTGGGAATCCGGCTCACGCGCTCATTCGCTGGCGCCGACCGCCGTGGCGCGTGTGCCGAGGCCAATGGCGTCGATGATCGCATCGCCCAGTGCCGCCGGATTGCTGATTGCATTGCAGGCGGCCACGTTCATCTGCTGGCGGATGATGTCCACCCCTACCTGGTTGTCGGTCGCCGGACCGGTGACCATGCAGGGATCGACCTTGAAGCGCTCGCGCAGCAGCTTGACGCCGCCCCAGGCCGCGACCGGATCATTGGCCGACAGCACCACCCCGCTCAGTGCGCGCCTGATGTCCTCGCATTCGAGTATCGCATCGACGCCATAGGTGCCGAGCAGGCCGTCGCCGAGCTCAAAGACGATAGCGTCGGGTTTGCCCGCCGCCAGGTCGGTGAGCATGGTGCGCGTCAGCGCCGGTCCGGTACGCGGCGAGGTCGTGACCACGCCCAGGTCGGTGAAGATCATCGATTTGCGCGCGCCGGCATCCTCGAAGGCCATGATGTCGCGCCGCAGGGAAACTCCGGTGGCCTTGAAGGCGTCGACCACCAGACCGCGGTGGCGCATGCGCGAAACGATCGCGGCGGCGGCCGCCGTCTTGCCGGCCTCCATGCAGGTGCCGGCGAGTGCCACCACCGGCACGTTGCGCGCATCCAGCGTGGCCGCAAAGTCCAGGCGCCGATAGCCGACGCGCGCCGGCACGCCGATGCGCTCGCCGAGGTAGGGAAACCGCAGCACCACGCCCAACACCCGGCAGTCGAAGGGCTTGCCCTTGTCCGGAGTCGCCGAATCGCAGAGGCCCATCACGCCACCGATGTTGAGCATCTGGATCACATCGCCGGGCTTGAGCGACTCGGGCACGTGGCCCGAATAGCCGAACAGCGCCTTGCGGGGACCCAGCGCACCGACCACGACATCGCCGCGCGCCACCTTGGCCATGCGGCCGCTAGTCAGTTCGAGCGTGTTGTAGGTGGATTTGTTGTTGAGGATCTCGGCGACGATCACCACGCCTTCCTCGGCCGGAATCTCAGCGCTGATACGCAACTCATGGCCGAGCGAGCAGGCCTGCGTGATCGAGGCGATCTTGTCGACGACGACGCTCTTCATGGCTGGCCCTGGGTGGTGGACTGCGCCGCCAGTTCGCCGGCGCGTGCATGAAACACACCGGTCAGGGCCACGATCTTCGAGAAGCCCAGCGCATCGGCCGGCGTCCATTCGCCAGCGGATTCGCCGTACACGCCCTTGGAGGCCGCCATCAGCGAGTAGGGCGACTCCACGCCCTCGATAAATACGCTGCCGGGCCGCAGCAGTACATGCACATCGCCGCTGACGCGCTGCTGCGAGCAGAGCAGCAAGGCCTCGATGTCGCGGCACACCGGATCGAGCAGCTGGCCTTCGTGCACCCAGTCGCCGTAGGGCAGCGCCACACTCTCCTTGATGCGCTGCTGGCGCGCGGTGAGCACCAGCTTCTCCAGTTCGCGATGCGCGCTGAGCAGCACCTCGGCGGCGGGCGCCTCGAAGGCCACGCGGCCCTTGGTGCCGATGATGGTGTCGCCGAGATGTATGCCGCGACCGACGCCAAAGGGCGCGGCCAGCGCTTCCAGCCGCTCGATCAGCGCCACGGCGTTCATCGCCTTGCCATCGAGCCCGACCGGCCGGCCGTGCTCGAAGCGCAGCGTGTGGTGCTGCGGCAGCGCCGGCTGGTCGAACGCATGCCTGGAGAGCACCCAGGCGCTCTCCGGAATGCTGCCCTTTGAAGTCAGCGTCTCAGTGCCGCCGATGGTCACGCCCCACAGGCCGCGATTGGTCGAATAGGCCGCGCCGAAGGGCGGCACCGGCAGGCCGCGCTGCTGCAGGTAATCGAGTTCCTGCTGGCGCTTGAAGCCGCAATCGCGCACCGGGGCAATGATCTCGAGGTCAGGTGCCAGCGTGCGCAGCGCCACTTCAAAACGCACCTGGTCATTGCCGGCCGCGGTGCAGCCATGGGCGATGGAGTGGGTGCCGAGCTTGCGCGCCATGTGCGCGATGGTCTGGGCCTGCATCACGCGCTCGGCACCTACGCACAGCGGATAGAGCTGGCCGCGGCGCACATTACCCATGATCAGAAAGCGCAGTACCTGCTCGAAATAATCGCTGCGCGCGTCGACCTGGTGGTGGGCGACGGCGCCGAGCGCCAGCGCGCGCTCGCGCAGCGTCGCGGCGGCCACGGCGTCGATGCCACCGGTGTCGACCGTGACCGTGATCACCGGCCGGCGGTACTGCTCGGCCACCCAGGGCACCAGAAAGGAAGTGTCGAGGCCGCCCGAGTAGGCGAGCACGATGGGCCTGGCGCGCACGTCAACCTGTTGTGACATGGCTTTAGATCCCGAACAGTGCCTGCAGGCGCGCCAGCAGCCGCTGCTGGGCGCGCGCTGCCGGCGTGGCGACGAAAATCGTGTCGTCGCCGGAGATGGTACCCACCACTTCGGGCCACTCGGCCTTGTCGATCGCGACCGCAACGCTCTGTGCCGCGCCGGTGCTGGTGCGGATCACGGTGAGCGAGGCGCCGGCCGGTTTAACGGTGCGCACGAACTGCGCCAGCATGCCGAAGTTGCCGTTGGCGTGCGCGCTCTCGGTCGCCGGCGGCAGGTAGCGGCCACTGGCCTTGAGCACCCCGAGCTCGCGCAGGTCGCGGCTCACCGACGATTGCGTGACCGCGAAGCCCTTGCGCCGCAGCAGCTGCGTCAGCTCGGCCTGGCGGCGCACGGCGCCGCCGCGCAGCAAACCGAGGATCGCATCGCGCCTTACCTGCAGGTGATTGTCGTGGAGCATTTCGGCCTCTGCATAAATATGCGTCTATGATGCATAAAAATGCACGAGCGGTCAAGCGCCTGCCATGCAGCGCCTGCCACGCTGCAGGCGCCGTTGACCCGGAACTGGCCCAAGGTGTTCAATCGCGTCTCGCCTCCGCCACCGGGACCCAACCATGCTGCTCGGACTGCGCACTGCCATTTATCCGGCCCCCGACCTGCCGCGGGCCAAAGCCTGGTACCGCGAACTGCTGGGGATCGCCCCGTACTTCGACCAGCCCTTCTACGTGGGCTTCGCGGTGGGTGGCTTCGAGCTCGGGCTCCTGCCCGATGGCGAACCCGGCACTCACGGGCCGCAGACGCTCTGGGGTGTCGCCGATGCCGACGGGGCCTGGCAGCGCCTGCTGGCGCTAGGCGCCACGGCGCTTGAGCCGGTTCACGATGTGGGTGAGGGCATCCGGGTCGCCGCGGTGCTCGATCCCTTTGGTAATCGCTTAGGTATCATCGAGAACCCGCATTTCAATCCTGCCGCCGTGCGCTGATCGACATGTACACACTCTATTATTCGCCCGGCACCGCCAGCATGGTTGTGCATCTGGCGCTGCTGGAAATCGCTGCGCCCTATCGTCTGGAGCTGGTCGACTTCGAGCGCGGCACACAGCACCGCGCCGATTACCTGCGGCTCAATCCCCAAGGCGTGGTGCCGACCCTGGTGTTCGATGGCCGCGCCCACATCGAATCGGCGGCAATATTGCTGATGCTGGCCGATCGCCATCCCGAGGCGCGACTCGCGCCGCCGCCGGGCACGCCGCAGCGTGACGAGTGGTACCAGTGCGTGGTGAACCTGAGCAATTCCCTGGCCGCGACCTATCGTTACTGGTTCTATCCGCAGGATCTGGGCGCCGCCGAACATCCGCCGGCGGTGCGCGCCGCGCTGCAGGCGCGCATCGAGGCGGTGTGGACGCGCCTGGATGCCAGGCTCTCGGCCGACGGCCCCTACCTGCTCGGCGCGCAATTTTCCGGCGCCGACTTGCTGGCCACCATGCTGATGCGCTGGTCGCGCAAGATGCCGCGCACCGCACTGGACTGGCCGGCGCTGCGGCGCCTGGCCGACCTGGTGCGCGCGCGCCCGAGCTGGCGCCGGCTCTATGAACTTGAGGGACTGACCGAGTGGTGATCGCCGCCGCGGCCGCGCTGGCCGCTGGCGCGCTCAACGCACTGGCGGGTGGCGGCACGCTGCTGATTTACCCGGCGCTGGTGGCGCTGGGCCTGCCGGCGGTCAGCGCCAATCTGCACTGCAGCGTGGCGCTATGCCCGGGATACCTGGGCGCGGCGTATGCGCAGCGCCAGGCGCTGGCGAGGCAGCGCCAGCGCTGCCTGGTGCTGGGGCCGATTGCGCTGGCCGGCGGCATGGCCGGTGGTCTGCTGCTGCTGCATACCGGTGAGCATCAGTTCGAGCAGGCCATACCCTGGCTGATTTTGCTTGCGAGCCTGGCGTTGGCGGCGCAGGAGTCGCTGGGCAGGCGGCTGGCGCGACGCGCGCTTGCCGGCGGGTCAGGCGCCAGCGGGCCGGTCACCGAGTCGCGCCGGTACCTGCTGTTGCCGATGCTGCTGGCCGCCATGTATGCCGGCTACTTCGGCGCCGGCGTCAGCGTGGTATTGCTGGCGCTGCTCGGCCTGGCATTCAACGACGCTTTCACCCATCTCAATGCGCTGAAGCAGGTGCTGGCGCTGCTGGCGAACGCCGGCGCGGTACTGGTGTTTGCCATCCACGCCGAGGTGAACTGGCCGCTGATCGCCGTGCTGGCCGCCAGCGCGCTGCTGGGCGGCTTCCTTGGCGGCCGCCTGGCGAACCGCGTGCGCCCGGCGAGTCTGCGGCGCCTCGTGGTGGTGCTGGGCCTGGCGCTGGCGGTGTATTACTTCGCTGTGAGAAAATGACAGCGTGCCCACCACCTCTGCCACCGCCACCACCGCCTATGCACTGTTCGCCACGCCGATCGGCCAGTGCGGCATTGCCTGGAGCGAGCGGGGCATCTGCGCGGTGCAATTGCCGGAATCCGCTGCGGCGGCGACGCGCGCACGGCTGCTGCGCCGCGTGCCGGGAGCGAGCAGCGAGCCGCCGCCGCCGGCGGTGCGGCGCGCGATGGCGGCGATCGTCCGGCTATTGAATGGTGAAGCGCGCGACCTGGACCCGCTGGCTATCGACTATCGCGGCGCCAGCGAGTTTCATCGCCGGGTCTGCGAGGCGGCGCGCGCGATACCGGCCGGTCAGACGCTGACCTACGGCGAGCTGGCAGCGCGCTTAGGGCAGCCCGGTGCGGCGCGCGCCGTTGGCAGCGTGATGGCGCGCAATGCGCTGCCGATCATCGTACCCTGTCATCGGGTGCTGGCGGCGGGTGGCCGGCCGGGCGGGTTTTCGGCGCATGGCGGCGTCGCTACCAAGTTGCGCATGCTGCGCCTCGAAGGGGCGATCAGCGCGGAGTGAGCGTGCGCACCTGGCCCATCGCCGGCCGGAAGCGCACCTGCACCTGCGCTTCGACACGCACTTCGGTGCTGATCAGCGTAATGCCGGCATCCTGCAGGAATGCAGTCAGGAACACCTGTAGTCCTTCGAAGCGTTCACGGGCGGTGGCAAACTCCTCGATCTGCGCCACCAGCTTGGCCTGCCAGTGCTGGGCGCGCGGGCAGGCGGCGGAGAGGCTGCGCAGCAGGCGATCGAGCATCGCCAGGTCGTTCGACAGCGTGGCGTCGGTGAGATTCGGATCGCGCGCGCCCCCCGGCACCGCGAGCCGCATGTGCAGCAGGGCCCCGGTCTCCTCGACGGCGTCGTAGCAGCACACGGCCAGCGAACTGTGCAATTGCGCGCACAGCACCTCATCCTGCGTGACGATCAGGTAGTCGTCCGCCCGCACATTCTGTTCGCCGACCGGCGCACTCATAACTGCGGCAGTCTCGCAGGGCCGCGCAGCGGGCAGTGTTACCTGGGTCACAGTAATCGGCTCTGGTACGATGCCGGGCAAATGAACGAATCCGCCCTGATCACGCATGCCGGTGGTTGCCATTGTGGCCGTGTGCGCTTCACGGTGCAGGCGCCGGCGGAACTCAAGGTTGTGCAATGCAATTGCTCGATCTGCAGCAAGGCCGGGTACCTTCACCTGATCGTGCCGGCGGCGCAGTTCACGCTGCTGCGCGGCGCCGAGGTGCTGCACGACTACCAGTTCAATTCCGGCGCGGCACACCACCTGTTCTGCTCAGTATGCGGGGTCAAGTCCTACTACGTGCCGCGCTCGCACCCCGATGGCTTCAGCGTCAACGCGCGCTGCCTGGACGAGGGCACGGTTACCGCGCTGCATATCAGCGAGGTCGAAGGCCGCAACTGGGAGCGGCAGTACCCGCAGGGCCGCGGGCAGTATCAGCAGTGAGTAGCGGGAGCTATGCGCACCGTGTGGCACGTGCGCAGGATCTGCCGGGCATTGTCGCCATCTATAATGAAACCGTAGCCTCGCGCGTGGTCACGGCCGATCTCGAGCCGGTGTCGGTCGATAGCCGGCGCAGCTGGTTTGCGGCGCATGGCAGCGCGACGCGGCCACTGTGGATCGTGGAACAGCAGGGACTCGTGGCGGCGTGGCTGAGTTTCTCGGACTTCTATGGGCGCCCGGCCTACGCGGGCACGGCGGAAGTCAGCGTCTATGTCGCGGCGCGCTGGCACCGGCACGGCATCGGCATGGCGCTGCTCGAGCGCGCGGTGCGTGCGGCACCCACGCTCGGCCTGCGCACCTTGCTGGGGTTCATCTTCGGCCACAATGAGCCCAGCCTGCGGCTGTTTGCGCGCGCCGGCTTCGAGCGCTGGGGCAATCTGCCGCGCGTGGCCCTGCTCGATGGTATCGAGCGTGACCTGGTGTTGATGGGGATGCATAGCGATGTATGACCGGAGTCTCCGGATCGAAACCGCGCGCCTGGTGCTGCGCCAGCCGCGCCTCGAGGAGCTCGACGACTGGGCGGATTTCATGCGCGATGAGCAGAACATGCGCTTCATCGGCGGGGTGCAGGTACGCATGAACGTGTGGCGGCAGCTCATGATCTCGGTAGGCAGCTGGACGGCCATGGGTCTGGGCGTATTCTCGGTAATTGAACGCAGTTCCGGAACCTGGCTGGGTCGGGTAGGTCCGGTGAATCCGGATGGCTGGCCGGGCACGGAGGTGGGTTGGAGTCTGCGGCACGAATACTGGCACCGCGGCTTTGCCACCGAGGCCGCCTGCGCGGCCATGGATTGGGCCTTCGACAAACTGGGTTGGCATGAAGTCATACACTGCGTTGCGCCCGAGAACCTCGCTTCGCAGCTGGTCGCACGCCGTCTCGGTTCAGTCAATCGCGGCCCGGGCAAGCTGCCGCCGCCACTGGATGCCTCTGTGGTCGACATCTGGGGCCAGACCCGCGCCGAGTGGCAGGTGAACCGCAGCGCTCTGCGCGGCGCCGAACAGCAGGGACAGCGGCGGTGAAGAAATCGCGACTCGAGGCCTTCAGCGACGGCGTGGTCGCCATCATCATCACGATCATGGTGCTGGAGCTGAAGGTGCCACAAGGGGCGACGCTGGCTGCACTCCAGCCGCTGTGGCCGGTGCTGGCCAGCTATGTGGTCAGTTTCGTGTATGTCGGCATTTACTGGAACAACCACCATCACCTGTGGCAGGTGGTCGAGCGTGTCAACGGTGCGGTGCTGTGGGCCAATCTGCACCTGCTGTTCTGGCTATCGCTGTTTCCGTTTGTGACCAGCTGGGTGGGCGGGAGCGGCTTCGCCCCGGTGCCATTGGCCATCTACGGCGTGGTGCTGCTGTGCGCGGGCGCAGCGTATTCCATACTCACGCGCGCATTGCTGGCCACGCACGCCCGTGATTCGGTGCTGGCGCGCGCGCTCGGCGCCGATTTCAAGGGCAATATTTCATTGGTAATATACGTGGCCGCCATTGCCAGTGCCGGCTGGCGCCCGTGGCTGGCCTGCGCACTGTACGTCGCCGTGGCGATCATCTGGCTGGTACCCGATCGGCGCATCGAGCGCCTAATGTCCGGCTAACGGCTGCTTAAGAAAAACAGGGAGTACGATCATGGCGATCCAGGGTGGGTGCTTGTGCCGGGCGGTGCGCTACGAGAGCAGCGCGGCGCCGATTATCACGCGGGTGTGCTGGTGCCGGGTGTGTCAGTACGTCGCGGCGGGCAACGGCACCGTGAACGTGTTCTTTCGCACCGAGTCGTTCAGCGTGCAGGGCGCGACCCAGGATTACTCCAGCGTCGCTGACAGCGGCAATGTCATCCACCGGCGTTTCTGTCCGACCTGTGGTACGCCGCTGTTCACCGCGGCGGAAGCGCGCCCGCACCTGATCGGGGTACGTGCGGGCACGCTCGATGATCCCGGCATCGTGCAGCCGGCGGTGACCATCTGGACTGCCTCGGCGCCGCGCTGGGCGTGCATCGACGGCGCGCTGCCGCGCGTGGCGCGACAGCCGCCGCCGCTGGCCTGACGGGTTCGCTATTTCTTCGGGTCGTCGCCGCCGGCCCAGGCAATGAACAGCCACTTGCCACCGTCCTTCATCAGAACATCGGTGTAGTGCCCGCTCACGACCTCGCGCTCTTTCTTGAGGTTCTCGCGGGCCATCAGGTAGGTGTATTGCACCACGGCCACATTGCCGGTGATGGTGGTGGAAATCGGGAACAGCTCCTGCTCCAGGACCGAGCCGCTTTCATTGTTGTAGCGGGCCCAATGCTTGAGCGACGCCCGGTCGCGCGGCATTGGTGCGCCGGTCTCCCAGTAACGCAGATTCGGGTGCACCAGCGTGTCAATCCAGCTGTCGTCTTTCGCCGCTGCCAGCTTCCATTGCAGTTGCTCAATCTTCCAGATGTCCTGCTGATCAGTACTGGCGGTGTCGGCTCGTGCTCCACCGGCCAGAGTGCACAGCGCCAACGCCACAGCCGCTATCGATAGCTTTGGTGTGATCATGATTGAGGCCTCTTTGAGTTCTTGTTGATGATCAATCAGAGGGTGCGACTTCGGCGTACCTTCCTTTGCTCGAGCGTCGGAGCATACGCCCTTGATGGGACAGTGGCTAAAGCAGCTCGCGCGCAATCGCGTCGCCGAGGGCGTGCAGCCCGCCCGAGACATCGCACAGCCGCCCGTTCACGAAGATACCGGGTGAGCTGCGCACATGGCTCGAGGCGGCACCGCTCATGTGCTCGCGCACGCGCTGGCGGTAGATCTCGTCGGCCAGCGAGGCGCTGAAGTTCGCCAGATCCAGACCCAGTTTGCCCGCGTAGTCGCGCAGCGCCGCCTGGTGGAGCGGCGCCGCATCGTGCATCAGCAGGTCGTGCATCGGCCAGAACTGTCCCTGCGCGCCGGCGGCTTCCGCGGCCTCGGCGGCCATCAGCGCGTGGGGGTGAGCGCTTTCAAGCGGATTGTGGCGATAGATCAGGCGCAGGTCCGCCGGGTGCTGGGCCAGCAGCATGCGGATGCCCGGCTCGGCGGCGCGGCACACCGGGCACTCGAAATCCCCGTACTCAACCACCGTGACGCGCGCGTCGGCGGGTCCGCGCACATGATCGGTGCGGTCGGGCGGCACCTTCAGGTCGTGCTCGCTGCGCGGACTCATGGCGTCGCGCCCTTCGCACCGGCTTCCAGGTGCGAGCGGCGCAGGCCATCCTTGTTCAGTAGGACCTGGAAGCCTTGCATGTTCGCCGGTATCACCACGGTCTGACCATCGTGCTTGGCGAATTCGGCCAGCGCCAGGTTGATCTCATGCTGCAGGTATTCGGCAGTCAGTGAGGAATTGATGATCTGGTTGGCCTTGGCAATACCCTGCGCCTTGGCCACTTCAATCTCGGCCTCCTTGGCGGCAATCTCGACCTCGATCTTCTTGGCCTCGAGCTTCTTCTGGTTCTGTACCGCCAGCTGTATCGACTGTTCGATGGACGGATCGGTGTTGAGTGCGCGCACCACCACGCGCTGGATGCTGAATACGCCCGGGTCCTTGGCGTCGAGCCGTTGCTGCAGCAGCGCCAGCACTGAACTCTGCAGGATCTCGCGCTCCTTGTGCAGCTGCAGGGAATCGATGCCGGCGACCACCTCATAGACCGCGCCGCGTGCCTCGCGCCAGACGACGCCGTAGGCCGGGTAGTAGACAGCCTGCGGTCCGCGCTGCTCGGTGGCCGCGTACTTGATGGTCAGGTCGGCGATCTTGTCCGGCGCGGCCTTGTAGAACACCGTGACATCGAGCTCGCGCAGCGAGAGATTGTCGGCCGCCTTGGGCGTGAGATCGGTGAGGTCGAAGGAATTCTCCTTGGCGGAGAACTCGCGCACTTCGGTGATGAAGGGCAGGCGCAGGTGGAAGCCGGGTCCCACCTCATCGAGGCTGACGGTGCCCAGCGTTTTGGTGACGCCGACATTGCCGGTGTCGATGGTGTAGCCGGAGGTGGCGATCAGCAGGATCAGCACGATCAGCGCCAACAGCGGCAGGTGCCGCAGCAGATTGCCCAGATTGAAGCCCGCGCCTTCCGCGCCGCGCGCCAAAACAGTCCCAGCCATGGTAACCCCCTGCAGCCGCTCCCTGCGCCCTCAGCGCTCGATAGTGTAGACCAGGTCGGCGCTGCGCGCCGTGCCGGCCTCGGTCTTGATGGTCCAGTGATCGCCGATGGTGTAGCGCATCTTGATGGTGTTGATCTGCTCGGCCAGGCCGATGCCATAGCTGATGTACAGGCGCGGCGACAGGTAGCGGCCCAGCACCAGCGAGGTGTCGTTATTGAGGTCGGACTCGACGCTGACATCGTCAATGCCGACCTTGCTGCCAAACTGCTGGAACAGCATCGCGCTGCCCTGCAGCAGCAGATTGGCGCGCGCCGCATTGTTGCGGGTGGTGGCATCGCCGGCGTTCTGGACGCTCTCAAGCGAGCCGCCGGCCAGCAGCAGCGACAGGATCTGCCCCTGGGCCACGGCCGGATCGGAGAAGAAGGTCATGCGCGGATTGCGCAGCGTGCCGCGCACGTTGACGCCGGCGGTGATGTCGGGGAATTTTTTGATAGCACGCAGGTCGATCGCCGGGTCATTCAGGGGTCCGTTGCTGAACATCAGCCGGCCGCGCTCGATGTCGAGCTTGCGGCCGTAGGCGGTGTACTTGCCTTCCTCGACCTGCAATTCACCGTTGCCGCGGCTGAAGCCGGATTCATTGGTCACCGCGCGCAGGCTCCCGCTCAGGCGGCCGGCCAGGCCCAGCGTATCGATGGTCACGCGCTCACCCAGCTTCAGTGTCAGATCGCTGAACACCTCGAAGCCGGGTGCCGGCGTGTCCTGCTGCGTGCTGACGATGATCTCGTCGCCCGAGGCGCGCACCGCATTGGTGAGTTGGTCGGGTCGCGCGAGGCGCGCATAGGGCAGGGCGACGACGCCGGTGATGTCGATGCGCCGGCCGCTGAACTTCATATTGACATCGGGCGATACCTGCACGCGCGCCTCCGGAATGTTGACGACGCGCAGATTGTCGCCGCTCAGATGCAGCTGGCCGTAGGGCAGGGCCTCCCGCCAGGCCAGCGTGCCGTTGACGCGCGCGTGACCCTCGGCGCCGGCGCTGGCGCTGCCGTCGAGTTCCAGCGTGGAGTCGTGCAGGCGCGCATCCAGGTTCAGCTCGCGCAATGCCAGGTTGATCTGGTAGGCGTCCACCTGCCCATCGCTGATCTTGAGTTCGCCGTTCAGCGTGGGAGCGGCCATCACGCCGCCGAGCGTGAGGTCGGCCTTCAGCCGGCCGCTGACCCGGTCAACCTGTGCCACGTAGGAGTCGATGAAGCCCAACGCCTGAGTCTGCAGGTGGAGCTCGCCGACGATCGGCCAGCCGCCCAGGATGCCGGCGTTGCGGTGGCCATCGAGCTGGCCGTTGACGCTACCCTGTGCGCCGGCATCGAGTGCCACCTGCGCGTGCAGGCCGGCCGCGCTTAAGTCGGCGCGCACCAGGCCGTTGCCGAGACTGAAGGATTCTACGCGGCCGCCCACCAGGTGGTGTTTCAACGCGGCATTGGCCAGCGTCGCGGCAAAGCCCCCGCTCCAGGGACTGGCGTCGCTCGCCTCGGCGTGGCCATCAAGGTTCAGCAGGCCTTCGAAGTCGGTCTCGGTGGTGAGGCCCGCCGTCAGCGTGCGCAGCGGCACACTGGTGGCGCTGACAGTGAAGTCGCTGCGCCCGGGCAGGTGCTCGCCGGCCGCGCACAGGCGCGACTGCGCGTCGCTCAGGCACAGCCGCTCAAGACTCATTTCCTCACCCGACAGGGCCAGCAGCAATCGCGCCGGCGCAGTCAGCGTCAGGTGGATGTCGGCGCCGTCGCTGGTGTCCACCTGGGTCAACTGCGCGCGCCAGCGCCCGTCGCTGAAGCTGGCAGTGCCACCCGCCTGCACGGCCAGCGCCGGCGCGCGCACACTGAATTCGAAGCGATGCGCGGCCACGGTGCCGACGGTCTGGAAGCGCAGCAGGTCGAAGTGCCGCTGCGCCAGCCGCAGCTGATTGAGCTGCACCAGGGTATCGGCGTGGCCAGAACCCTGCGGATCAAAATCAATGCTGGCCTCGAGTCCCTGCAGGCGCAGCTGGTCCCAGTGAATATCGGCGCCATGCACGGTCGCCTGCACCAGCGGCCGCGCGGCATCGCCGCGCACGCGGCCCTGGGCGCGCAGCGTTCCGCGCGCACCGTCGTGCAGCAGACCCAAGTCCGTGGCATCGATGCCAAATTGCAGGTCGGGGTGCGCGCCGACCCGGCCATCGAGCTCAATGCGCGTCGCACCCAGTTGCAGGCGCACCTGCTGCAGCAGCCAGTCATCGCCGGCCAGCGCCAGGCCGGCGTGACCGCTGGCGCGCTGGCCGCGGATGGTGCCGTAGAGATCACGAAGCGCTGCCTGCAGCGTGGCGGCGGCGCCGAAGTGCTCACCGCGGGCCTGCAACGCGAAGCTCACACGGCCGCTGATGCCGGGGCGGAGCGCGGCGACATCCAGATGCGACATGCTGCCGGCGAGCGACCAGTTTTCGGCCGGCGTCCAGTTCGCTTCGGCATGCAGCATTGCCTGGCCGCCATAGGCCAGCAGCGTGCCGCTGGCAATGTCGATGCCGTCGTGACGCAGCTGGCCCTGCGCCGTAAACGGCATGGACGGTAGATTGCGCACGCGCAGATCGCCGCTGGCGTGCAGCGCGTAGGGCCACAGGCCGGCGAGCGAATAGTCGCCGGCCGCGCTGGCGACATGCGCGGCGGGGTCATTCAGGGGCCAGCGGAATGCATGCCACTGACCGTGCAGGTCGAGGCGCGGCCCGCCATCGACAATGCCGATGCTGCCCGCGGCATTCAGTTGCGCCCCGGAGGCGCGATGCTCGACATTCACGTGCGTCACACTGAGCACGCGATCGGCATAGTTGCCGCTGAAGTCCACACCCAGCGGGCCGCTTGCCACTCCGGGCGCCGTCAATGCGCCGCGCGCGCCAAAGCCGCTGCGGTTGCCCTGCAGCTGCAAGCTGCCGCTGATCACGCCCAGCGCGCCGCCGGCGCTCCAGGCGCGCAGGTCCAGCGCCTGCAGCTGTGATTCCCCCTGCCAGTGCCAGTCGCCGCCGAGTGCGCGCGCTTCGCCGTGAAAACTGGCGCTCAGCGGCGTGAGCAGATTGCCGCTGATGCTCAGGCGATCCAGGTCGCCGTCGAGCTGGGCATTGGCCAGCCAGGGCGGCTGACCGGCCGCGTTCAGCGTCAGGCGCATGGTCCCGGCCATCTGCAGCGGGTTAGCCGCGCGCAGCAGGCCCTTGCTCTGTACCGTGAACCCGGTATAGAGCATCGAACCGTCGTAGATATGTATGTCGCTGACGTCCAGACCGACGCTGCCCTGCAGCCGATCGAAACTGAAGCTGCGGCCGCTGGTAGTAATGAGTTCGACATGCCGGATGGCGGCCTGGTCGGCCTGTAGCGTGAGCAGACCGATGAGAATGTGCGGTTGCCACGGCGCACCGCCCGGGTCGGTGAACGGCAGCACGTGAACCTGCACGCTGTCGATCTGCGCGCTGCGCACCTTGATCGACTGCCACAGCAGCGGCAGCAGCGCCACGCGGCCCTCGATGTTGGCGGCGCTGATGTGGACGCGCCGGTGATCGAGCGTGAAGTTGTCGATGTGCAGGCCGCCGTGCAGCGTACCGCGCGCACCCTTGATCTGCAGCGTCACCGGACCGATGCGCCGGCTGGCGAGCGTCACCAGCTGGCGCAGCCCGGCCTCGGTCCAGCCCGCATAATAAGTGAGCGCACCGATCAGCAGCAGCAGCGCCAGCAGCGCAATCCACGAACTGTGCAGCAGCCGGCGCATCATAGTTTCGGCGAAAAATTCAGATGGATGCGCGCACCCGGCAGATCGGGGCGGCCGAGGGCGTCCACGAAGCCGGGCGCGCGCACCGACTTCGCCACATCGATGCCGACCGTCAGCACCGGCAGGCGCCAGCGGAAGCCGATGCCGAACGAAACCGCCAGCGGGTCGCCGAAATGATCAATGGCATTGCCGAAATCGGTGAACACTGCCACGCCGGTCTGGTGCGGCAGGTCGCGCTCGATCTCCACGGTGCCGGTCAGCAGATTCCGCCCGCCGAAGCGCTCGGAGATCGTGAGGGGTGGATTGGGGGGCTGGTTGACAGTCACAGTCTTCAGCGGCGAGAGTTCGTTTAGCCCAAACCCGCGTACGCTGCGATCGCCGCCGGCGAAGAAACGATAGGTGGCCGGCAGTTCCTTGAAGTTCTGCACCGCGCTGGCGCCGAGTTCGCCGCGCAGCAGCAGGTGCCAGCGCGCGCTGAGATTGAGCACCCGCTCGCTGCGCAGGTCGACACGCAGGAAGTTGGCATTGGCGCCCAGCACGCTGGTCGAGCCGAGAACCTCCAGGTACATGGAGCGCGAAAACAGGTCCTCGCCCAGGTAACCCTCCGGCACCGACGCGTAGGTGATGCCCGGCACGATCTGGTTGTCGACCTGTGGACCACCGGTGACGACATCGAACAGATCGCTGGTGACGTTGCGCGCAAAGCTGACCGAGAGTACGCGTTGCCAGTGGCCAAAGCTCTGGGTGATGCTCGGCGTCAGCGACAGCTCGCGGGTGTCGATGTTACCGGTGATCTGGCGGGTCTGTTCGAGAAACTGAGTCGAGAACTTCTCCAACACCGGATCGCCGAAGGGGATGTCGTAGCGGGCATTCAGGTTCTGCGTAGTGCGCGAAGCCTGGACTGACACCCGCAGGCGGTGACCACGGTCGTTCAGGCGTGGATTGAGCCAGCTGACCGTGGCGCGCACACCGGTGTCGGTGCCGTAGCCCGGGCCGAACACGTAGCGGTTGTGCCCGCTGGCGGCACGGATCTCGATCGGCACCAGGTGCGTAAGCGGATCGCGCGTCCCGGGCGACACCTCGACGCTGGAGAAGAACTGGCTGTCGTCGAGCGCGAACTGCGTGCGCAGCAGCTTGATGGCATCGTAGCCCTCGCCATCGTGGTAGCGCAGGTAGCGGCGGATCTGGGTGTCGCGGATCGCACTCTGGGTGATGGTGGTGGCGCCGAAGTAGTAGCGCTCGCCGGTTTCGATTTCCAGGAACACGCTGGCCTGCAGCGTCTGTGGGTCGACGCGCAGCTCGTTGCGCAGCATGCGCGCATCCAAGTAACCGTAGGTATCGGCGGCACCCTGCAGGTCGTTCTTGAGCTTGTCGTAGGCGGCATGCCGCAGCCGCTCACCCTGATGCAGTCCGGGAGCGGCCGCGATGCGCGCGATCACCGGGTCGCTGGCGCCCGCGCCGTGTACCACCACGCTGACCGACTCGAGCAGTACCGGCGCACCCGGATCGATATTGATCTGCACGCGCCAGTTGCGCTGCTGCTCGTCCGCGCTGATGCTGCTCGCCACTTTCGGCGCGTAGTAACCGAACGGGCGCAGCGCGTCGCGCACCTCGCCTGGTACGCGCCGATAAAGGCGCTGCACGGCGTCGGCTTCGAGGCGCTCGCGCTCCTTGTAACGCTCGAGGCTGAGCAGCGCCTGGACGTTACGGCGCAGTTCGGCATCAACGCCGTTGATCTCGACGCGAATTGCCGCGCCGGCTGGCTGCAGCAGCAGCGGCAGCAGCAGCAACGCGGCCGGCAGGATGGCTTTGAATCTCATGGTCACTATGTGGGAGTCAGGCCTGCACCTGGGGTTCCCGTGGGCGCAGTGCGGGCACGGCTTTAGTGCGCCACGAGCGCCAGGCCGGTGGCACGCGTGTACCAGGATTCGATCAGCCGGCGCGCTATCGTGTGTCGCGGCGGCAGTAGGGTGGCGGCCGTGGCGGCGATCTCGGCCGCCGTGAACCATTGTGCCGCTTCGAGTTCGCCATCGAGTTTGAGGGGTCCGGGCGCGGCGGCGGCGTGAAAGCCCAGCATCAGGGATGAGGGAAATGGCCAGGCCTGCGAGGCGAAATACCTGGGCGCGGTGGCGCGCACGCCGGTCTCCTCGTACACCTCGCGCAGTACCGCATCCTCCAGCGTTTCACCCGGCTCGACGAACCCGGCCAGCGCCGAGTAGCGGCCCGCCGGCCAGCTGGCCTGGCGACCGAGCAGCACTCGATCGGCGTCGGTGACCACCACGATGATCGCCGGGTCGATGCGTGGAAAGAACTCGGCGCCGCACTCGCTGCTGGTGCAGCACAGGCTGTGGCCGGCAC
>Ga0209069_10000160_pt1 | contig 27312 bp, 21 predicted proteins | sample Str013_2_FD_187202 | JGI IMG/M metagenome (GOLD analysis project Ga0209069, IMG submission 187202) | Freshwater sediment microbial communities in response to fracking from Pennsylvania, USA - Straight Creek_MetaG_SC_2013 (SPAdes) (version 2) | ecosystem: Environmental > Aquatic > Freshwater >...
AGTGGGTACGGGTCGTGCCGCGCAGCGCCAGCGCGGATTTCGCCGAGGCCCAGCTGGGATTTCGCGGCACGCAATTGCAGCAGCTGCTGATTCACGATCGCCTCGGCCAGAGCGTGACGCTCGACTTTGAGCGCAGCGAGCGCAATGCGCCTATTGCGGACAGTGAACTGCATTTCACGCCGCCCGCCGGTGTCGATGTCATCGGCACACCAGCGCCGCCATGAGCAGTGGCGCGCGCGTCTGGCAACCGCTGGCCGACCGGATGCGTCCACGCACGCTGGCCGAGTTCATCGGCCAGCCCCAGCTGCTCGCTCCGGGCAAACCGCTGTACGAGGCGATCACGCGCCGCGCCTTGCACTCATTGATACTGTGGGGACCGCCCGGCACCGGCAAAACCACGCTGGCGCGGCTGATGGCCGCCGCGTCGGATGCGGAATTCATCGCGCTTTCGGCCGTGCAGGCCGGCATCAAGGATATCCGCGAGGCCGTGGCACGCGCCCGCCAGGTCGCGGCCGCCGGGCATCCCACCGTGCTGTTCCTCGACGAGGTGCATCGCTTCAACAAGGCGCAACAGGACAGTTTTCTGCCGCACGTCGAGGATGGCACGCTCACCTTCATCGGTGCCACCACCGAGAATCCTTCCTTTGAGATCATCGGTGCCCTGCTGTCGCGGGCGCGGGTATATGTGCTGCGTGCGCTCGAGCCGGAGGTGTTGCGCAGCCTGCTGCAGCGGGCGCTGGGCGACAGGGAGCGGGGCCTGGGCGATACCGGGCTAGGCATCGAGCCCGAGGCCCTCGAGCTGCTGGGCCAGGCGGGCGATGGCGATGCGCGCCGCGCTCTGGGGCAGCTGGAACTGGCGGCCGGCCTCGCCAGCGCCGCCGACAGCGCGCGCATCACAGTCGAGATGGCGCGTGAAGTGGCGGCCGGAGGGCGGCGGCGTTTCGACAAGGGTGGCGAGCAGTTCTATGATCAGATCTCAGCGTTGCACAAAGCGGTGCGCGGGAGCGATCCGGACGCGGCGCTGTACTGGTTCGCGCGCATGCTCGATGGCGGCTGCGACCCGCATTACATCGCACGGCGCGTGCTGCGCATGGCCAGCGAGGATATCGGCCTGGCCGATCCACGGGCGCTGACCATCGCGCTCGAGGCCTGGCAGGCCTATGAACGCCTGGGCAGTCCCGAGGGCGACCTGGCGCTGGCCGAAGCCGTCGTGTACATGGCGGTCGCAGCTAAAAGCAATGCCGTGTACACGGCGCTCGGCGCGGTGCAGGCTGACGTGGAGAAATACGGCACGCTCGAAGTACCGCTGCAGCTGCGCAACGCGCCCACCAGTCTCATGAAGGACCTGGGCTACGGCAGCGGCTACCGCTACGCGCACGACGAGCCGGGCGCGTTTGCCGCCGGTGAGCGCTATCTGCCCGCAGGCCTGCCGGAGCGGCGATACTATGAGCCGGCGCCGCGTGGCCTGGAGCTGCGCATTGGCGAGGCACTGGCGAAATTGCGTGAGCGCAATCGCGCCGCTGCCGCGGCCTCGCCGGTGACGCCTGTGGCGCAGGATCCAAAATGACAGTCTGACCTCTATGAATGCCTGATCGCAAAGTGAAGCACCGATGATCGACCCCAAACTGCTGCGCAGTGCTCCGGAAGGGGTGGCGCGCAATCTCGCCCGCCGCGGGTTCAAACTCGACGTGCCAGCGCTACAGGCGCTGGAGGAGAAGCGCCGCACGTTGCAGCTCGAAGCCGATCGGTTGCGTGCCGAGCGCAACGCCCACGCCAAGGCGGTGGGCCAGGCCAAGGGCCGCGGCGCGGACATTGCCCCGCTCATGGCGCACGGCGAGGCCCTGGCGCGCGATGTCGATGCGGCCGATCTGGCGCTGGGCGCCGTGCAGACCGAACTCCACGACTGGCAGCTGGGCCTGCCGAATCTGCTGCATGAGTCGGTGCCGGACGGTCACGACGAAACGGCCAATGTCGAGGTACGCCGCTGGGGCACGCCGGCCGAGTTCGGCTTTGCACCGCTCGATCATGTGGCATTGGGAGAGGCGCTTGGTGGTCTGGACTTCGAGACCGCGAGCCGCATCAGCGGCGCGCGCTTCGTGGTGATGCGCGGCGCCCTGGCGCGGCTGCAGCGCGCGCTGGCGCAGTTCATGCTCGATCTGCATACACGCCAGCACGGCTATACCGAAGTGTATGTGCCGTACCTGGTGGCGGCCTCGAGCCTGCAGGGCACCGGCCAGCTGCCGAAATTCGAACAGGATCTGTTCGCGCTGCGCGGTGAGCACCGCTTCTATCTGATCCCGACCGCCGAGGTGCCGCTGACCAACCAGGTGCGCGAACAGATCGTGCCGGCCGAATCGCTGCCGCTGAAGTACGTCGCGCAGACGCCCTGCTTTCGCTCGGAGGCCGGCGCCGCGGGCCGTGATACGCGCGGCATGATCCGCCAGCACCAGTTCGAGAAAGTGGAGCTGGTGCAGATCGTGCGGCCGGATGATTCCTACCGGGCACTCGAGGAACTGCTGTCGCACGCCGAGGAGGTGCTGCGCCAGCTCAAGCTCCCGTACCGGGTGATGGCGCTGTGCGCCGGCGATGTCGGACCCTCGAGCGCCCGCACCTACGATCTGGAGGTGTGGCTGCCGGCGCAAGGCAAGTACCGCGAGATCTCCTCGTGCAGCAATTGCGAGGCTTTCCAGGCGCGCCGCATGCTGGCCCGCTGGCGGAATCCAGAATCAGGCAAGCCCGAGCCCCTGCACACGCTCAACGGCTCGGGCGTGGCGGTCGGGCGGGCGCTGGTCGCGGTACTGGAGAACTACCAGAACGCGGACGGCTCGGTGACGGTCCCGGAAGTATTGCGCAGCTACATGGGCGGTACCGACCGGATTGCTTAAAGTCCCAGGACGCGCTATTTAGAGCGCCGCCGGAGAGGTGGCAGAGCGGTTGAATGCACCGGTCTTGAAAACCGGCAGCCCTTTACGGGGCTCGTGAGTTCGAATCTCACCCTCTCCGCCAACTTAGACGAGACCGTGATTGGCGCATTCCCGTCTCTGGCGAGCGGCTTCCGGGCAGCCAAGTTGGACATGAGTCACTGGGCGCGGCTGGCGATCCAGCGGTCGATGTCAGGCAGCGCGCCCGACTTCACTCGCTCGTTCAGCTTGATGGAGGCGACGGCCGCTTCGACTGGACGACGCGCGTCTGCCGGCATGTCTTGCTCTCCATAGTGACGCACATCGTCGATTCGAGTCGGCCGGGCGGAGCCAGCTGCAATGGATGTAACGACATACCATCGCGTGATCTGGTCTATCGGTAGCGGCCCCCTGGCCAAGTCAAGTGCGAGCGCTCGCCATACGGAATCGGGGTTTTCGGCACCGGCGCGTATGAGCAGCTCGCCGCTGGAGCCCGCTGGCGCATCGGGTCCCAGCGCAATGTCCACCATGCGCGCCGATAGACTCGGATCGCTTGCTAGCGTCATCGCCCGCAGGATTCGGATTTTTTCCAGAGGATCGTGGGCCGCCTGCGCGCGCGTTAGCAGGGCATCGAACGTGCTGTCGTTTGCTGTCAAACCCACTATATCGAGCGCGGAGCGTTGGTCGGCCATCGAGCCTTGGCCGCTGGCAAAGATTCGCTGGGCGCGCGACAACGGCTCAGCATCACCGAATCGGACCTGAGCCAGCCACAGATCAGAACGCAGACTCGCGATGTTGGGTTTCTCACCTGTGCGCGGCATCGAATCGATGGCGGCGGCGACCGGCTCCAGCAGTTTCAGAGCCGCCCGACGGAAGCCGTTCCGAGATGGAGCATCGCCATAGGCGCGGTCTACGGCCACCAACAGGCCAACGGCGCGGTCCCACACGACCGGGTCAGCATCCGCCGGGAGCTTGGCTATGAAAGTCAGCAGATTTTGCGCGGGCGCGTAGCCAGATTGCCCCAGCGCCCAAGCGTCGTTCATGAGCGTTAGCTGATCCATCGGCGACAGTTGCGCCATGCGCTCAGCCAGGGCGGCGGCGGCCGCAGGCGCGTACGCGACACGCGCATAGGCAGTGCCGCCAGCATTGACCAGTGGTGCCGTGCCCTGTACGAGCGCTGAACGGGCAAGCACAATCGTCGCGGGCGCCCGCCCGGAAGCAGCTATGGTGAGCGGCAGGTGCCACCGGGTTGGCGGTGCGTTCTTGAGGCTGTCCGGATCTTCGGCAAATTGACTTGCGACCAGCCGCGACTCGGGTGCTGCGGCTTCGACGCGCACCAGGGGCACACCCGCCTGACGCGTGAACTCGTGCTCGATTTCGAGAACGGGCTTGTTTGCAGCCGCCTGTATCTCGCGCCACAAGTCGCTGTCCACGGTACTGCCAAACGCGTGCTTGCGCATGTATTCGCGGACACCGTTACGGAAATTGTCGGCACCTGCATAGGCCTCGAGCATCGTGATGACTGCCGCGCCTTTGTTATAAGTAATGCTGTCGAACGCCTGGGCCGCTTGCTCGGCGCTGACAACCGGCTGCAACACCGCATGGGTAGAGATCTGAGCATCTTCACGCTTGCCGGTTTCGAAAATTTGTGCGGCCTGCAGACCGGTGTTCCACTCCGGATGCAGAGAGTCCGCAGCGTGCGTCTGCATCCACCGGGCGAAGCCCTCGTTGAGCCAGAGATTGTCCCACCATGCCATCGTCACGAGGTCCCCGAACCATTGATGGGCCATCTCGTGGCTGACGACTAAGAATACCAACTGCCGCTCGCGCTCGGTGGATGTTGCAGGGTCAAAAAGCAGAAAGTCTTGGGAATAGAAAATGGCGCCCCAGTTTTCCATGGCGCCGCCAGTGATTTCCCCGGGGGCGGCGATCAAGTCGAGCTTTGGCAAAGGAAATGGCACACCAAAGTAGCCATTGTAGTAGTGCAGCAAGGCGACGGCTTCCTCAAGTGCGTGCGTCGCCTTGCTCGCATCTGCGCGCTTGAACACCACGCCCACATCGACGCCGTCTACTTCCCTGTGGACACGCTCGAAGTCGCCGATGCCTACAAACAGCAGATAGGTCGACATCCGGGGAGTTTCGGCGAAGCGCACGCGCTGCAGGCTGCCTGCCATCGGTGTACTGGCTGCAACCGGCATGTTCGATATGGCCACCTGGTCGGCGGGGGCAATCACTGTAATTGCGAACGTGGCCTTGAGAGCCGGCTCATCCCAGCACGGCAGTAGAGTGCGTGCTTCGGCAGGCTCAAAGTTGGTAGCGAGCGTACGGCGCTTTCCGGAAGGAGCCTCGTAGTCCATCGCAAAGAACCCGATTGTTCCCTTTGTGATCGGCCCGTGATACGCGATTTCCAGCACGTGAGATCCGGGGGCGTACACCGAAGGGAAGGTGATTGTCGCCCGGCCCAATTTTCCGTCCAACGCAACTGTGCCGGCCAGTTGACCATCCAAGCGCACCTCGTCGAAACTGAGTCCCTTGGCGTTCACCACCATCTGCCGACCGCCCCTCGATGCATCGCCGGTGATTTGTACAGTCCCCTTAAACGTTAGCGCCTCGGCATCGGGCACCAGGGTTAGCGCATAGTGCGCTGGCACGAGCGTACGGGGTAAAACCTGACGGCCTGCCGATAGGGCTTGCGTAACATCGGCGCCAGCGATCGGCGTGCTACAGACCACCCAGAGCGCCCAGAGCGCCCGAGTCTTGCATTTCACCGTGCGCATATCTCACTCCACAGGAAGCAGATCAGGGCTGGCCCGCACTACTCAATCCCGAAGGTCGCTCTGCATGGTGATCGTGGGTGCAAATTTGACGGTGGCAACGCTCGCGCTCAGAGCGAACGCGCTCGCCGAGAACGGCCGCTCACATGGGTATTTCGAAGTCGAGAGCTCCGGCCGGAGTGCCGGCCGGAAGTCCCGCACTCGATTATTTAAATCCTCACCATCCCGGCGCAATGGCGAACTTCAGGATTTGCCCGGCGCCGGCCGGTGCCGCACCGAGGTTCGACACATAGAGAGATCCATCGGCACCGAATGTCATGGCGGTGGGGACCGTAAGTCCGGTGATGACTTCCTCGATCTCACCGGAATGCTTCACGCGCACGACTTTTCCAGCACCCGGTGTTGGAAACCCGGGGGCATCGGAGAGTTCGAGCACGTACAAGAGGCCGTCCGGCCCGAAGCGCACTGACACCACCGTGGTGAATCCGGCCTTGGAATCGACGATCGCGTACCTGACATGATTGTCGCCACGACTCTCGAATCCTGGCGCGAGATTCTCGCCCTCGGAATTGCTCGGGCGGATCACCTGCACTCGCGCCCACTGCGGATCGATCGGAAAGAGATTGAGATTGCCGACGTAGAGGGCGCCATCCAGCTCGGCGAGCGAGGTCGGAACAATGTGGCCCTGCGAGGCGGAAATATCGAGCAGCGTGTCGATCTTGCCGCGCGGCGACACCGCCACCAGGTTGCCGTGGTTAGGTTCGACCGTAATCAGCCGACCGTGCGAGGCAATCATGCCGTAATACGTGCCGTCCGGCTCGAAATCATCGGCGGACTCGTACTTGGCCGGATGCGTGCCCAGGTAAGCAATTCCCAGGTCGGCAATGAGCTTCCAATTGCCCGTCCTGGTATCCACCTGGGCGATGCCGTTCGAGCTGAGCGGGTTGCCATGCGAACAGCCGCCGCCGCCGATCAGTGCGTACAGGGTGCCGTTCAGGAATGCCACGTCGGCAACGCCAATGGTGCCTCCGCCGCTGATGGTCGACGGAAATCCCCACGCCACCGTGGAGAGATTGCCATTGGCATCGACCTTGGATATGCGTGCTGTCGGTCCGCCGGTGTAAGGTCCGATGGGCACCGGTACCTGCATACACTGCGAGGGTGTCGTCGCATTGGTGCCGCCCGCGCCGGCTTCCGCGATATACAAGGCGCGATCGGGCCCGAACGCGAGGCCTCGGGGGCCAAGTAATCCTGAGGCCACTACGGTTGCGTCGCCGGGTGTTTGCGCTGCAAAGAGCTGTGCTGGAATAAAGCACAGCCCGGTCATGGCGATGATGCCCACAGCCATTGCATTGAATTTCTTCACGCTGAGTTCCCCTCTTTTGGTTCGTTATCAGGGCTGCAGAGCCGTTTGGCCGAGCTTATGCCGCCCCTAATAATTGTTCAACAAGGGCGAGACACGCTGCAACGCAGCATCATTGCGGGATGGGTCGCAGATGAGTCGTACCGCGCGGGCGACTTACGCACCGTGCGAAAAACCTCCATGCTGTGGCCTACCCACAGCTGCGCTCCGCTTCGCCGCAGCAGTGCCCTTCCGAATGTCCTGGTGTGGCAATCACCACGACCGTACCGTCTCCAAATGCGCCATGATCGCCGCTTAGCAGCGTCGTCTTGCTGTGCTCGAGCGCTGAATACTGGCCAAACCACGCATACGCGCGTGCCGCACTGTTGAACATCTGGTCGCGATCACCCTTGTATACCAGCCAGGTTGAACCGGCGAAGTCTCCGGCGTTGCCGATGTGGTCCCAGTGGTAGTGCGATAGCACCAGGTACTCGATCCGGGCGGGCGTTAGGCCGATGTCGGCCAGCTGTCCCCTCAGCGTGTTGAACTTGATCTGGCCATAGCCTCTGACCACGGTCTCGAACAGCGGCCGGCCGACCAGCCGATCATTGAGGCCCGTGTCATAGATCAGCATGCCCTTCGGATGCACCACGAGGTAGCAGGTAACGCCCATATTGCTGTTCTTGACCTCTTCACGCTTCTGGCCGTAGTCCTCCGACTTGTTGTTAACCAGGGTTCCACAATCGAACGCGTAGAGGCGCGGACTGGTTACCGTTGGCGGCGGCGCTGGCTCACTAAGGCACACCAATGGGGCTGTTGACAGCAGCGGAGCGAGTAGTGCCCGAGCCCGACCAAAATCAGAAACGCCGCCAGTGATTTGCCGCGCTTCCGTGACCTGTTCCACACCTAAGATCGGTTGCGCACTTTCCGAGGAACTGCGTCACAGTTCCAGCCTGACTACGGCCATACAGTGTCGTTAACAGTGTCCGATCGGACCAAGAAGTGGGCCCATGGCGCCGAAGCGTACTCCATGACTAGCTGGAAACCCAACGTTTCGGATTTCCAAGTGCGATTTGCCCCCAGCAGCATCGGCCGAAGGCGCCACGTCGGATTCACGCTGCTGGAGCTGATGTTGGCGCTGGCGGTGGCATCGATACTCTTAGTCATTGGCATCCCCGGCTACCAGCGCTATATGTTGACGTCGCAGATTGCCGCGGCCACGGCCGACATCGGCCAGATCGAACTGCTGGTCGCGCACTACGAGTCGCAGAACAACGAGGTGCCGCCGCCTGACCTGTCGACGATAGGTATGGACGCCAAGCTCGACCCCTGGGGTCAGCCCTATTACTACCACACCACCGTGGCAGGAACGGGCAATGGCGTCGGCAGAAAGGACAAGAGCCTGCACCCGATCAACACCGACTACGACCTCTACAGTTCCGGGCCGGACACTAAATCGGTGGCCGCGTTGACCGCCAAGCCCAGTCAGGATGACATCATCCGCGCCAATGATGGTAGTTTTCTAGGTGTCGCCGCCAACTACTGAGGCGCGGCGCATCGCGACCGGCGATCGTCGGCGCAGCCGGTTTGGCAGCCGCTTGGTCGGACTGTTCGTGCTGTGCGCGCTCGCGCCCCTGAGTCTGGCCGCCGTATTCCTGTACCGCGATTTCGATCAGTCGCTGCAGCGTTCACAACAGCAGGATCTCGATCGCGACGTTCGTGTCTTTGGCATGACGTTGATGAGCCGCCTGACGAGCGCCGACAATGCGTTGAACGCCACCATAGATTCGGGATCCTTCAGTAACGCCGACCTGACGGAAACCTTGGGTCGTCTGCCGTGGGTCTCTGGTGTGCTCATCGTGGACGAAAAAATCGTTGCCGGCAGTGGGTTGGGTTCGGTCTCGTTGAGCGGTGCACAGCGCCAGGATCTGCAGCGGGGCCGCGCAGCGCTCGCCTGGGGGCGGGCTGGGTCGGTTTCTTTGAGGCTATACCTGGCCCGCTCGCTGCGAAATGGCGACACGCTTTGGGTTGAGATTGCTCAGCCCTGGTTGTGGGCGGACATCGATTCATATTTCTCCGAAGTCGCTCTTAGCGTCGACGCGGCGGGGGTCGGTCGCGTCTATGGATTGCCGGACGCTGGCGGCCACGAAGCGCTGCTGTGCAGCCGCTGGGAGCTGTTCCTGCCCAGTCACTTTGCTGCCGCCCCTTGGCAGATGAGCGCTACGCGGCCGGCAGTCTCTACGCTGCAGCTGCTGCGCGGCGCCGAGGTAGTGTTTCCAGCGATCGTCGCACTGACCATTCTGGTGGTGAGCTTGCTGGCGATCAGCCTGATCAGGCGCCAGCTACGGCCGCTCCAGGAACTGGTCAGTGGCACGCGGCGCATAGCGCGGCGCGATTTCAGCACGCCGATTGTTGTCGCCGGCACCGACGAGTTTCAGGGACTGGCGCAATCCTTCAACAACATGACCGATGATCTGCGCCAGCAGTTTTCAGCACTCGAAACCCTTTCAGAAGTCGATCGCCTGCTGCTGCAGTCGCCGTCCATTGAGGATGTGCTCGACGCCCTGCTACCAAAAATTTCCACGATTCTGAATTGCACTGCGGTTTCAGTGCTGCTGACCGACGAAGATTCCACCGATCATCTGCGCTCTTATGATTACTGTCGTGGTGGTCCGGCGCTGCGGCCGGTGCGTCGTGTCGCGGCGCAGGTTGCGATGCTGGAAGCCGCCTGTGCGCACGACGTGCAATCGGGCAACCTGTTGCTCCAGCCGCACATCGGTACGCTGCTGGATCCTATGCTGCAGGCCGGCGCACGCAGTTTTGGGTTTTATGCGCTCAAGACCGGAAGCATCCTGTCAGGCATTCTGCTGATCGGTTTCGATGACGCCGCTGGAGCACACCGCGAGCGAGCGGTGCGACCCGCGGAATTCGCAGCCCGGCTGGCGGTGGCGCTCGATAAGATCGAGCAGACCATGCGCCTGCATCGCCAGGCACACTTCGATGCACTTACTGGCCTCGCAAACCGTCGCCTGTTCCTCGAACGCCTTGACACCGAGGTCCAGTCCGGCGCTCCTGCCCGGCGGCACGGTGCGGTGCTGTACATTGATCTCGACCACTTCAAGCGCATCAACGACACTGAAGGACACGGGGCGGGCGACCAGTTGCTGTGTACGGTCGCCGACCGGCTCAAGCTCGGCGTGGGTCAGGCGGGCATCGCCGCGCGGCTCGGCGGTGATGAGTTTGCGGTGCTGTTGCCCGGCATGACTGATGTAGACGCGGTCCGCCAGCTCGCACAACAGCTGCTCAAGGCTTTGGCCGCACCGATTGAATTTGGCGTCCGGCAGCGCAATGTGGGCGCCAGCGTGGGCATTGCCCTCTACCCCCTGGATGCCGCGGATACTGAAGGCCTGATGATGTCGAGCGACGTCGCGATGTACCGCGCCAAGGATCTGGGCCGCGGCCAAGTGGTGTTCTTCAAGGCTGAAATGCAGCAACGCCTCGAAGCCGTCGCGGCGATCGAGACTGGCCTGCACCGTGCGCTGCGCGACCAGCAGTTGCGGGTGCTGTACCAGCCCATCTACTCGAGCCGGGATGGTCGGCTGCAGGGCGCCGAAGCACTGGTGCGCTGGCCCACGGCACCAGGCGAACCCACGCGCTCACCTGCGCAGTTCATCCCGGTGGCCGAGGAGAGCGGCCTGATCGTCGAACTCGGGGCCTGGGTGCTGCGCACCAGCTGCCGTCAGTATATTCAGTGGCGCCGCCAGGGCGCGCGACTCGACTACGTGTCGGTCAACGTGTCGGTGCGCCAGTTGGTGGATCCGCAGCTGGTTGAAATCGTGCGGGCCTGCCTGCAGGAGTGCGCCATGCGGCCAACGCAGCTGCAGGTCGAGATTACCGAAAGTGTCCTCGCCGAGGCCGGCGCAGTCGGCGGTGCGATCCAGGCGTTGGCCGCGATGGGTGTGCGGCTGGCGTTGGATGATTTCGGGACCGGGTTCTCGTCGCTCAGTTACCTGCGCGGTTACCCGATTGACACCATCAAGATCGATCAGTCCTTCGTCCGCAGTCTGCCTGGAGATATCACTGCGTGCCGACTGGTGGAGGCCATGGTGGCCATGGCGAAGTCGGTCGATTGCGCGGTCGTGGCCGAAGGCGTGGAGACGGTCGAGCAGCGCGATTTTCTTGCTCAGGCCGGTTGCGGGAGTATGCAGGGCTATCTATTAGGTCGCCCTATGGAGGCGGACAACCTGCTCGGCTTGAGTGGACTCGTCGTCGGGGATGCCGGTGCCCAATCGGGTACTCATTCCGCGAGGTTGTCGGCCTGAGCCCGAGCCGCGCCGGGCGCGGCTCGGGCTTCGCGGCAGATTCGTGATCAGCCCTGGTGTGAGCTGGCGGCGAGTACCGCGGCGAGCTGCGGGCTCTTGACCTGCGCCGCTGCGTGAGCGAGCGCCTGCGTCCGGCACGCCGCGGTCGGCGCCCAATGTTCCAGATCGCCGATTTCACCGCCAGGACAAGCCTGGGCCACCGCGGTCAGTATACGGTGCTGCACGCGCCGGAGGCCCTCCGGGGTCGCCAGTTCCGCGTCCGCATAGCGAACTACGATACGCGTCGCCGCGCTGTCAGCGCTGGTGGCTGCGGTGGCAGTGCCGAGGCCTGCAATGCTGAGGGCCAGGCCGGCAGCCGCGGCGAGCAGGGTCTTGGTGCTATTCATGTCAGTCTCTCCTTTGCGTTGAAGTGCGTTATCTGTGTTGAATTGGTCGCGCTCGACGATCGGCATATGAGACTCCGGGCGGGGTGGTGTCGTCTGCGGCGCGGTCACGGGTTCGTCCCTGGAATCGCCGTAGTCGTCCCGTTCCGCCCAAATTCCAGGCCGCGCCGCGCGCCCGTGCGCTTAGGGGCGGGGTAAGATCAGTGACAGCTGGAACAGGGAGGAAAGTCGATGAGTGCCCAGACCTGGGCGAGTACCCGCGCGCTGGTAGCGGTAGACGCGACGCTGCAGCGGGCACGCACGCTGAGCAAATCCATGTTCGCCATTGTCTGCGGCTACTGGCTGTACGTGACGCTGTCGAACGTGCTGTATGCCAAGAGCATGAGCGCTGGCATCGGTGCCGAGACCGGCCTGGAGCTGTTCGCGCCGGTTGCGGCGCGCATTACGCAGCATCTGCTACTGTTTCCCGCGCTACTGCTGTGTTACGGGATTTCGCTGCGCACGGGCTGGCGGCCACTGTGGCGGAAACTTGCCGTGCAGCTACCGCTCGCGGCGGCCTTTGGACTGCTGGCGCAGCCGGCGCTCGAGGTGGGCAACCTTCTGTTCATGCCGGGGCACGAAGGGCATAGCTTGCAGCCGCACGCCGTGATGGGTTGGCTGACGACCACGGGTCTCGCGCTGTGGTCCGCCAGTGCAACGAACTTCCTGCTGCAGTACGGCTTTGGACTGACACTGATCACTGCCTTCAGCCTCTACCAGCGCATTCGGGACTCGGAGCTGCGCGTGGCAGCGATCGAAAAGGCGTGGAGTGCAGCGCGCCTAGCCGCGTTACGCATGCAGCTTTCGCCGCACACGCTGTTCAATCTGCTGCACGTGATTCGCGGACAGGTGGCCTGGGAGCCACGCGTGGCGCAGTCGATGATCGTGCAGCTCGCCGACCTGCTGCGGCGCCTGCTGGCGGCCGGCGAGCGGGATTTCTCGCGCCTGCGCGAAGAGCTGCAGTTCGTGCGCCTGTACCTGCAGTTGCAGCAGCAGCGCTTCGTCGACCGGCTGACCGTGGAGCTGCCAGCCGACGAGCAGCTGCCGGACGTCTGGGTCCCGAGCCTGATCCTGCAGCCGCTGGCTGAGAATGCCGTCGTGCATGGTCTCACGCGCCATGACGGCCGCGTTACCGTTCGGGTCGAGACTCTGATTGACGGCGATACGCTGGTGTTGCGCGTGCGCAATGACATGGCTCCCTCCGCGCCGGTCGCCAGCGCTGGTATCGGCGTCGCGAACGTGCGCGAACGGCTGGCGGTGCATTTTGGCGACGCGGCCCGGTTCCAGTCACAGCCGGATGGCCCCGACAGCTGGGCGGCCGAGATCCGCATGCCGGTGCTGCGCGCGCGTCCGCCGGGAGCGGCGCTTTGAGGGTAATGATCGTCGATGACGAGCTGGCCGGCCGTCGTATGCTGCGCGAATACTGCGCCCAGCAGGCCGATCTCGAGCTGGTCGGCGAATTCGCCGATGGCCTCGCGGCGCTGGAGCAGATCCGCCTGTGCGCACCGGACCTGCTGTTTCTCGACATCCAGATGGACACCCTGGATGGCATTGCCCTGGCTCGGGCGCTTGACCCGGCCACGATGCCCCTGATCGTGTTCGTCACTGCGTTTGACCACTACGCGCTGGAGGCCTTTGAAGTCAGCGCCATGGATTACCTGCTCAAGCCGTTTGATGAGGAGCGCTTCAGCCGGACTCTGGAGCGTGCCCGTCAGCGACTTCAGACGCACAGCGCCAGCGATCGGCACATCGCACTCAATGGCGCGCTGAACCAGCTCGAGCAGCACATGCAAACCCTGCGCCCTGGTGCGCGGTCCCGGCTGCTGGCCGAGGCCGGTGGCCGCATGCATGTACTGGATGCCGAGCGCATCGAAGTCGTGGAGGCGGACCGGAACTATGTGCTGCTGCGGGCAGGTCGCGATGCCTTCCAGGCCCGCAGCACCTTGCAGCAGGCGGAAGCCGCGCTGCAGTTGCAGCCCATGCTGCGCCTCAGCCGCTCCTGCCTGGTCAACATGAATCACGTGCGCGAAGTGAGCCGCACGCCACGCGGCGATTTCATTCTTGTGGTATCCGGCGGCACTACCGTGACCAGCAGCGAAGGGTACCGCGACAAGGTTCGTGACTACCTGAGCGGACTGAAGATCTGCCCCAGCTGAGGCGCCGCGGCGCGTTGCGGCCGCCGCCACCTACGCGGGTGCCGTGGTAGAGTCGGTGGCAGTGACTACGACAGCCGCTCACTCATCCAGCGCGCGCCGCAAGGGCGCCCCGGTCTGGCTGATGGGCCTGACGAATTCTGTGTTCGGCATGTACGGCGGCCTGCTGGTCATCACGGTGCCGCAGCTGCTGAGTGCGCGGCACGTCGCCGAGGCGACCATCGCCTCGATGACTGCGGCGATGATCTCGCCGGGGTTCTGGGCGTTTCTGTTCAGCCCGGTGCTTGACGTGCGGTTCAGCCGGCGCTGGTATTCGGTCGTTACGGCAGTGGTTGGGGCGGCCCTGCTGTCGATTGCGCTGCTCAATCTCGACGATCCGCCGCTGGTCGAGGTATTGCTGGTCACGGGATTCTTTTTCGGCAATCTCTACCAGAGTGCGCTCGGTGGTTGGCTCTCGAGCATCATCACGACCGCGGAGGAAAACCGCTTAAGCGTCTGGGTCACGATCGGCAACATCAGCGGCGGTGGCCTCATGGCGATGATCGCCGGAGAATTCGTCCAGCGTCTGCCGCCGACCGTGGCTGCGCTGGCCCTCGGCTGCGTTGTGCTGCTGCCGATTCTGGTGTTTCCGTGGATGCCGGCGCCGGGGCCGGACCGCCGACTCGCGCGCGAGAGCTTTCCGCGGTTCTTCGGCGAGGTCGTGAGCATACTCAAGCGGCGGGACGTGCTGATTGCCATGTTGCTGTTCGTCGCGCCGGCGGCGACATTTTCACTGGTCAATCTGCTGGGCGGTCTGGGCGGCGATTTTCATGCGTCCTCGCACTTCGTCGGCCTGGTGGGCGGCGCCGGCGTGGTGTTCGGCGGCATCGCCGGCTGCCTGATCTTCCCGCTGATCGACCGGCTGCTGCCGCTGCGGTTTCTGTTCCTGGCGATTGGGGCCGTCGGGGCGCTGTTCACACTGACGCTGATTGTCCTGCCGCGCACGCCGGCGACCTTCGCGCTGGCGCTGATCGGTGAGAACCTGTTTCAGTCGGTGGCGATCACGGCCTCGATCGCGATCATCTTTGACACTATCGGCCGCAACAATCCGTTCTCGGCGACGACCTTCTGCCTGATGATCTCGACATTCAACATTTCCAATACTTACATGCTGGTCGTCGACGGGTGGGGCTACGCGCGCCACGGCGTGGCGGGCGGTTACCTGATGGACGCGGCAATGAGCCTCGCGGCCAGCTTAGCGCTCGCGGCGTTGCTGATCGCCTTGTCGCGGCGTGGTAAGTTCGCATCCTTGCAACGCGCGCGAGCAGGACCGCGGCATGACTAAGCTCAACTGGGGAATACTCAGCACCGCGAACATTGGCATCAAGCGCATCATTCCGGCGATCATGGCGGGGCAGAGGGGCGCCGTGGTCGCACTAGCTTCGCGCGACGCCGCCAAAGCGGCGCGCGTCGCCGCGACTTTCGGCATCGGCCGCAGCTATGGCGACTATCAGGCCCTGCTCGACGATCCGGCAATCGAGGCGATCTACAATCCCCTGCCCAATCATCTGCACGTCGAGTGGACCGTCAAGGCGCTGCTGGCGGGCAAACATGTGCTGTGCGAGAAGCCGATTGCACTGAATGCCGCCGAGGCGCAGGCGATAGTCGCGGCACGCGATCGCAGCGGCCGGCGTGTGGTCGAGGCCTTCATGGTGCGCTGTCATCCACAGTGGCATCGGGTTCGCGAGCTGGTCCGGCAGGGACGCATCGGCAGTGTCGGCGCGATCCAGTCGGCGTTTCTGTTCACGATGCTGGATCCCAACAATGTCCGCAATCGCGCTGACATCGGCGGCGGCGCGCTCTACGACGTCGGTTGCTATCCCATCGTGACCGCGCGCTATGTGTTCGGTGCCGAACCGGAGCGCGCGGTCGCGCTGATCGATCGCGATCCGGCGTTCGGCGTGGACCGCTTGAGCAGTGGACTGCTGGCGTTTCCGGGCGGGCGGCAGCTGGCGTTTAGCAGCGCGCTGCAGCTCGCGGGCTACCAGCGCGTCGTGATCCTTGGCTCGCAAGGGCGCATAGAGGTCGGCGTGCCGTTCACGCCGCAGAAAGATCACGGCTGCCGCATCGTGATTGATTCCGGCAAGAGCGCCGATGGCAGTTCGGCGGTCACTGAGGATTTTGCGCCCGTCGATCAGTACGCGCTGCAGTGCGAGCTCGCGGCGGCGGCGTTTCGGGGCGAAGCGGCGCAGGAGTTCCCCATCGAGGATGCGATCGCGAACATGCGTGTCATCGATGCGCTTTACCGCTCGGCAGTCTCGGGTCGCTGGGAGACACCGTAGGTGGCGGCCCGAATGCCCAGTGGCCAGCGAATCCTGTGTCGCACTGCCGAATCACCCCAGGCGGCGAGCAGCCGCGTCGACAGATCCGGCACCGGATCGCTGCCGAGCGCCTTGATATAGAGCGCGGTGGCTGACCAGCTGCGTGCGTAACCAATCAGCGCCTCGAGCGACCAGTCCAGCTCCATGGTCAATTCGGGCACAGCAAGTTCCGGATGCGGAAAGGGCAGGGACCGGTAGCCCTCCTCAACCAGCTTGCGTTCCGGCGGCCAGTAGGGACCCACCACCTTGTGGTAGAAATCCTGGAATACGGCGTTCACGGGGGCGCAATCGACAGTCCCCTTGCCATAGCACCAGACCGCCAGCACGCCGCCCGGGCGCAATACGCGGCCCACCTCCGCGTAGAAGCGCTGGTGCTGAAACCAGTGCAGGGCCTGGGCCACCGTCACGAGGTCAAAACTGGCCGCCGGCAGTCCGCTCGATTCTGCGAGCGCGACGTGATATTCAATGCGCTGATGCGGCGGCGCCTCGCCCAATTGCAGTGCGCTCAGGTCGGTGCCCACGACCTGGGCAAAGTGTTCCGCCAGATCTGCAGTCGCCTGACCACTGCCGCAGGCGCAATCCCAGGCGCGCTCCCGTGCTGGTGCGACCGCGGCGAGCCACTGGTAAAGCGCCTGCGGGTAAGTCGGCCGCGAAGCGGCGTACTGGCGCGAAACCACGGAGAAATGATCCTGGGGATGCATGCGTGCGACAATTGTATGCGCGCAGTAAGCTTCGGGTAAGCCCGCGGTATGCTCAGGTGACGCAGAGTGTATTCACCCGGAAGTCAAATAATCGGGTTGTAAAAAAACAGGAGTACGTCACATGACATCGACAGCGACGGGTCTGCTGATCGCCAGAATTGGCGCGCTGGTACTCGCCACGGCGCTCGCCGCGTGTGGATCGACCAGCAACATCAAGCCCAGCGGCACGCCGGCAGCGGTCGTCGCGGCACCGGTGCCGAGGCACGGCGCGACCATCGATGTGTCCGGTTACGATAAAGTGGTCGTGCTGGAATTCGGTGACGCCACCGACCAGAGCTTGCTCAGCCCGGACAAGGCGCGCGCCTATGCTGAGACGATAGGCACGGCCGTGCACACTTTTCCCGATTTGATCGCGCAGAAATTGCGTGACGCTGGGGCGTTTCGCGAGGTGGTACGCGGTCCGAGCCCAGGGAAGGCCTTGTGCGTCTCGGGCCATATCACCCGGCTGGTCGAGGGGAGCGGTGCGCTGCGCTTCTGGGTCGGAATGGGCGCGGGCAGTTCCTACTTCGACGCTACCACCGACCTGTCCGACTGCGAATCCGGCCAGGCGCTCGGCCAGGTGATAACCGGCAAGAACAGCTGGGCATTGGGCGGGGGCATTGCGGCAGCGCAGACGGTCGCGAGCTTCATGCAGGGTGCGGCGGAGAAAATTGCCGCCCAGTTGCGTGATAGCAAGAAAGCTGCCGCGGTGCCCAAGACCACCTGAGCGTCGGCGGCCTGGGCCGCGCCGCAATCGGTGTGCTGAAGAGCGGCGTCAGCCGGACTGTCACTCTAGCGCGCGCACACATTCGGAGTCCGAGTAACGTCGCCGGCGCGCCAAGCCGGCGTGCGCCAAATCTTCAGGAAAATCACAGTTTTGTGCGGGGGTCGCGGCCCAGTGGAGGCGGCACGACTGGCGCGTTGACCGTCAGTGTTCGACGTGATAATTTCTTTACCCATGGTAAAGAATCGACTTTGTGGTAAGGAAACATGAGTGAATCGACGCTTTCCAGCAAGGGTCAGGTGACCGTGCCGAAGGCCATACGGATACGCCTGCATCTGCAGCCTGGCGATCGCTTGCGTTTCCTGGTGGAGGCGGACGGGGCGGTGCGCCTGGCAGCGGCGACCCGGGATCTTTCGGCGCTGCGAAACATACTGCCGCGTCCAAAGCTGCGGGCAACACTGGCTGATATTGAAGCCGCGATCAGACAGCGGGCGGTGAAGCAGGCACGGGTGTGATTGGTGTAGATACCGATGTCATCCTGCGCCTGCTGGTCGCCGACGACGCTCGCCAGGCTGATTTGGCGGCAGCTTATCTGAAGCGCCACAGCTCGAGCGAGGATCCGGCGCTGCTGTCGGACATCGTGCTGGTCGAGACCGCATGGGTACTGGAGAACCTTTACCAGTATTCGCGCGCGCAGATTGCGGCCGCAATGGACGGATTGCTGGCGACGGCGCAGCTGAAGGCGATCAATGCGAGCGCTGTCAACCAGGCGCTGCAGCGCTTTCGGGCGGGCAGCGCGGATTTTGCCGATTGTCTGCTTGGTGTGCGCAATGCGATGGATGGCTGTGAGTACACGGCAACGTTTGATCGCAAGGCGTCGAAGCTGTCGGAATTCAGATTGGTCTGAACCAGCCCCGGTGCGAGGCATCCCGTGAACATCAACACCAGCATTGCCGACGGCGTCGCCACGATTGAAATCGCGCGCCCGGAGAAGAAAAACGCGTTGACCCTGGCGATGTACCAGGCCATGGCCGCGGCCATCGCGGCGGCGCAGGCCGACAGTACGGTGCACGCACTGCTGATCGCCGGTCAGCCCGGAATATTCACGGCCGGCAATGATCTCGCCGATTTCATGGCGCATCCGCCGACCGGCGACGATTCGCCGGTATTCGGATTCATGCGCAGCCTGGGCGCCTGTGAAAAGCCGGTGGTGGCGGCGGTCACCGGCGCCGCGGTGGGCATCGGCACCACGATGCTGCTGCACTGTGACCTGGTTTACGTGGCCGAGGATGCACTCCTTTCCATGCCCTTTGTCAGCCTCGGACTGGTGCCGGAGTTTGCCAGCAGCTTGCTGCTGCCGCGGCTGCTGGGCCGGGTGCAGGCGGCGGAGAAGCTGCTGCTGGGCGAGCCCTTCAGCGGCCTGGAGGCGGTCGCATTGGGGCTGGCCAACAAGGCGCTGCCGTCGGCCGAGGTACTGGCGCATGCGGGGCGGATTGCGCGGCGCTTTACGCTGTTGCCGCCGGGCGCGGTACGGGATTCCAAGCGCCTGCTGCGCGCCGAGCTGGGTGAGCGCATCGAGGCCACTATTCGCGCCGAGGGTGCGGTCTTTGCGCAGCGCTTGCTGAGCGCAGAAGCCATTGAATCGTTCCGGGCGTTCTTCGAGAAGCGCCGGCCCGACTTCAGCAAACTGCAATAGGGAGAGCGGTCATGAACATCGAGGCCGGGCGCACGCTGCGCGGCAGGACCCTGCTGGTCACCGGCAGTTCGCGCGGCATTGGCCTGGCGATCGCCACGCGCGCTGCGCGTGATGGCGCCAATATCGTGCTGCTGGCCAAGACCACCGAACCCAATCCAAAGCTGCCGGGCACGCTGAGCAGTGCCGCTGCCGAAATCGAGGCGGCCGGAGGCAAGGCGCTGCCGGTAATGACCGACATACGCGACGAAAACGCGATTGCGGCCGCGGTACGTGCCGGCGTGGAGCGCTTTGGCGGCATCGACATACTAGTCAACAACGCCAGTGCCATCAGTCTGACGCCGACGCCTGCCACGCCGATGAAACGTTTCGATCTGATGTTTGGCGTCAATGTCCGCGGTACCTACGCCTGCACACAGGCCTGCCTCGGCGAGCTGATCCGCAGCGCCCAGGCGGGACGCAATGCGCATGTCCTCAATCTCTCGCCGCCACTGTCGCTGAAGACGCATTGGTTCGCCCCGCACGTGGCCTATACGATGGCCAAATATGGCATGAGTATGTGCACACTCGGGCACGCCGGCGAATTGCGCCCGCATGGCATCGGCGTCAACAGCCTGTGGCCGCGGACCGCCATCGCGACCGCCGCGCTGCAGATGATTCCGGGTATCGATCTGAACCGGTGCCGCACGCCGCAGATACTGGCCGACGCGGCCTGGTCAATCCTGACCCGCGAGGCGCGCACTACCAGCGGCAACTTCTTCATCGATGATGAGGTGTTGGCTGCCGAAGGCGTGATGGACCTGGATCGCTATGCCGTGGTGCCAGGAACGCGCGATCTGATTGCCGATTTCTTTCTGGATTGAGCGCGCCGCTATAATGACGGCCGGTGTTACTGGGCCCGGGGCCGGGGGTTGATCTTGTACCGTATTGCAATGCTGGCGCTGGCGGCGCTCACGACGTCCGCGAGCCTGGCCGGCGAGAACGCGCTGCACGCGGAGTGGCTCGACAAGAGTGCTGATCCACTCAAGGATTTCTTCCAGTACGCCAACGGCGGGTTCATCCGTGACAATCCGATTCCGCCGGCCTATTCGAGCTGGGGGCAATTCCAGATCCTGAACCAGAAGAATCAGGATTACATCCATGAGCTGCTGCAGGCGGCTGCGGCCGATAAGGACGCGGTGCCCGGGAGCGATGAGCAGAAAATCGGCGATTTCTTTGCCAGCGGCATGGACGAGGCGGCCGTGGAGCGGGCCGGCATCAAGCCCCTGGCGGGCGAACTGAAGCTCATTGCCGGACTGCGCCGCCCGGCGCAACTCAGCGCCGAACTGGCACGTCTGCAGGCGCTGGGTGTGAATGCACTGTTTGGCATCGGGCAGATGCAGGATTTCGACGATAGCACGCGGGTGATCGGCATCGTCGAGCAGGGCGGCATAGGCCTGCCGGATCGCGACTACTACCTAAAGGATGATCCGAAGTACGCCGCCATCCGCAAGGCGTACGAGGTACATATCGCGCGCATGCTCGTGCTGCTGGGCGACTCCCCGGTCAGGGCCGGCGCCTCCGCCCATGCGGTGGTGGCGCTGGAGACGCGGCTGGCCAGTGCCTCGATGCCGGTCGAGGAGCAGCGTGACCCGCACAAGATTTTTCACCTGACTGACCTGGCAGGACTTGCCAGTAGCGCGCCGGCCATCGACTGGCCACGTTTTCTCAGTGCAGTCGGCGCACCGCCCCTGGACAAGCTCAACCTGGCGATGCCGGACTTTTTCGCCGCGGCCTCGCGCGAGATGATCACGACGCCCATGCCGGTGTGGCGCGACTACCTGCGCTGGCAGCTGCTGCACAGCTTTGCGCCATTCCTGTCAAAACCCTACGTCGATGAGAATTTCAAGCTCGTGCAGGCGCTCAGCGGCTCGCGGGAATTGCTGCCGCGCTGGCGGCGCGTGCTCAATGCCGAGAACGGCGCGCTCGGCTTCGCGATCGGCCATGAGTTCGTGAAACATCGGTTGCCGCCTGAGGCACGCGCCCAGGTGGTCAGTATGCTGCACGACATCCGCGCCGCGCTGCGCGAGGACCTGCAGACACTGTCATGGATGAGCGACATCACGCGTGCCAAGGCGCTCGCCAAACTCAAGATGATCGAGGAGCGGATAGGCTATCCGGACATCTGGCGTGACTATCGCAGACTGCAGATTGATCGTGGCAGCTACGCGCTCAATGTCATGCGCGCCAACCAGTTCGACAACGCACGCGAGCTGGCCAAGATCGGCAAGCCCGTGGATCGCAGTGAATGGGCCTATCCACCGCAGGTGGTGAATGCCTACTACCAGCCCTCGCGCAACAGCATCAATTTTCTCGCCGGCATCCTGCAGCCGCCGTTCTTTGATGCCACTGCGCCGGCGGCCTTCAACTACGGGGCGATCGGCGCGGTGATTGGCCACGAGATCACGCACGGCTTCGATGACCAAGGCAGCCAGTTCGATGGCAATGGCAACCTGGTCAACTGGTGGGCCGCGGACGATGGGGAGCGATTCAAGGCCGGCGTGACCTGCATCGCGGAACAGTTCTCGGGCTACACCGTGGATGGCGATCTGCACCTGAAAGGCGGCCTCGTGACCGGTGAGGCGGTCGCTGACCTGGGCGGCCTGCTGCTGGCGTATCGCGCCTTTCACGCCTCCCCCGCGTACACCACTGCTGCAGTGCTGGACGGCTACACACCCGACCAGCAATTCTTCCTGAGTTATGCGCACTTCTGGGCGCAGAGCATGCGCCCGGAGCAGGCCCGCGCTTACGCGGCCGCCGATCCGCACCCGCCCGGGCAGTTTCGGGTCAACGGCACATTGGCAAACGTGTCACAATTTTCCCAGGCCTTTGGCGGCGCGACCGGCGCGACCAGCGCACCGGCCGCGCCGCCGACCGACAAGCCTTGCGTGATCTGGTAGCGCTTAGGGTGGGTTGGGGATTCACGCACAGGGAGAGTGAGTAGCCATGATTCCTTTTATAGTCCTGTTGGCGATCATCGTCGTGCTGATCGTCTACCTGGTCGGCATCTACAACAACCTGGTAGCGATCCGCGAGCGGGTCAAGCAGGCCTGGGCCAACATCGACGTGCTGCTGAAACAGCGGCACGACGAGCTGCCCAAGCTCATCGACAGCTGCCGGCAGTACATGCAGTACGAGCAGGAGACCCTCGACAAGGTCATGCGCGCCCGCAGCGCGGTATCCCAGGCGAGTTCCGGGGGTGACGTGGCCGCAGTGGGTGCAGCCGAGCAGCAGCTGCGTGCGGGGGTCATGCGCCTTTACGCGGTGGCGGAGAACTATCCGCAGCTCAAGGCCGACGAATCCTTCAAGCTGTTGCAGTCGCGCATCAGCGGTCTGGAGGAAGCGATCGCCGATCGTCGCGAACTTTATAACGAGGTCGTGCAGATCAACAACACCCGCATTGCCCAGTTTCCCGATGTGTTGATTGCCAGCCGCTATGGCTTCAGCGCCAAGCCGCTGCTTGAGTTCAAGAGCGAAGAGAAGACCGATGTCGACGTCGGCGCGCAGTTCAAGCGCTGAGGCGCGCCGATCCACGCTGTGAGCGATCCGAATTTCTGGAAGGTCGCGCTCGCGCTGGCCGCGCCGCTGTGCCTGTACTTTGGATTTCGCAACTGGCGCCTGGCGCGGCTGATCGACGACACACCGCGCTCGCGCGTGCGTTCCGCGGCGCAGGGCTACGTGGAGCTTGGTGGCCGGGCGCGCCTGCTGCCGGACACCGTCAATCGCTCGCCGCTCACGGGGCGTTCCTGCGCCTGGTGGCTCTATCGCATCGAGCGCGCCAACCTCGGCAACCGCGGCAGCCGCTGGGAAGTGGTGGATCGCGGCGTCAGCACCGAGATATTCGTCATTGAGGACGAGACCGGCTCCTGCCTGGTCAACCCGCAGAATGCCGACGTCCGCCCGGCGGAGACCACGGTCTGGTACGGCGCCGAGGCCTGGCCCACTGGCGGATTCGCCGCCGGCCCGACTGCGCTATTTGGCAATCGCGACTATCGCTACACCGAGCACCGCATCATCGAGGCCGAGTTCGTGAATGTGATCGGTGATTTTCGCACCGTCGGCGGCGTCCAGAACACAGATGTCACCGGCGCGGTGATGCAACTGCTGGCCGAATGGAAGCAGGATCAGCCGGGTCTGCTGCGGCGCTTCGATGCCAATCACGATGGTGTGCTGAGCCAGAGCGAATGGGAGCAGGCGCGCGTCGCTGCGCGAGCGCAGATCGAGCGGCGGCCGCCGCCGCCCGGTGACCCGAAGCTCAACGTGCTGATGCAGCCACAGGATCATCGCCCGTTCCTGATTGCATCCGGCGACCTGCACAGGCTGGCGCGGCGCAGCCGCCTGGCCGCGACGGGCCTGACCGTGGCGTTCCTGGTGGCCATCGGAGTGCTAACCAAGCTGCTCCGGTGAGCCCGGGCTGAACCGGCCCGTGGCCGGCAGGCCGACGCCAACCGGGCGTCCGATTGCGGTCCGCGACGCATGAATTTGCTGCGCCGTGACAGGTACTCTAGAATCGCGCGCCTTGTGTGGGGCGGTAGCTCAGTTGGGAGAGCGTCGCGTTCGCAATGCGAAGGTCGAGGGTTCGATCCCCTTCCGCTCCACCATTTCCTCGAAAGGTAAGGAAACATGTAACTTCTGCGCGCCGTGGCGACGCTGAAGTTGGCGCCACAGTCGGTTCCGATTTGCCACCTGTATTCGGTAGCCAGAAGAGGTACCCATACCGACCCTACAGCCAGGAGCAGGCTTGCCGTGAATGCCGGGTTGAACGGCATTGGCGCTAGCCGGCGGTCGTTGGCGGAGCGCCGCTGCCAATATGGATACGTTCTCCCGGTCGGCCGCGCGGGCCGATGAGGAGGTACCAGGGCTTTGCAGCGTCCTCGACCTGTATTGAACGGCGCACTGTCTGGGACCGTTTTCGCAGGTCGACAGCGTGCGGAAAGTCGGTGACCTCGGCATTCCAAGCGCGCAGCTCCAGTGCATGGTGCCCGACCCCGGTCGCCGTCAGGGTCAGGTTCGTGCCCTGGCCATTGATCTTTTCCACTTCGGCCGTCAGCGACAGGGCGCGGCGCGGGTCGAGATTCAGTTCCACATCCGACCCGTCTGCCAGCGAGACCTGACGCGTCCAGTGGTCCACTGCGACCTCGTAAATTCCGGCCGGCAGCCGCGCGACCAGACGCCCGGGCCGGTAGCGTGTCGACGCCCCAGTGCGCAGGTTTCTGAACACCGCGCCCGACGGCGCCGCGCCTTGCACGCGCGCGCCTGCGCCAATGCGCGCGAGGTTGAGCCCGATCCGGCAGCTCGAGTAGACCCACATCTCCTTGTAGGGGAACACGGCGTTGTTGCCCCAGGCCGGCGTGTCCTCGCCATAGGAATTGAAGCCCAGCGACAGGCCGCCGACGAGGTTCGGGAGGGCGACCGTGAAGTTCTGCCAGAAGTCGTTGCCGACGCCGTACATGAGCGAGCGCGCGAACGGATTGCCGCCCAATACCCATTGCAGCTGGCGCGCAGCCAGGTCCGACAGGTCGGCGCGGCCGAGCACCTGCGCGGCGGCGCCCAGCGCGATAGTTTTGCTCATGTGGACGGTGGTGGCGCCCTTCCTGATGTGGTCGTACCAGAGCGGGAAGACCCTGAGCCGGTAGTCCGGTGCCAGCACGGTGGAGCGCTCGAACATCTCGCCCATCTGCTGGCGTACGAGCTCCGGTGTTGGCGGCGTCGGGAAAACCGGAGAGGGATGCTGCGCCAGTTTCATGCCCGTGCGGTCGAGAGGTTGCGGGGCATCGAGGTCGGCCCTGCGCCATACTGCGGCCGGCACGATGTCGAAGGGTGCGGAAGCCTGTGACCCTCGCAGGCAGAAGTGCTCCGCGTAGATGGCAAGGCCCGCGTACCACTCCATCCAGTCCGGATGATCGTCGAACGTTTCGCACAAGGCAGCGAATGCGAGCAGGGCGCCGTCTTCGAAGCTGTTGTGGTATTCGTGGACGATGCGCGTGCGTCCTGCGTCTTCGTAGAAGTAGCCAGTGATTGGGATGCCATCGACGAAGCGCCGCTCCTGGACCGCAACCAGCCATCGGGCCAGCCTCGCTGCCTCGGCACGATACTTCGCGTCCGCAGTGGCCCGGTAGAGTTCGACTGCGGCAAGTACCAGGTAGCCGATCTGGTCGCGCCATGAGGGCTCGTTGATTTCCAGCGGCTTCGCGTCAGTGGGCGGCGTGATCGTGGCCGCGACGGTGGCGAAGTCATCGCGCGCCGCAGTAGCGAGCCTGGCGGAGAGCGCCGGGTCGCGGGACCCGAGGAGCCGTGACATGCGGACCGCGGCGAGTGCAGCGAGCGTGTTCTGGTAGTCGTCATGGCCGATAGCGCTGCGCGCGTCGTCCTGCACGACGTCATCCGCAGTGCCGCTGCGGCCGTCCGTCCAGTAAGAATAAGTGCCGTAGAGCGCCCGCATGCCTGGCGCGAAGCGCATGCGCAATGACCAGTCGACGCCCCAGAGTGCCTCTTCCAGGGCGCGTTCAGCCAGATCCTTGGCGCCGCGACGTTGCAGGCTGTCGTGCAGCTCCGCCAGCGCGTAGATCGACAGGTGGGTCCGGTAGGGACCCTGCGTGAGATTGGCCGCATCATGCCAGCCGCCGCCCATGGATCGACGCTCGCCCTTGTACTCCACGTACACGTCCCGGTGGCAGGCATCCTGCTGGCCCGGCACCGGGAATCCGCAGCGGAGCCCATAGAAGGCGTTGAGCGTGGCTTCAATGGCGGTTCGCCACGAATCCTCCCCAATGGGGAACGGTTCGGTCACCGTCTCGCCGTGGCGGATGCGATAGCTGCCCGGGCGCGCAAATGGGGAGAAGTCGAGCAACCGGAATTGGCCTCTCGACGTCTGTTGCGCCGTCGCCGGATAGGTAGCGACCGTCTCGCCCGTGCCGGCGGCGACGAGCTCGAAGCGGTCGGGGCCTTCGGGGGCGACGGCGACCTTTACGCCGGCAGGCTGGTAGCCGATGTGGCAGTAGGCGATCTTGCCCGGCGTGACCTGCCAACCCGACACACGCTCTGCCTCAACGCGCTCGACGCACAGTTCGTCGAAGTCGTAGGTGATGCGCGGATCGGCCGCCGCCATGCTGACGCCCGACAGCGGCTGGAAGATCATGAACTCGGTGACACGATCGCGACGATGTTCGGGGATTTCCCAGGCCAGGTGGTTCCATTCGCCCGGCTTGAGGTCGCCGATGTAATGGACAGCTACCGGGTCCATCGGGCCGGCGGGCGAGCCCTCGCAGGTGAACTGAATGGACAGCGTGTTGACCGGGCTGGTGGTCGGATGCACATAGCACCACAACGAGATGCGGTTGAAGGCACTCCAGTCCTGGGGCTCCTTGAAGCTGAGGCGTGCGAAGGCGGCGAACGGATGTGCCTCGAACAGCACGCCCTGGCCCGTGAACGTGCCATTCGGCCGGCGCGCGCCCCGGATGTACTCCTCGTTGCGCAGGTCCGTGCTGAACCTCAGCGAGCGACTGCCCGTTCGCGAGCGTTCGCTGGTGTATCCGAGCGTGACCACCCGCGAGCTCGTCCAGCCGGCGTCGGACTCCATGTCATCGATCACCTGCCGCGCCTGCGCAGGCTTGGCCCGGCATTTCGTGTCGAGCAGGCGGCCAAGGTCAGCGGAGAGCAGGGGCCGCACGGGCCAGCGCCCCAGGAATGCAGCGGCACCCGGGCTCGCCCCGCGCCCGGTGGGCGGACTGGCGAGTGCCGGAATGGGCAACAGGTTCCCCGCGATTGCCAGCGACACGCCGCGCAGCACCTGGCGTCGATCGAACGCCGGTGCCGGTTCGGGGGGCTGCGCCTCGTGGGCAGG
>Ga0209069_10000162_pt1 | contig 27161 bp, 24 predicted proteins | sample Str013_2_FD_187202 | JGI IMG/M metagenome (GOLD analysis project Ga0209069, IMG submission 187202) | Freshwater sediment microbial communities in response to fracking from Pennsylvania, USA - Straight Creek_MetaG_SC_2013 (SPAdes) (version 2) | ecosystem: Environmental > Aquatic > Freshwater >...
AACAAAAGAGCAGGGCCGAGGCCCTGCTCAAAACGAAACGAATCCCATCCGACCGTTTATGACTGCGATGTTCGACCGAGCTTCCGGCGACTTGAAGCGCCTTTTGGGGGAGGTCCTCCCACGACTTGGACCGCGTGGCGCCACGAGTAGGCTTGCCGTGCGCCTTCCGCAATTGTGGACAATATTGGATATCGCGGCCTTTTGCCACTACAATTTGAAATTTGGGCCATCGAATATTCGACGGGCCAGGGCGAATTAACCCGCTCCGGGCTCCCGAAAGCCTTGATGGCTCTTGTGTTTTCGCCAATGATCCGGCTTCACTCCGGGTCCGTCTCCCCCGATTCCCGAAACCCGCCAGTTCTCGAAACCGCCATGCGATTGTCGCGTTATTTTCTGCCACTTCTGCGTGAAACCCCCAAGGAGGCGGAGATCGCCTCCCATCGCCTGATGCTGCGCGCCGGCATGGTGCGGCAGGAGGCGGCCGGCATCTATGCCTGGCTGCCGCTCGGTTTTCGCGTGCTCAAGAAGATCGAGGAGATCGTCCGCCAGGAGCAGAATCGCGCCGGCGCCATCGAGGTGCTGATGCCGACCCTGCAGCTCGCCGATCTGTGGCGCGAGAGCGGGCGCTACGACGCCTACGGCCCCGAAATGCTGCGCATCACCGACCGCCACGAGCGGGACATGCTCTATGGCCCGACCAACGAGGAGATGATCACGGAAATCTTCCGCGCCGCGGTCCGCTCCTACAAGGATTTGCCGCTCAACCTCTATCATATCCAATGGAAGTTCCGCGACGAGCAGCGGCCCCGCTTCGGCGTCATGCGCGGGCGGGAATTCCTGATGAAGGACGCCTATTCGTTCGATGTCGACGAGGCCGCGGCACGCCGATCCTACGACAAGATGTTCGTCGCCTATCTGCGCACTTTCGCCCGGATGGGGCTCAAGGCCATTCCCATGGCGGCCGAGACCGGCCCCATCGGCGGCGACCTGTCACACGAGTTCATCATCCTGGCCGAGACCGGGGAGTCGGGCGTCTACTGCAACCGCGACGTCCTGGACTTCACGCCTCCGGGCGACGACGTCGATTACGAGGCGGATCTCACCCCTATCATCCGGCAATGGACCGGCCTCTATGCGGCGACCGAGGACGTGCACGACCCGGCGCGGTTCGAGCGAGAGGTGCCTCCCGACAAGCGCCTCCACACCCGCGGGATCGAGGTCGGGCAGGTGTTCTATTTCGGCACCAAGTACTCGAGCCCCATGAAGGCCCTGGTGGCCGGGCCTGACGGTGTCGAGCGGCCGATCCATGGCGGCTCCTACGGGGTCGGCGTATCCCGTCTGGTCGGCGCCATCATCGAGGCCTTCCACGACGACGCCGGCATCAAATGGCCGGAGCCGGTGGCGCCGTTCCGGGCCGTGATCCTCAACCTCAAGCAGGGCAGCGCCGACACCGATGCGGCTTGCGAGCAGCTCTACGGCGCGCTCAGCCGCCGCGGCGTCGACGTTCTCTACGACGATCTCGACCAGCGGCCGGGCGCGAAATTCGCCGCCGCCGACCTCATCGGCGTTCCGTATCAGGTCCTGATCGGGCCGAAGGGGCTCGCCGAGGGCAAGATCGAGATCAAGCGCCGCGCCGACGGCAGTCGCGAGCTCATGAGCCCGACCGACGCGCTGGAACGGCTCGCCCCGTCGCCGCCGCCGGTCCCGTGAACTCTGGCGTCCATGAGCGCTATGCCTAAATGAAGTCTGTGCGTATTTGCAGTTTTGCGCGCCTATGCCTTTGCGGCCGACTATCATGGCGTGAAACGGCCAGAATCATGTGAAATCCGGCTCGGGGAGAATTTCATGGCTCAATCGACCCGAACCCGTCCCTTCGCACCCTTCGAATGGATGCTGTCGCTGCGCTACCTGCGCTCCCGGCGCAAGGAAGGGTTCATCTCGGTCATCGCCGGCTTCTCGTTTCTGGGGATCATGCTCGGGGTCGCGACCCTCATCATCGTCATGGCGGTGATGAACGGCTTCCGCACTGAGCTGCTCGACAAGATCCTCGGCCTCAACGGGCACCTGCTGATCCAGCCGCTCGAATCCCCGCTCACCGACTGGGAGGCGGTTTCCGATCGCGTCTCCCAGATTCCCGGTATCCGGCTGGCGGCGCCGATCGTCGAGGGCCAGGCGCTCGCCTCCTCGCCGTTCAGCTCCGCCGGCGTGCTGGTACGCGGCATGCGCGCGCGCGACCTCGTCAAGCTCGGCTCCATCGACCGGAACATCAAGCAAGGAACGCTGGAGGGCTTCGACGAAGGGCAGGGCGTCGCCATCGGCCGCCGGCTGGCCGATCAATTGTCGCTGCGCGCGGGCGACAATGTGACGCTGGTTGCGCCGCGTGGCGCAGTGACCCCGATGGGCACGACCCCACGGATCAAGTCCTACAAGATCGCCGCCGTGTTCGAGATCGGCATGTCCGAGTACGACGCCTCGCTCGTCTACATGCCGCTCACCGAGTCGCAGGCCTATTTCAATCGTGCCGGCGATGTGACCGCGATCGAGGTCTATATCGACAATCCCGACCGGGTCGACCGCTTCAAGGAGCCCATCACCAGCGCCGCCGCCCGACATATCTTCATGATCGATTGGCATCAGCGCAACGCCACCTTCTTCAATGCGCTGCAGGTCGAGCGCAATGTGATGTTCATCATCCTCAGCCTGATCGTGCTGGTGGCGGCCTTCAACATCGTCTCCGGCCTGACCATGCTGGTGAAGGACAAGGGATCCGATATCGGCATCCTGCGCACCATGGGCGCCACCCAAGGCTCGATCATGCGGGTCTTCATGATCACCGGCGCCTCGATCGGCGTAAACGGCACACTGATCGGTTTCCTTTTGGCGGTGGTGGTCTGCCTCAACATCGAGTCGATCCGGCGGTTTCTGTCCTGGCTCACCAATACCGATCTGTTCTCGCCGGAGCTCTATTTCCTCTCGCGCCTGCCGGCCGAATTGGACTGGGGCGAGACCTCGGCCGTGGTGGTGATGGCGCTGGCGCTGTCGTTTTTGGCGACGCTCTACCCGGCTTGGCGCGCGGCGCGGCTCGATCCGGTCGAGGCGCTGCGTTATGAGTGAGTCGCGCCGCCATGAGTGACGCGCCGGCGAGCAGCGAGCCACCGCCCATCCTCTTTCTGCATGCGATCGATCGCCGCTACCGGCAAGGCGCCGCCACGCTCGAAATCCTGAAGAACGCCGAGCTCGCGGTCTGGCCCGGCCAATCGGTCGCGCTGGTGGCGCCCTCGGGCGCCGGCAAATCGACCTTGCTGCATATCGCGGGCCTGCTCGAGCATCCCGATGCCGGCGAGGTCTATATCGACCAGGTGGCGACCTCGCGCATGTCGGATACGGCGCGCACCCAGATCCGCCGCACCGATATCGGTTTCATCTACCAAGCCCATCATCTGCTGCCGGAATTCTCCGCGCTCGAGAACGTGATCCTGCCGCAGATGATCCGCGGCCTGTCGCGCAAGGAGGCGGTCAAGCGGGCAGCCGAGTTGCTGTCCTATCTAGGCCTCAAGGACCGCCTCGAGCATCGGCCGGCGGAGCTCTCGGGCGGCGAGCAGCAGCGGGTCGCGATCGCCCGCGCGGTCTCCAATGCGCCGCGCATCCTGCTCGCCGACGAGCCGACCGGAAACCTCGACCCCCGCACCTCCGACCAGGTTTTCGGCGCGCTCAGCCAATTGGTGCGCGCCTCCGGCCTCGCGGCCGTCATCGCCACCCACAACCGGGACATCGCGGCGCGCATGGATCGCCGGGTCACGCTCAAGGACGGGCAAGTGGTGGAAATGGAATGAGCAAATTCGTGGATTATTGGGTCGCGGTGAAGCGACGCGCGCGATTGCCCAAGCCCTACACTTGGGAAATCCGGTCGAGCGGTCGCGCTCTGGCGGTCGTGCGCTGTTACGTTCCATTCAAGAATCAAGTCATGGCACGCATCAGCGGCGAGCGAGCCCTCAAGCGGCTCTTGCACAAGCTCAATGCCTGATCACCACCGAAGCCGTCCGCGCGCGATCCCGAGAGAATGACGACGATGCGGGGTGCGTGTGGGATGTTTCGAAGCTCACCGCCGCCTCGCATCGAGCCGGCCCTCTTGGGTGACGGTACAACAGGGATCTTCGCACATGGCCGTCTTCATCGCTTTGCTGCGCGCCGTCAATGTCGGTGGCACGGGCAGATTGCCGATGCAGGACCTCAAGGCCGCCTGCGAGAAGGCCGGGCTGCGCCAAGTGTCGACTTACATCGCCAGCGGCAACGTGGTTTTCAATTCCGACAAATCGGCGGCGGCGGTGAAGGGGCTGATCACCGACCTGCTGCGCGACCGGTTCGGCCTGGCCAAGAACCCCACGCTCATTCGCACGCCGCGCAAGCTGGCCACCGTGATCGCCGGCAACCCGTTCGCGGCGGCCGCCGCCAAACGGCCCAACCTGCTGATGGTCAACTTCCTCGACGGTCTCCCGCCGCCCGGCGCGGCCGACGCGCTCTCCGCCTACGATGGGCCGGAGCGGCTGCAACTCGACGGCGACCACCTCTATATCGATTACGCGGAGGGGGCCGCGCGATCGAAACTCACGCCAGCGTTCCTCGCCAAGACGTTGCAGGTCCCTGCAACCAGCCGTAACTGGAACACCACCAACAAGCTGCTGGAGATGGCGCGGGCGCTCCAAATCTGAGCCGGGCTGGTGCGGGTGCCCGCCCCGCGACCGCAATGGACCAAGCGCAGTCGGCGCGTGAAGCGCACAAGCGAGGCACCGAAGCCAACCTCACGCCGGCACGGCAGTGCAATTCGCACGTTTCTCAGCGTGGCGCCCTTAGAAACCCAGGGCGGTCTTGATCTCGGGGACATGGGCAAAGCTCGATACAGCCGCCCAGTTCACGACGATTGCCCCGACGGCACATACCACCGCGGCGCCCAAAAACATCATTCGGCCCGGACGGCTAGGCGGATAATCCTCGCTCGGATTATGCCATTCATTTGAGTCGGTCATGAAAATCTCCGGTCGCGGTTCGCCCGCGCAATCCCCATTCAGCTCAATTCCATCAAAACAACGGCCTCGGAAGATATCCGGCCCTAGAAGGCATTGGGCCCCAGAAGACACTTTGCCCAGAAGACAACGGCCCCAGCGGGGGAAACGCCGAGGCCAGGCTGCCTTTATATGGGGACGCCCGACAGGAGATGCTCAAGTCACTGACACAATAATTATAGCGGCAACCCATGATTACAGCATGTGGCAAACTGTCCGTGGTCTAGCGCATCATATCGGTTGATTATCGGATATGGGCCAATCTAATGAATCCCTGGAATTCGGGGGCGACAATGGTCTTCAAGATCGGGGATACGGTCCAATTGAAATCCGGAAGTCCACGGATGACAGTGACCGTTATCGGCATGAGCGCCGACGGCAAAGAGATTGTCGAGTGCGCTTGGTTTGATGGAACGCAACGCCAAAGCAGCAGCTTTCCACCCGATGCGTTGCGCGACTCACCCGTATCGAGACAAGCGCGGCCAACGTAGATCTTCGCGCGCAAGTCCTTGGTTGGCTCACGCATAGGTCCTTTCGCGCGGACGCCCTTGGCGATTTTCAGGCCTGCCCAATCCGGCTCGCGCTGCGCGGGTTAGCGCTTGCGAACCGGAGCAGGCGCCGTCGGTACGGCGCATCGTTGCTCCGCCAAGGTCGCGAGGTATTGCAGACGGCTCTGGCCCGGATCGAAAATCTTGGACAATCGGCTTGACTGGAACATAATAAGAACTATGTTCTTCTTTCGTTCCGCGAAGGAGGGGAGTTGAGATGTTCCGTACAATCGTCGAAGAGGCCGCTGCCTTGGCTTCGCTTGCACTATTTCTCGGCATGGTCGCGATCTGGGCGCAGGTCATCGCGACGCTATGAGGGGCCGTCCTCGAGAGCCCACACGTGCCGGCACCCCGATCGGTTCGGCATCCGGGCTCTGGGGGCTCCGCCCGCCTTTGGGACCGGGCTGGGGAAAAGGCGCATCGGGCGGCACGTTTTCCGCAGGGCGATGGACAGGAGCGATGGACAAGGGCATGCCGTGACCCGCACGATCGCCCGCTCCGATTCGCGAGGGCCCCATGGCAGACCCTGCTTTCGTGCACCTTCACGTGCACTCGTCGTATTCCCTGCTGGAGGGCGCGCTGCCGATCGCGCGGCTCGCTGAGCTCGCCAAGGAAGACCGGCAGCCTGCGCTCGCGCTCACCGACACCGACAACATGTTCGGCGCCCTCGAGTTTTCGAGCAAGATGGCCGGCTCCGGCATCCAACCGATCATCGGTTGCGCGCTCGCAGTTGATTTTGCCGACCAGGACGCCGGTCCGCGCGCGACTGGCAGCCTGCCGCTCGCACGTCCGCGGATCGTTCTCCTGGCCGCACAGGAGGCCGGCTACCGCGGCCTGATGCGGCTCAATTCGCGCGCCTTCTTGGAGACGCCGCCCAATGAGCCGCCGCACCTCAAGCTTTCCTGGCTGGACGAAGAGGCGCAGGGGCTGATCGCGCTTACCGGCGGTCCCGGCGGACCGCTCGATGCGGCAATAGTGGCCGGCCAAGGCAGCCTCGCGGCTGCCCGCTGCGCCGCACTGCTGCAGCTTTTCGGCGATCGGCTTTACGTCGAGCTGCAACGCCACGGGACCGCGGCCGAGCGCGCGGCGGAAGCCGCTCTGGTCGAGTTGGCCTATGCGCAGGGCATCCCGCTCGTCGCCAGCAACGAGCCGTTTTTCGCCACCCGCGACGACTACGAGGCCCATGACGCGCTCATCTGCATCGCCGAGGGTCGCTACGTGGCCGAGACCGACCGGCGCCAGCTCACCGCGGAACACCGGTTCAAGACCCGCGCCGAGATGGCGGCACTGTTCGCCGACCTGCCCGAGGCGCTCGCCTCGACAGTCGAGATCGCGCAGCGCTGCGCTTTCCGGCCGCGCGCACAGACGCCGATCCTGCCGCGTTTCTCGGTCGGAGAGGACAGCGCCGCCGTGGACGAAGCCGACGAGCTTCGCCGGCAGGCGCAAGCCGGGCTCGAGCGGCGGCTGGCCGTCCATGGGCTCGCGCCCGGCCGCACCGCCGATGACTATCGCGAGCGGCTCGCCTACGAGCTCGGCGTCATCGCCGGCATGAAATATCCGGGCTACTTCCTCATCGTCGCGGATTTCATCCAGTGGGCCAAGGCACAGGGCATCCCGGTCGGGCCCGGCCGCGGATCGGGCGCCGGGTCGCTGGTCGCCTATGCGCTCACCATCACGGATCTCGACCCGATCCGGTTCGGCCTCCTGTTCGAGCGCTTCCTCAATCCCGAGCGCGTGTCGATGCCCGACTTCGACATCGACTTTTGCCAGGACCGGCGCGACGAGGTGATCCGCTACGTCCAGGAAAGATACGGCCGCGATCACGTGGCGCAGATCATCACCTTCGGCACCCTGCAGGCGCGCGGCGTGCTGCGCGACGTCGGGCGCGTCTTGCAGATGCCCTATGGGCAGGTCGACAAGCTGTGCAAGCTGGTGCCGCAGAATCCGGCGAGCCCGATCTCGCTCAAGCGCGCCATCGAGGACGAGCCGCGCCTGCAGGCGGCGCGCGACAGCGATCCGGTGGTCAAGCGCGCCTTCGACATCGCCCAGCGGCTCGAAGGCCTGCATCGCCACGCCTCCACCCATGCGGCCGGCATCGTCATCGGCGAACGGCCGCTCGCCGAGATGGTACCGCTCTATCGCGACCCGAAATCCCTGACGCCGGTGATCCAGTTCAACATGAAATGGGTCGAGCAGGCCGGGCTGGTGAAGTTCGATTTTCTCGGGCTCAAGACGCTGACCGTCCTGCAGACGGCGGTCGCGCTGGTGCGCAAGCGCGGCATCGAGATCGATCTCTTGGGCATCCCCCTCGACGACCCCAAGACTTTCGAGACGCTGGCCCGCGGCGAGACCGTCGGCATCTTCCAGGTGGAAAGCCAGGGCATGCGCCGCGCGCTGGTCGACATGCGACCCGACCGCTTCGAGGACATCATCGTGCTGGTCGCGCTCTATCGACCCGGACCGATGGCGAATATCCCGACCTATTGCGCGCGCAAGCTCGGCCAGGAGCAGATCGAATATCTCCATCCCAAGCTCGAGCCGATTCTGGCCCCCACCTACGGCATCATCACCTATCAGGAGCAGGTGCAGCAGATCGCCAAGGATCTGGCCGGCTACAGTCTCGGCAAGGCCGACATTCTGCGCCGTGCAATGGGCAAGAAGGACAAGAAGGAGATGGCGTCGCAGCGCGACGATTTCATCTCCGGAGCCATCGAGCGCGGCGTGGATGCCGCCATTGCGAGCACGATTTTCGACGCGTGCGCCAAGTTCGCGGAATACGGCTTCAACAAGTCGCATTCGGCGCCCTACGCGCTGCTCACCTATCAGACCGCCTATATGAAGGCGAACTATCCGGTCGAGTTCCTGGCCGCCTCGATGACGCTCGACATGAGCAACACCGACAAGCTCGCCGAATTCCGCGGCGAGGCGCAGCGGCTGGGCATCAAGGTCGAGGCGCCCTCGGTCAATCGCTCCGGCTCAGCCTTCGATGTCGAGGGCAACACCATCCACTATGCGCTCGCCGCCCTCAAAGGGGTGGGGGCGCAGGCGGTCGATGCCATCGTGGCGGCGCGCGGCGCGCGCCCCTTCGCCGACCTTTCCGATTTCGCCGACCGGGTGAACCCGCGCGCCGTCAACAAGCGCGTGCTCGAAAGCCTCGCTGCCGCCGGCGCCTTCGACGCGATCGAAGCCAACCGCGCGCGCGTGTTCACCGGCGTCGATTTCATGCTGTCTTCGGCGCAGCGCACCCATGAGGCACAAACCACCGGACAGTCGGAGCTGTTCGGCGGCGCGACCGCGCGACCGCCGCTCGGGCTCCTCGCGGTCGAGCCGTGGCTCCCGGCGGAACGCCTGCAGAAGGAGTTCGAGGCAATCGGGTTCTTTCTCTCCGGTCATCCGCTCGACGACTACGCGGCCGCGCTCAAGCGCTTGCGCGTCCAGTCCTGGGCCGAGTTCGCCCGCGCCGTGAAGGCCGGTGCCAGCGGCGGACGCGTCGCCGGCACGGTCGTGGCGCGGCTCGAACGACGCACCCGCACCGGCAGCAAGATGGGCATCATCGAGCTGTCGGATCCGTCCGGGCATTTCGAGGCGGTGGTGTTCTCCGAAGGGCTGGCGCAATTCCGCGACGTCCTGGAGCCGGGCAGGGCGCTGCTGCTCTCGCTCTCGGCTGAATTGCAGGGCGACGACGTGCGCGCCCGCATCCAGATGGCCGAGCCGCTCGACGAGGCGGCCGCCAAGCTGCAGAAGGGGCTGCGCGTCTTCCTGCGCGACCCGGCCCCGATCGAGAGCCTCGCCAAGCGGCTGGAGGGAACAGGGCCCGCGCGATCCGGGGCGGTGAAGTCGGACGGCGAGGTGTCGGTGGTCCTGATGCTCGATCAGGGTACCGAGGTCGAGGTCAAGCTGCCGGGGCGCTTCAAGGTCTCGCCGCAAATCGCCGGCGCCATCAAGGCGGTGCCGGGAGTGGTCGCGGTCGAGGCGGTGTGATACCAACCGCGGATCACTATCCAACGGATCGAGGCGCCCCAATGCATCGCCCTGTCGCCGCCGCGGTCGCGATTGCCATTGCGGCGATCACGCTCCTGTGCGCCGGCGGCACAACGCAAGCGCAGGATGTCGCGGCCTTTCTGGCCGGGCGGAGCAAGGATTGCCCGGGTTGCGACCTTACGGGCGCCAAGCTCAAGCGGCGGGATTTGACCGGCGCCAACCTCGCCGGCGCCAATCTGAGCGAGGCCAGCCTGCATCGCTCCCTGCTGCGTGGCGCCAATCTTTCGGGCGCCGATCTCACCGGCGCCAACCTCAACAAGACGAGCCTCCTGCAGGCCAATCTGAGCCATGCCAAGATGAAGGGCGCGATGCTGTTCGAGGCCGAGGCCGGCCGCGCCGACTTTTCCGGCGCCGACCTGACCGAGGCCCTGATGGGCGGCATCCATCTGCTCGGCGGCAAGCTCGATGGGGCAAATCTCACCGAGGCGGATCTGGAGGCCGCCCAACTCGATGACGCCAGCTTCGCCGGCGCCAGGCTCGATGGCGCCAATCTGCATCAAGGCCGCATGCTGCGCGCCAACCTGCGGGGAGCGGTCGCCGACAGCACGGATTTCACCGGGGCCAATATGCGGGAGGTCAATCTCCACGGCGCGGCGCTGCGCCAATCCATATTCTTCCTCGCCGACCTCGGGGTCGCCGATCTGAGCGCGGCCGACCTCAGCTACGCGGTGCTTCGATCGGCCAATCTCACCGACGCCAATCAGGCCGGCACGATCCTCACCGGCGCGATGATGCCGGACAACTCCATCCATCCGTGAGAGTGTTACTTGGCCGCCGCCGGCGGTCGAAAGACCTCGAGCCGTGCGGAGCTCTCGAACTCGTTCTGGGTGATGCGATTGTCGTTGGGGTTCACCACGAATTGCCCGGGCTTGTAATAGCGGCGGGCCTCGATTCGCGTCACTTTGCCGTCGGCCTTCGATTCGCAGGATTGCTTGACGAACAAATCCTCGACCGGCCGCTCGCCTTCGGCCGGCGGCAGATCGGTGCAGTCGAGACCCGGCGCCACCATGCCCTTGAACAATTCGACGAGCCCGTAAGCCTCGATCCGGGTGCTTCCGGCCGCACGCGGATCGTTGACGATTCGATAGCCCTCGACCAAGCCGGCATCATCGATCAAAAGCGACGTGATGATGGGCTGGCCGCCCAATACATTGGCCTGGTAAAGCCGGACCATGATCTCCGAGCGCCGCGCGCGCGCCACGTATTCCAGCTCGTCGTCATAGCGGAACCAGACTTCGTGCAGCCCGGTCGACTTGTCGAGCGGACAGAGCGCGAAGTCCGCGAAGCGTCCCAGCACCCGCGAGGGCGGCCCGCCATTGGTGCCGCAGGCCGGATCGACGAACTGGTCGAGCGGCAAGGCAGCGACCGGCGTGCCGAGCTTGATGTCCCAGATTTTTGTCGCCAGCTCCTGCGCCTGCGCGCCGGCCAGACCAAGCCCCGCGGCGACAGCCGCGGCCAGCCAGACAGAACGGCGGCGCATGCTCAGGGGATCGCTCATCGACTGGCTCCGGCCGGCCTGGACGCGGCCCGGCTGGTCAATTCAAAAGCAGCCGAAGCCGGAGGTCCGGCTTCGGCCATGGTTGAGTGGTAACTCGCGGCGTTGCGCGACCGATCAGTTTCCGAACACCGCCACGATGGCCGAAGGCTGGTAGAGACCGCCGCCTCGAATTCCGGTGGCGCCGCCGGCGATCACCGCGACGTATTGCTTGCCGCCGACGCTATAGGTCATCGGAGGGGCCGTGATCGGCATGCCGAGGCTGAAGTTCCACAGCTCCTTGAGCGAGTCCGCGTCATAGGCGACCAGATGGCCGTTGGGATGTCCGGAGAACAAGAGGTCGCCCTCGGTGCTCAGCATTCCGGACTCGCTCGGAGTCGGAAACTGCGTCTTGCCGACCACCTTGCCGGTGCGCAGGTCCATCGCCCAGATCGCGCCATGGGCCGTGATGCGTCCCTGCTCCTGACAGCACGGCGGCAGGCCCACATAGTCCTTGGTCTCGTCGAGCGGGGTCTTCACGTTGGTGCCGGCCCAGCAGCCTTCGCCGCCCGCCACATAGGCGATCATGCGCTTTTGATCGAGCGTGGGCGGGAAGAAGGTCGGCGAGCCGTTGTACCAGGGACAGGCCTCCTGGCCGGGCTTGCCGCGCATGCCGCCGACCCCGGCATAGAGCTGCACATTGCGCGTAGGATCGTAGTCGACGGGCTTGCCGGTCTTGGGGTCGATGCCCTTGGTCCAGTTCACCTTCTCCTGATACTGATCGGCCCGCAGGAACTGCCCGTTGGTGCGATCGAGCGTGTAGTAGAAGCCGTTGCGGGAGAAGTTCGCCACCACCTTGCGGGTCTCGCCGTTGACCGAGACCTCATAGAGCATCTTCGGGCTCGGCGTGTCGAAATCCCAGTGCTCGTTCGGCGTCTCCTGGAAATACCAAACGATCTTGCCGGTATCGGCGTCGAGCGCGATGGTGCTGGCGGTGAACAGGTTGTCGCCCGGCCGGAACTCGGGATCGAAGCTCGGGAAAGCATCACCGGTGCCGTAAAAGACCAGGTTGGTCGCCGGATCGTAGGAAGCGGTCTGCCAGACCCCGCCGCCGCCGACCCGCCAGGCATTGTGATTGTCCTTCCAGGTCTCGGAGCCGGGCTCGCCCGGGGCCGGGATGGTGAAGGTGCGCCAGGCCAGCTGGCCGCTATTGACGTCCCAGGCGCCGATCCAGCTCCTTGTGCCGAGCTGGCCGCCGGTGCTTTCGCCCTGCAGAACCAGTTCCTTGCCGCCGCGGGTCTTGAGCGCCAGCGGCGCCGCCGTGAACCCCTGCGTCTTGGCCGACGGCGTCCCGGTGACCGGATCGGTGGGTGCGCGCGCATCCACCTCCCAGGCCACCGAGCCGGATTCGCGATTGAGCGCGATCATGCGCATGTCGTTGGTGCCGATGAAGACCTTGTCGCCGTACATGGCGATCCCGCGATTGGTGCGCGATTGCGTGATCTTGGGGTCATAGCGCCACAGCGGCACCGCTTCGGTCCCGCTGCGGACGTCGAATTTCATGATCCTGTCCCAGGTATCGGCCACGTACATGAAGCCGTCGTCGACCAACGGGGTCGATTCCTCCTTGCCCCGCAGCGTACCGCCGGTCGAGCGTCCGCCGATCGAGAAGATGAACTTGAGCTTGAGGTCCTTGACGTTGTCGCGGTTGACGTCCTTGAGCAGCGAGTGGCGGGAATTGTTGTAGTCGTGATGCACGGTGAGCCAGTTTTGCGGCTCGGCGGCCGGGTCGAGCAGGCGTTGCGCGGTGACGTCGGCGGCCAGCGCCGGCATCGCCATGGCGGCAACGGCGATCGATGCTAGTGCTGCGGATATGATTCTTGCAGACACGATCTTCCTCCCTTGCGTTTTTTTGACCGGAGGCATGAATATGCCGCGATCGATGGGCGGGTGAGTTTACCCGAAAATAACCCGCCTGCACGGGGCGAAATCGAGGGGATGCCCCCGACCCGGCCGCGGCGCAGGCCTGCCCTTGATGCCTGCTCTTGATGCTTGCCCTTGGCGGCTTCGACCTATATAAGCCGCGCCATCTCACACGCGGACCTTGGCTTTTGCCGTCCGGTGGCTCCATCCCGGCTAGGGAGGGGAGCTCACGGGTCCGCGGCGGCTCAACCGGAGAACCACGATGTCGCTACCCGACTATTCGATGCGTCAGCTCTTGGAAGCGGGCGTTCACTTCGGCCATCAGGCCCACCGCTGGAACCCGAAGATGGCGGGTTACATCTTCGGCGTCCGCAACAACATCCATATCATCGACCTCGCGCAATCGGTGCCGATGCTCCACCGCGCCCTGCAGGCGGTCAGCGACACGGTCGCCAAGGGCGGGCGAATCCTGTTCGTCGGCACCAAGCGCCAGGCCCAGGACTCCATCGCCGACGCGGCCAAGCGTTGCGCGCAGTATTACGTCAATTCGCGCTGGCTCGGCGGCACGCTGACCAACTGGAAGACCATCTCCCAGTCCATCAACCGCCTGCGCAAGCTCGACGACATGCTCGGCTCCGGCGAAGCCCAGGGCTACACCAAGAAGGAGCGCCTCACGCTCCAGCGCGAGCGCGACAAGCTCAACCGGGCGCTCGGCGGCATCAAGGATATGGGCGGATTGCCCGACCTCCTGTTCGTGATCGATACCAACAAGGAGGACATCGCGATCAAGGAGGCTCGCCGTCTCAACATCCCGGTGGCGGCCGTGGTCGATACCAACTGCGATCCCGACGGCATCACCTTTCTGGTTCCGGGCAATGACGACGCCAGCCGCGCCGTCAACCTCTATTGCGATCTCGTCGCCAAGGCAGCCATTGACGGAATTTCGCGTGCCCAGGGCGATATGGGAATGGACACCGGCGCCGCCCACGCGCCGATCGTCGAAGATCTGCCGCCCGCGGCCGACAATCCGGGTTACGAGGTCCTCTCTGGACCCCGTGGGGTCGCCGACGACCTCAAGAAGCTCGCCCACGTCTCGCCCACGATCGAAAAGCAGTTCAACGATCTCGGCATCTTCCACTATTGGCAGATCGCCGCGTTCTCGCCCGAGGCCGCGCACAAGATCGGTGAGGAGGTCGGGTTGCCCGGCCGCATGGAAAGCTGGATCGCGCAGGCCAAGGAACTCTCCGCGGAGTGAGTTCGTCTGCACCGTTCCGATCTCGGGTCGATCCGGGATCGGTCCTCAACTAACATGTGCAAGCCGGTAACAGCCCTGGTGGTACTTCAACCCGGGCAACGGCGGCGAGAGGCTTCAAGGAATTCACCGATGGCCAACATCACCGCACAGATGGTCAAAGAGCTGCGCGAGCGAACCGGCGCCGGCATGATGGATTGCAAGTCCGCGCTCGAGGAAACCGGCGGCGACATGGAGAAAGCTGTCGACCTGCTGCGCAAGAAGGGGTTGGCCAAGGCCGCCAAGAAGGCCGGCCGCGTCGCGGCCGAGGGACTCATCGGGGCCGCGGTCAGCGCCACCAAGGGGGTCGTGGTCGAGGTCAATTCGGAAACCGACTTCGTCGCGCGCAACGACCTGTTTCAGGGCCTGGTCAAGATGATAGCGGATATCGCGCTGACCGCCGGACCGGACGTGGAATCGATCAAGCAGGCGAAAGCCGGCAGCATCACGGTGGCCGAAGCGCTCGCCGACACCATCGCCAAGGTCGGCGAGAACATGACGCTGCGGCGCGCCGCCACGCTGTCGGTCGGCAAGGGGGCGGTCGCGAGCTATATGCACAGTTCGGTGTCCGACGGCCTCGGGCGGATCGGGGTTCTGGTGGCGCTCGAATCGACCGGCGACGCCGACGAGCTCAAGCGCTTCGGCCGCATGCTGGCGATGCATGTCGCGGCCGCCAATCCGCAGGCGCTCGACCCGGCCGGCCTCGATCCGGAGGTGGTTCGGCGCGAGAAAGAGGTGCTCGCCGACAAGTACAAGGCGCAGGGAAAGCCTGCGAATGTCATCGACAAGATCGTCGAATCAGGCCTCAAGACCTTTTACAAGGAAGTCTGTCTGCTCGATCAGGCGTTTATCCACCTCCCCGAAAAGAGCGTGGCACAGGCGATCAAGGAAGCCGAAGGCAAAGTCGGCGCCCCGGTCAAGGTGACGGGCTTTGCACGCTACGCGGTCGGGGAAGGGATCGAGAAGCAGGATTCCGAATAGTTCCAAGCTTGGCCCGGCAGCGCTCCTGCGCCGAGCTGCGGGTCGGGCCTGAGAGACACGGCGATCCGGAAGCGAGCACGCCATGGCTAAGCCGATCTATCGTCGCGTGATCGTGAAAATCTCCGGCGAGGTGCTGGCCGGGCGCAATGGCGACCATGACGGCAACCCCGGCGGCGATTTCGGCATCCAGCAGGCCACCCTCGAGCGCATCGCGGTCGATCTCGTGGCCACCCGCGCGCTCGGGGTCACGCTCGGCGTCGTGGTCGGCGGCGGCAACTTCATGCGCGGCGCCAGCGCCTCGAAGGACGGTCTGCCGCGCGTCACCGGCGACATGATGGGAATGCTCGCGACCGTGATGAATGCGCTGGCGCTCGAGGCCGCGATCGAGGCTTTGCAAGTCCCCGCGCGCACCATGTCGGCGCTGGCCATGCCCGAAGTCTGCGAGACCTATGAGCGCCGCCGGGCGGCGCGGCATTTGGAGCAAGGCCGCGTGCTGCTGCTCGCCGCCGGCACCGGCAACCCGTTCTTCACCACCGATACGACAGCGGTCCTGCGCGCCGCGGAGCTGGGCGCCCAAGCGGTGCTCAAGGCCACGGATGTGGATGGAATCTACAGCGCCGATCCCAAAAAGGACGCCCGCGCCAAGCGCTACGACCGCCTGACCCATGCGGAGGCGCTCGAGCGCGGCCTCAAGGTGATGGACGCCACCGCATTCGCGCTTGCCCGGGAAAACCGTATGCCTATCATCGTGTTCTCGATCCAGGGCAAGGGTGCGATCCGGGCGACATTACGGGGAGAAGGGCGTTCGACTGTCGTCAGTTCGTGAACCGGGCTCAAGCCGGAGCCAGGCTCAAATCAGAGCCGGGCTCAAATCAGAGCCGGGCTCAAATCTGTGGAACCAAGTCCGTGGTCATGAACGTGCCAGCGCCCGGCGAGCAAAAACGGATTTCAGGGGACTGCCATGGCTAGCGCAACGCACGACATCAATGAGCTCAAGCGAAGAATGCAAGGCGCCATTCAATCACTCAAGCAGGAGCTCGGCGGGCTGCGCACCGGCCGCGCCTCGGCGAGCTTGCTCGACCCGATCCAAGTCGAGGCCTACGGCAGCCACATGCCGCTCAATCAGCTGGCGACCGTCAGCGTGCCGGAGCCACGCCTCATCTCGGTACAGGTTTGGGATCGCTCGATGGTGCATGCGGTGGAGAAGGCGATTGCGGCTTCGCAACTGGGTCTCACGCCCTCGACCGAGGGACAGGTGTTGCGCCTTCGCATCCCTGAGCTCAACGAGGAGCGGCGCAGGGAGCTGGTCAAGGTGGCGCACAAATACGTCGAGGCCGCGAAGGTCGCCGTCCGCCATGTCCGGCGCGACGGCCTTGACGTGCTCAAGAAGCTGCTCAAGGACCATCAGATGAGCGAGGACGACGAAAAGCGCTCCGCCGATCAGGTCCAGAAGGTCACCGACGAGACGATTAGCGAGATCGACAGGATGCTGGCTGGCAAGGAAAAGGAAATCCTCACCGTGTGATCATGATGGAAATGTCGAAGGCAGCGGCGCCGACCGTTCCGATCGGCGAATTCACCATACCAAGGCACGTGGCCATCATCATGGATGGCAACGGGCGCTGGGCGGCGGCGCGCGGCCTGCCGCGCGGGGAGGGACATCGGCGCGGCGTCGAGGCGGTGCGGCGCACGGTGCGCGCGGCGGGCGATCTCGGCATCGGCATTTTGACGATATTCTCCTTCAGCGCGGAAAACTGGTCCCGGCCGCCGTCCGAGGTGCGCGAACTGATGGGCTTGCTGCGCCGCTTCATTCGCAACGACCTGGCCGACCTCCACCGCAACGGCGTGCATGTGCGTGTCATCGGCGATCGTGACGATCTCGCGCCCGACATCAGGGGCCTGCTCGAGGAAGCCGAGGATTTGACCAAGGACAACGATAAGCTCACGCTGGTGGTCGCCTTCAATTACGGCGCGCGACAAGAGATCGCGCGTGCCGCGCAGCGGCTGGCCGCTGAGATCGTGGCCGGCCGCGTCGCGGTCGCCGACGTGACCGCCGACCGGCTGGCGAGCTTTCTCGATGCCCCGGATTTGCCGGACCCCGATCTCATCATCCGCACCAGCGGCGAGCAGCGACTGTCCAATTTCCTGCTGTGGCAAGCGGCCTATAGCGAGCTCGTCTTCGTCCCGGTCTATTGGCCGGATTTCGATCGCGCCGTGCTCGAGCAGGCCATCGTCGAATTTCGCGGTCGCGAGCGCCGATTTGGCGGGCTCGTCGCCAAGACCGGATCGTGACCGGTGGCGGACGCGGACCCCGCCAATCCTTCGGGCGCGGTCGCGCCGGGCAACCGGGAGCTGCTGCTGCGCGTCTGCTCGGCCCTCATCCTCGTGCCGGTGGCGATCGGGACGGCCTATCTCGGCGGCTGGCCATTCGCGGTCTTTTGGAGCGTTGCGGCGATCGGGGTATTTTGGGAATGGAGCTCGCTCGTCTCCGGCGGCGAACGGCGCTTGATTGTCATGGTCGGCGGGGCGGCGCTGGTCGTTGCGCTGGCGCTGACCGCCGGCGGCCGCCTGACCGGAGCCGTCATCGTGATCGCGACGGGCATTGTCGGGGTCGCGCCGATGGCGCCTGCGCAACATCGCGGATGGGTTGCGGGCGGCGTGCCTTACGCCGGTGCGATCGGCATCGCACCGATCGCGTTGCGATCCGACAGCGAAGCTGGATTCGTCGCGGTGATGTTCCTGTTCGCGATCGTCTGGACCACCGATATCGTGGCCTACTTTCTCGGCCGCCTGATCGGGGGCCCCAAGCTGCTCCCGCGGGTCAGCCCCAAGAAGACCTGGTCGGGCGCGATCAGCGGCCTGGCGGCGGCCGTGCTGGTCGCGGTCGCGGTCGCCGCGCTGGCGGGACTTTCCGGGCTCATCTCGATCGCGCTTGTCGCGGCCATCTTGTCGATCGTCGCGCAGGCCGGCGACTTGTTTGAATCGCAATTGAAGCGCAGGTTCGGGGCCAAGGATTCAAGCCATCTCATCCCCGGGCACGGCGGCTTGATGGACCGGCTCGACGGCTTCGTCTTCGCTGCCGCGCTCGCGGCGCTGATCGGCATCCTGCGCGGAGGCGTCGAAGCCCCCGCGCGCGGTCTGTTAGTCTGGTAGATCTTCGTCCGGTAGCTCTTGATCTGGTGGCGCAATGAATTCGCAAATGCCGAAGTCACAGTCCAAGCTCCCTGCTTCGGCGCGCGCCGAGCGCAGCGTCACGCTGCTTGGCGCCACCGGCTCGATCGGCGCGAGCACCATCGATTTGCTCAAGCGCGAGCCCACGCGCTATCGCGTCGAGGCCGTCACCGCCAACAAGAGCGCGGCCGCTTTGGCCGCGCTTGCGCGCGAGCTCAATGCGCGTTTCGCCGCGGTCGGCGATCCCGCCGCCTATCGGGAGCTCAAGGATGCGCTGGCGGGCACGGGAATTGCCGTCGCGGCCGGCGCCGACGCTTTGATCGAAGCAGCCCAGCGGCCGGCCGAATGGGTGATCGGAGCGATTACCGGAGCAGCCGGGCTCAAGCCGACGCTGGCGGCGGCCGAGCGCGGCGTCATGGTTGCGATCGCCAACAAGGAATGCCTCGTTTGCGCCGGCGGTCTGTTCATGCGCCGGGCGGCAGCCTGCGGCGCGACCGTGCTGCCTGTCGATTCCGAGCATAATGCGCTGTTTCAAGCCATGAGCGCCGGTCGACGCCAAGACGTGCGCCGCGTGATCCTGACCGCCTCAGGGGGCCCGTTTCGCACCAAGTCCGCCGCCGAGATCAGAGCCGCAACGCCGGAACAGGCTTTGCAGCATCCCAATTGGTCCATGGGCCCCAAGGTCACGATCGATTCCGCGACCTTGATGAACAAAGGCCTGGAGGTCATCGAGGCCTACCATCTCTTTGCTCTCAAGCCCGATGAAATCGACGTGCTCGTCCACCCCCAATCTATCATCCATGGCCTGGTCGAATTCCGCGACGGTTCGTTGATCGCCCAGCTCGGCAGTCCCGACATGCGCATTCCGATCGCCCACTGCCTGGCTTGGCCGGATGATCGGCTGGCGGGACCGGCCCCGCGACTCGATCTGGCGCGGGCCGCCACATTGAGCTTCGAGGAGCCGGACCTGGAACGCTTCCCGGCTTTGCGGCTCGCCCGGTGGGCGCTCGAGGCCGGGGGCGGAGCCCCCACCGTGCTCAACGCCGCCAACGAGGTCGCGGTCGAGGAATTCTTGGGCCGCAGGCTCGGATTCACCGGAATCGCCGCCCTGGTCGAGGCCACCCTGGAGGCCGCGGTCGCCGGCGACCTTACCCGGGAACCGGAAAGCGTCGACGAGGCGATCGCCGTTGACCAGAATTCAAGATTATTGGCGCACCAACTCTTGCCCGAAATTGCCGCAAAGTCATTCTAGAGTGTTCGTTCGGGCAGCGTGAGGAAGCCGGGGTGGAGGTCTGCACGCAATGAGCTTTGATTTTTTGCACGGTTTGGCCACTTTTGGCATCATTCCGTTCCTGGTTGTATTAACCATAGTCGTATTTTTCCACGAGTTCGGCCATTTCCTGGTGGCCCGCTGGTGTGGGGTCAAAGTCTTGACCTTTTCCATCGGCTTCGGCCCGGAGCTATTCGGCTTCAACGACCGGCACGATACGCGCTGGAAAGTCTGCGCCATTCCGCTCGGCGGCTATGTCAAATTCTTCGGCGACGAGAATGCCGCCAGTGTCCCGGATCACGCGGCGGCCGCCGCGATGACCGAGGCCGAGCGGCGGGTCAGCTTCGTGCACCAGAGTGTGGCCGCCCGTGCGGCGGTCGTGGTCGCCGGGCCGCTCGCAAATTTCATATTATCCATCGTGATCTTCGCCGGTATCTTCATGTCCTTCGGCAGGCAGGTGATTCCGGCTCGCGTCGACGCGGTCACGCCCGACAGCGCCGCCGCCGCCGCCGGTCTCAAGCCCGGCGATCTGATCGTCGCCATCGATGGCCACCCCATCGGCGGCTTCTCGGACATGCAGCGAATCGTGGCGGGAAGTTCGGGCCGCACGCTGACGCTCACGATCGATCGCGGCGGAGCCCGTGAGGACGTACAGGCCACGCCCACGACGCGCGGCTACTGCAATGCTGTCCTGGGAATCAGCAAGCTGCCCACCGATGACATCAAGCTGAAAAGCGAAAATCCCGGCACCGCCGTCGTTCTGGGAGTCGAAGAGACCTATTTCGTGGTCGAGCGCTCGCTCTGCTTTGTCGCGGGCGTCATCGTGGGCCGCGAATCGGCCAATCAGCTCGGCGGCCCCATCCGCATTGCCGAGGTGGCGGGCGATGCCTGGAAGTCCGGACTGGACAGCGGCGGTATCGGTACCGCAATCGCCTCCTTGCTTTATCTCTCGGGCTTCCTCTCCGCCTCGATCGGGCTCCTGAACCTGTTCCCGATACCGCTGCTCGATGGAGGCCACCTTTTGTTCTATGCGGTCGAGGCGCTGCGCGGCCGGCCCCTGTCGGAACGGGCGCAGGAGTTCGGCTTTCGCATCGGCCTCGCCATCGTTGTGATGCTGATGATATTTGCGGCTTACAACGACATCAGCGGCCTATTTCATCGCGCGGTGTCGTAAAGGCGTTGCCAATTGGCAACTCTCTGGCACTAAAGGAAAAATGGTGCAAATCACCTGATTTGCATCGCGGCGAAAACCGGCTAGAAGCGGGGTTCTGACCGGTTCGATTGCCCCTCTCACGAGGCGGCCAAGTGGGGAAAGAGGGCGGGTTGCGAATGAACCTTTGTGTACGGTTTGTTCGGGGACTGAGCATCACCGGCTTTGTTCTCGGGGGGATAGTATTGAGCTCGGTGGCCGTCAGCCTGACGGCAGATGTTGCTCATGCGCAGACGTCGGCGCCATCATCTAACGCGCCGACCGTCAACTCGATCGTTGTCGAGGGCAACCGGCGCGTCGAAGCGTCGACGGTCCGCTCCTATTTCAGGACCGGACCAGGCGGCCGGCTTGACGCACAAAACATCGACGACGCCTACAAGGCGCTTTACGCGACCGGCCTGTTCCAGGACGTGCGTATCAGCCAGTCCGGCGGGCGGATCGTCGTGACACTGGTCGAGAATCCGGTCATCAACCGGATCGCCTTCGAGGGCAACAAGAAGGTCAAGGAGGACCAGCTCAAGACGGAAATCCAGTCGAAGGAGCGTGGCACGCTTTCGCGTGCGACCGTTCAGTCCGACGTACAACGCCTGGTCGAGGTCTACCGGCGCGGCGGCCGCTTCGACGTTCACGTCGAGCCGAAGATCATCGAGCTGCCGAACAGCCGCGTCGATCTGGTATTCGAGATCAGCGAAGGCGCGAAAACCGACGTCAAGACCATAAACTTCGTCGGCAACCACGCCTATTCCTCGTACCGTTTGAAGGACGAGGTCAAGACCGTCGAAACCGGCCTGCTCGCCTTCCTGCAGGTCAACAATATCTATGACCCCGACCGGATCGAGGCGGACCGCGAGCTGCTGCGCCGCTTCTACCTCAAGCACGGCTATATCGATGTTCGAATCGTGTCGGCGGTCGGCGAGTTCGACCCGACGCAACAGGGATTCCTCATCACCTACACGATCGAAGAGGGCGAGCAGTACCGGATCGGGACGATCGACGTCCGCTCCAAGATACCGGCGCTCAGTCCTCGGCTGCTGGAGCCGCGCTTGCGGATGTCGTCAGGCGATGTCTACAACGCCGAAGCGATCGAAAAATCCGTCGAGGACATGACGATCGAGGCCGCCAGACAGGGCTTCGCATTTGCGTCGGTGCGCCCGGGGGCGGATCGGAAATCCGAAACGCGGACCATCAACCTGATCTTTACCGTCGATGAGGGGCAACGCACCTATATCGAACGGATCAATATTCGCGGCAACAACAAGACCCGCGACTATGTGGTGCGGCGTGAGTTCGATGTCGCCGAGGGCGACGCCTACAACCGGGCGCTGATCAACCGTGCCGAGCGACGCCTGAAGAACCTCAATTACTTCAAGGTCGTCAAGATCACCAGCGAACCCGGATCGGCGCCCGACCGCGTCGTCCTCAACGTCGATGTGGAGGATATGTCGACCGGCGAAGTCTCGCTCTCCGGCGGCTATTCGACCTCCGACGGCGCTTTGGCCGAGGCCAGCATCGGCGAGCGCAATCTGTTCGGGCTTGGCTTGGCTGCGAAAGTCTCGGGAACCTACGGTCAGCACTCGAAGGGCGCCAGTTTTTCGTTCGTGGAGCCGTATTTGTTCGGCTATCGGCTGGCGTTCGGGCTCGATCTGTACGGCAAACAGCAACTGCCGACGAACTTCATTTCCTACCAGACCGATACGCTCGGCGCGGGGCTGCGGCTGGGTGTCGCCTTGCGCGAAGACCTGGCATTGCAGCTGCGCTACTCGATCTACCGCCAGCAGATCGTGCTGCCGAACTTTCTGAACAATTGCAACAACATCAATCCCGATTTCATCAACACGTTCCCGACTCCGAACGTAATCGGCACCTCGCCCGCGACAACCTTCCAGGGGCTTGCGGGGCAGATCAACCAGAATTGCTACGCCGATGGGGAAGCTTCGCTGCCCGTGAAGGTGGAGCTCGCCAGCGGCGCCGTGCTCACCTCCCTGGTCGGCTATTCGCTGCTCTACAATACGGTTGACGACAATCGCAATCCGACGTCGGGCGTTGCGATGGCGTTCAATCAGGATTTTGCCGGCGTGGGCGGCAATGTCAGGTTCCTGCGTGAGACCGCCGATCTGCGCCGCTATTTCGAGGTGGTCTACGACATCGTCGGCGTGCTGCATCTTCAGGCCGGCACCATCCAGGGATGGGGCAACGGTGCGACGGACTTCGGTCAAATCGGGGCGAGCGGCGTTCGCATGCTCGACCACTTCCAGATGGGCCCCAACCTGGTCCACGGCTTCGCGCCGGCCGGCATCGGGCCGCGCGACCTGACCGTCGGCACCACCAATGATGCGCTCGGCGGGACCCATTACTGGGGAGCGAGCGTCGAATTTCAGTCGCCGCTTTTCTTCATACCCAAGGAGATGGGGATCAAGGTCGCGGCATACGTGGACGCCGGCTCGCTGTGGAACTATACGGGACCGACGGCTTCTCCTTTGACGGGGGAAACCATGACTCCGTCGTCCAACAACATGTTCATCAATACGGCTGCCGGCGTCGGCTTGATCTGGGCGTCACCCTTTGGACCGCTCCGGTTCGATCTCGCCTATCCGATCACGAAACGCTCCTACGACAAGACGCAGGTTTTCCGATTCGGCGGCGGCGCGAGCTTCTGACCGCGGCTGCCGGCCGGGCCGGGACGAAGGTCGCATGACCGAGGCGTTCTTTTTTCAACGGCGATCGGGCCTCTCTCTGCGCGAGATCGTAGCGCTCATCGGGGCCGAGCCGCAGCGCGGCGCCGACCTCGATCGCCGCATCACCGGCATTGCCGCGCTCGATCGCGCCGCACCGGGCGACCTTTGCTTCCTCGACAGCGCCAAATTCGCCGAGCAAGCCTCGATCTGCGAAGCCGGAGCCTGCTTGACGCAGGAGCGGCATGCTCATGTCCTGCCGAGCCGCGTGAGCCTGCTCTACGTCCGCCAACCCTATCGCGCCTTCGTCGAAGTCTCCCGAATTCTGTTTCCGGACGCGCTGCGCCCCTCTTCGCTGTTCGAGGCGCAAGGCGTGGCCGCCGGTGCGCTGGTCCACCCGACCGCACGTCTGGAGAGCGGCGTGACGATCGACCCGGGCGCGGTGATCGGGCCGCGCGCCGAGATCGGTTCGGCGACCGTGATCGGAGCCGGCACCGTCATCGGGCCGAACGTGCACATCGGCCGCGATTGCGCGATCGGGCCCAATGTCTCGATCATCCATGCCTTGATGGGCGACCGCGTGATCATTCATCCTGGCTGTCGGATCGGACAGGACGGATTTGGCTACCTGATGGGGGCGGCCGGCCACCTCAAGGTTCCGCAGATCGGCCGTGTCATCATCCAGGATGGCGTCGAGATCGGCGCCAACAGCACGATCGATCGGGGGGCGATGAGCGACACCGTGATCGGCGAGGGCACCAAGATCGACAATCTCGTCCAGATCGCCCACAATGTCCGCATCGGGAGGCACTGCGTCCTCGCATCGCAAACCGGCATATCCGGCAGCGCCGTCCTTGAGGACAATGTCATGACAGGCGGACAGGTGGGTGTCGCCGATCACCTGACGATTGGCGCCGGCGCGGCGCTCGGAGCGAAAGCCGGCGTCATGCACAATGCCCCGGCGGGGGCACGCTGGGTCGGGGCGCCGGCCAAGCCGGTGAAGCAATTCTTCCGCGAGGTGGCGGCGCTCGAGCGCCTGGCCGGGCAGGGCGGCGCGGGCAAGAAGGCAGCGGAGCGCGAGGAAGGCTCATGAGGACGGCCACATGAGCGAGGCGGCAGTTACGCTCGAAGCGGCCGACATCGCCACCATTCTGAAAGCGTTGCCGCACCGCTACCCGTTCTTGATGGTCGATCGCATCATCAGCATGCGCGGCGACGAATCCGCCATCGGCATCAAGAACGTGACGATCAACGAGCCGCAGTTCCTCGGGCATTTTCCCGGCAATCCGGTGTTTCCCGGCGTGCTGATGATCGAGGGCATGGCGCAGACCGCGGGCGCCATCTGTATTCTGTCGCAGGCGAATGAAAGTCTGGCGCCAAAGGTCTACTTCCTCACCATCGACAAGGCGAAGTTCCGCAAACCGGTGCTGCCCGGAGATACGATCGAATATCACATGACCAAGATCGCCCGCAAAAAGAACATGTGGTGGTTCCGCGGCAAAGCCATCGTGGCCGGACAACTCGTCGCCGAAGCCGAAGTCGGCGCCATGCTCTCGTGAGGTCGACGATGGCCATGATCGATCCAACCGCGCGGATCGAGCCGGGAGCGCTGGTCGGAACGGACGTAACGATCGGTCCTTATTGCATCATCGGGCCCAATGTGGCGATCGGCGACGGCTGCCGCCTCCTGGCTCATGTCCATCTTGCCGGCCACACCGCGATCGGCGCGCGAACCGTGATCTATCCGTTCGCTTCGCTCGGCACGCCGCCCCAATCCGTCAAATACAAAGGCGGCCCGACCCGGCTCGTCGTGGGCAGCGACTGCGATATCCGTGAAGGCGTCACCATGAGCACCGGCACGGAAGGCGACGGCGGGATCACCTCGGTCGGTGACCGCTGCTTCTTCATGGCCGGCTCCCATGTGGGGCACGATTGTCACGTCGGCAGCGACGTTACGTTCGCCAACAATGCCGTCCTGGGCGGCCATGTCGGCGTCGGCGATCGCGCATTTCTGGGCGGACAGGCCGCCGTGCACCAGTTCGTGCGCGTCGGCGAAGGCGCCATGATCGGGGGTCTGAGCGGAGTGACCCGAGACGTCATTCCGTTCGGGTTTGCCTTCGGCCCCAAGGCCGAGCTCGTCGGCCTGAACATGGTCGGTCTCAAGCGCCGCGGCCATGGGCGCGCCGACCTGCATCGGTTGCGGCAATGCTACCGTGCGCTGTTCCTGGGCACAGGCGAATTTCGCGAGCGGCTCGCGGCGGCGGCGATGGACTATGCGGCTGATCCGCTGGTCGGCAAGATCGTCGACTTTCTGCGCGCGGGCGGATCGCGTCCGCCCATGATGCCGGCACGCGTCCGAGGCGGCGACCGCCTGGAGGCGGCCGCCATGAATGAGTGAGGGAATGTCAGCGGCGCCGCCCGGGCAAGCGCCGCTCGCAATCATCTGCGGGGCCGGCAGCCTGCCGTTCGCGGTCGCCGAGGCGGCCCGCCGGCAGGGCCGCAACGTCGTCCTGTTCGCGCTGCGCGGATGGGCGGACCCGGATCGGGTCGCGTCCTATCCGCATTATTGGGTCAGGTTCGGCCAGTTGGGCCGCTTTTGCCGCGCCGCCCGGCGAGAAGGCTGCCGCGACGTCGTCTTCATCGGATCGGTCGTTCGACCGTCGCTCTGGCAGGTCTGGCCGGATCTCGCGGCCATGCGCGTGCTGCCGCGGATCATTGCGATGTTCCGCGGCGGCGACGACCACTTGATGTCCGGCATTATGAAGGTGTTCGAGGATTGTGGTTTTCGACCCATCGGAGCCCATGAGGTCGCACCGGAAATCTTGATGCCGGAGGGAGCGGTCGGCCGCTACCAGCCGAGCGAGAGCAGCCGGGGCGACATTGAGCTCGGCCTCGCGCTGTTGCGCGCCATCGGACCGTTCGACGTGGGTCAGGCCACGATCGTGGCCGACGGTCACGTTCTCGCGGTGGAAGCCGCGCAAGGCACCGATGAGATGCTGGCCCAAGTGGCGGAGCTGCGCCGCAATGGGCGAATTCGCTCCTCCGGCGGCGTGCTCGTCAAGGCGCCGAAACCCGGCCAGGATCGCCGGATCGACCTGCCCACGATCGGGCCGCAGACCATTGCGGGCGCGGCGCGCGCCGGGCTCGCCGGTATCGCCGTCGTCGCCGGCGAGGCCATCATGGCTGAGCCTGGCCGCGTGACGCAGGCCGCGGATCGCGAGTGGATTTTCATTGTCGGGATCCCGCAAGACCGCGTCGGGCAATGTCTGAAGGGCGAATGATGGAATCGCTTGGCGCGCGCGATCGAGATCTCACGATCGTCCTGGTCGCCGGCGAGGAATCCGGCGACCAGCTCGGCGCCCCCTTGATGCGGGCGCTCAAGGAGCGCACCGGCGGCAAGGTGCGTTTTGCCGGCGTCGGCGGGCGCGAAATGGCGGCCGAGGGACTTGCCAGCCTGTTCCCGATCGATGAACTCGCGATCATCGGTTTTGCGGCGATCCCGCGGCAATTGCCGGTCATC
>Ga0209069_10000163_pt1 | contig 27027 bp, 27 predicted proteins | sample Str013_2_FD_187202 | JGI IMG/M metagenome (GOLD analysis project Ga0209069, IMG submission 187202) | Freshwater sediment microbial communities in response to fracking from Pennsylvania, USA - Straight Creek_MetaG_SC_2013 (SPAdes) (version 2) | ecosystem: Environmental > Aquatic > Freshwater >...
GTTTTAAAGGAACATTCCCTTTAGTTATGTTTATGGCAAAATCCTCTGATACGACATTTTCTTTGCTTGTTATTTTAAAAGAGAATGAACATTTATTTTTTTCAAATGAAATTAGCTTGTCGGTTGGTAATTTTCCTTTCTCATCAGGAACTGGTACATATTCTTTTTCAGCCAAACGAAACATCCGGCTTAAAAATGTTTTACCACTTCCGTTGTTTGCAAAGATTGCAATTTTCAGAGTGTCCGATTCAATTTCTTCGTCAAACTTAAGTAAGGGAGCTAAATTCTCACAAGTTATTTTGGTCTTGATTTGCTTTGCCATTGAAATTATTTAGGGTGTTCGAAAGCCTTGCACACAACGTTTGCATTTGCGCATTAAATGTAAGACTTATTCACAATATCCTGAAACCCGAAATAGTTATGAAGGGAAAACCGTTTACAAACACTTGCAAACTACCACTTGTTTGTGTGTTTTACGGGCATATCACTGCGTAAAGCCGCCGGGGCAGCCGCCAAAGGATCTGCCTTCTGGTATACAAATACTGCAATAGCTAAGGCCGGGCCCATCCGCCAATGCAGGGCGTTCAACGGCTTTTTAGCTGCCTTGCCGCTTATAGGTAGAGTTCCGCTTTAAGCTTCGGAGATTTTATTTTAATATCGCTTGGATATCGGTTTTGCAAATTAACGGTTACCGGTTTGGTTGTAAAAGTTTCGGCTTCTGTTTTAGCGGTCTTTTGGCCATCATCGCAATTTTCAAATTCCTTTTTGTAGACTATTTTGCCGGTAGATAGGTTGTAGTCAAACTGCTGCCAGTATTCGCAAAGCTTGCCGGCATAAGAACTGTATCCAATCAGTTGAAAGCGGTTGTTTTGAAACCTGTATTTATCGGTATAATTCCATTTCCAACTGCTTCCACCTTCAAAAGAAATACTGAGTATTCCATTTTTTATATTTATTGCTGCAAAAGGGTCGCCCATCATACCGCCTTCCCGGCTCTTCAAAATGGCATTCCTGGATTTTGTCCAAACCTGCCATTTGTTTTGTATTTTCTTAAATATCCAGAGTTCTCTTACGGTGCCGTCATCGGTGCTGTCGTGGGTATTGTAAACAATTACTTTTTCTGCAATGCCGTCTTTGTCAAGGTCGCCACTTGCACTGGCCAATGAGTCATGTCCGGTTGGATGGAACAGGTCCTGGGCAGCGGTTTGCAGAAAAACAAAGGTCAACAGGCCAAAGAAGATTGATTTCATGGTATTGTGGTAATATTCATATTTGCGCTGTCAAATTAAATATAGCGCATAATACCTGGATGTTAAAATTGCTGTAGTGGATTTCCACATAATCTGAGTTGCAAAATTATAAACCTCTTTTGGAGTTTAACCATTCTGCACCATTCCATGAAACTTCACATGAACCAACAGCCTTAATTTCATATTTTGGATTGTCAACTTGAATAAGTGTCAATAACCTTTTGCCAAATAAATTATGAAGTCTTGAATTGCGGGCAAAAATATCAAGTAAAACGTGTGCTCTGTCTGTGTCAATAATTTGAAAGTGCCGAAAGACAACAATAAGTCCGGTTTCATTAATTTCAAGGTCAGAAAGGCAATCGTTTAATGCGTCAAAGTTTTCTCCGTAATAGTCTGGAAAGTTGAGCAAATTTTTTAGGTCTTTGTGAATTTGGTTTGTGTCAGTCCACTTAGTGCAGTCAAATTCAATGATGTTATAATTTTCTTTTTTAAACCAGTCAAGGTCGTTGTTTAAAATGTTCTGTTGCCAATACAAACTTGTCCAGCCATTTTGTAAAATTTGCCAGTCAAGTCTCTGCGATTCGTTGAGATTATTTTCAAAAAATGCCATAAGGTTTGATGTTTGTCAGAGCATAGCATACAACATTTGTCTTTGCGCTATCAATTTAAAAATAAACCATAATATCCGGCACGCAAAATTAGTGCGGAAATCCGGCTTCCTGGCAAGCCCATAAAAAAACCGCCTCATTGCTGTGGCGGTTTCAATTATTGATTTTTGGTTGCTGTTTATTCTACTTTTGTAATCTTCAGCACATTGGTAGACAGGTGCAGGTGTACGGGCGTGCTGCCGGTGTTTACCACGGTATCGCCCGATTTTATAAAGCCACGCTCTTTCAGTATCTCAATCTGGTCTTCAATAATTTCATCGAGGCTGTCTTCTTCTGCATAATGAAAAGCACGTACGCCCCAGCTAAGGCTTAGCTGGTTGATAAGGCTTTTCTCCTTGCTAAAAATATGCAGGGGAGATTTTGGCCGGTAGCTGCTCAGGATAAAGGCGGTGTAGCCGCTCTGCGTCATACCAATAATGGCATCGGCATTTACATCCCGCGCAATCTTACAGGCATTGTAGCAAATGGCATCGCTTAAAAAAGAAGGGGAGTGCTGCTGCGGTTTCAAATCGTCTTCGCGGTTGTAACGGTACTCCGTATTTTCTACTTCCATAATAATCTTGCGCATGGTTTCTACCACCAGTGAAGGGTGGTTACCAGCAGCGGTTTCGCCACTCAGCATTACCGCATCGGCGCCTTCCAGTACCGCATTGGCCACATCGGTTATTTCGCTGCGGTTGGGTTTGGTACGCTCAATCATGCTCTCCATCATTTGGGTAGCCACAATTACGGGCTTGCCACGGTGCAGGCATTTGCGCACCAGCTGGCGCTGTATCAGCGGTATCTGTTCCACCGGCAGTTCCACACCCAAATCGCCGCGGGCCACCATAATGGCATCGCTCTCCACAATAATATCGCGGATGTTTACCAGGGCTTCCGGTTTTTCTATCTTGGCAATGATCTTTGTTTTGCTTTTCTTTTCATCCAGCTTGCTGCGCAGTATTACAATGTCTTTTACACTGCGTACAAAAGAAAGTGCCACCCAGTCCAGCTTTTGCTCAATAATAAATTCCAGGTCGGCCAAATCTTTTTCGGTAAGTGCCGGCAAAGAAATTTTTGTATCGGGCAGGTTAATGCCTTTTTTGGAAGAGATAATGCCGCCGAGGATAACTTCTACTTTTACATCGTTGTTCTTGGCAATGTCTATCACTTTTACTTCCAGCTTGCCATCATCAATCATAATAACGTTGCCCAGTTTCACATCTTCGTGCAGGTTGGGGTAAGACACATAAATGCGTTCTTTGTTGCCCACCAGTTTTTCGTTGGTAAACGTAAGAATATCGCCGGCCACTACAGGCAATGCATTGTTTTCAATTTCGCCCACCCGTAGTTTAGGTCCCTGCAAATCGCCCAGTATGGCAATATTGTAGGGGTAAGATTTGTTGATATTGCGGATGTGTTCAATGATTTTGAGTTTGTCTTCGTGGCTGCCGTGCGAAAAGTTGAGCCTGAAAACATTGACGCCGGCTTTTACCAGGTCGAGCAGTTTTTCAAACGTATCGCAGGCCGGGCCAACGGTGGCAACAATCTTGGTTCTATGGAAAGCATGTTCAATGCCTGCTTGTTTGTCCATTGTCTGGTGCAGATATTTAGAAAGATGTTTTGACATTTTCTTTGATATGGGTTAATGATGTGTTTATGTATTAAGGTGCAGGGCGTATGGTATAAGACAAGGAATAAGGTATCATTTACGGCCGCTTTAGCTGGCCAGTATTTTTACAATGCGCATCCACTGGTCGCCAATCTTTTGTTTTGCTTTAACGGCTTTTTCTAACGGGGTATATAAAATCTTATTGTTCAGTATACCTACCATTACATTGTAACGCCCTTCCAGCAAGGTTTCTACGGCATGGTATCCCATGCGGCTGGCAATCAGCCTGTCCAGGCAACTGGGCGAACCACCACGCTGTATATGCCCAAGGATGCAAACCCTTACATCGGCATTGGGTAAACGATCTTTTACCACTTTGCTCACTTCTTCGGCGCCGCCAAAGCCATCGCCTTCTGCCACCACAATCATGTTTACCAGTTTCTTGCGCTTTTCTTTTTCCAGCAATGATTCCACTATCAGTTCAATATCGGTCTTGCGTTCTGGTATCAGTATGTGTTCGGCGCCGGTGGCAATACCGCTGTGCAGTGCAATGTAACCGGCATCGCGGCCCATCACTTCAATAATAAAAAGACGGTCATGTGCATCGGCGGTATCGCGGATCTTGTCAATGGCTTCTACGGCGGTGTTTACGGCCGTATCAAATCCAATGGTAAAATCAGTACCGGCAATGTCTTTATCAATGGTGCCCGGAAGGCCAATGCAGGGAATGTCAAAATCCTGGCTGAATTTTAAAGCGCCTTTAAAGGAGCCATCGCCACCAATAATAACCAGTGCGTTGATGCCCCTTTTCTTCAGGTTATTGTAAGCTTTCTGGCGGCCTTCCAGCTCAAAAAATTCTTTGCAACGGGCGGTCTTCAGGATGGTGCCGCCTCTTTGAATGATATTGGCCACAGAGCGGGACTCCATCTTTACGATATCGTCGTCAATCATACCGCTATAACCCCTCATGATGCCGTACATTTCCATTCCGTGGTAAAGCCCTGTGCGTACCACTGCGCGGATGGCAGCATTCATACCCGGAGAATCTCCCCCCGAAGTGAGTACGCCGATACTGGTGATTTTTCTTTGCTCGCTCATTAAATTAAAACAGTCGGTTTTGTTTAAAAAACTTTAAACATATGGCAGTAAACGTTCAATTTTTTCTATGGAATCGATAAGCTAAGTCTCAAAAATAAGGATTTGATCCCATACAGCAAGATTCATCCAAACCATTAATTATTTGGTAAAAAGCATGAAATTTTGTAGACAGATACAAACAGTTTTATGACCCTTCACAATTCTTTACTAACTGTTGTTAGCAAACTAGCGGCGGCATGTAAAATTTGTATTGATGGCAAACGCTGTTGTGTTGTTTGCAAGCCTGCCGGCGCATGCGTGAATGGTTTTAAAAGTAATTTTTCTGCTGCTGCACACGGGCTTATTTTTACCGCGCTGTAAAAATTGATGCGGCGCATTTTTATGAAAAAAATTTTAGTGACGGGCGCCAATGGATTCCTGGGCTTGCACCTTGTTAATCTTTTATTACAACGCGGATACCCGGTAACAGCTGTTGCAAGAGGGGAGTGCCGCCTGCCCATTCCCCCCTCCGCACAGTTTGTTTATTACGATGCGGATATTACCAACGATTTTTTGCTGCAACATATTCTTGAAAAAGAAACACCACATACCATAGTACATGCTGCCGCTATGACGCAGGCCGACGAATGCCAGCTGAACCAGGCGGAATGCGAAGCCATCAACGTGCGTGCCACCGCACAATTGTTGTTAAGCGCCGAACAATACAGCCAGTATTTTATTTACATTTCTACCGATTTTGTTTTTGATGGCGAAAAAGGCGATTACGCGGAAGAAGATGCCCAGAACCCGGTAAACTGGTATGGCTTTACCAAAGTGCAGGCCGAAAGCATTGCGGCAACCAGTGAAATTCCATTTGCGATTGTGCGTACCTGTTTGGTATATGGACCGCCGGCGCCGCAGCTTGGGACTAAAAAAGCCAGGAGCAATATCATTACCTGGGTAAAAGAAAGCCTGGAAGCCGGTAAAAAAATAAAAGTAGTAAGCGATCAATGGCGCACGCCTACTTATGTGGCAGACCTGGCAACAGGCATCCTGCTGCTGATTGAAAAAGAAGCCACCGGTGTTTTCCATATCTCGGGCAAAGACAAATGCACGCCGTATGAAATGGCATTGCAAACAGCCGCGGTATGCCAGCTGGATGCTGCGCTGATTGAGAAAGTGGATGTGGCAGTTTTTAGTCAGCCGGCCAAACGCCCGCCCAAAACGGGTTTCAATATCAGCAAGGCCCAAAAAGAACTGGGCTATGCGCCGGTCTCTTTTGAAGAAGGCCTGCGTTTAACCTGTGCCAGCCTGTAGCAACAAGCGCTGCTCAATCAATTTTACAAGATACTGTTGATTCCTTTATCTTAGTAACCATAATAAAAAACAAACCATGCGCAACAACAAAGGCCCGCTCTTTATTTGTCTGTCGGTATTTTTTATATCGATGCAAATGCTGCAAGCACAAGACAGCAGCACCGTAATGCCGCTTTGGAAAAACGGAGCGCCGGGTTTTGAAAACAAAAAAAATATTCCGGAAGAAGCCAAAGACTGGTGGATACGGAGCATTCACAATCCATCCATTGTGGTATATCCTGCGCCGGCAAATTTGGCTACCGGTGTGGCGGTGGTAGTTTGCCCCGGTGGTGGTTTTCGCAGCCTGGTGTTTAATGCAGAAGGCGCCGATGCCGCCAAATACCTGAATACACTGGGCATTACCGCATTTGTAGTTAAATACCGTTTGTTCAGGGCCGATTCTATGTACTATACCGATGAGCAACCCAAACAAGATATTTTCAGGGCCATGCGCCTGGTGCGCAGCCTGGCAAAAGAATACAAAATAGATACGGCCAAAATTGGCGTAATGGGTTTTTCTGCCGGTGGCGAAGTAGCAGGCTGGGTGGCTTACCATAGCCAGGAAAGCCATGCGCCAAAACCGGATGCCATTGATGGGCTAACGGCCCGCCCCGCTTTTCAAATATTGATTTACCCCGGGCCACTGGCCGTACCGGATATGGTAACGGCTACGGCTCCACGCACTTTTATGCTGGTATCAAACGATGACGAATGCTGCTCAGAACCGGTGCTGAAACTGCTGCAAATGCACCGCAAGGCAAAAGTGCCGGTAGAAGCGCATATCTATGCCATGGGCAATCATGGATTCAATATGGGCAAACGTTCCACTTACAACAGCCTTAAAACCTGGCCCGATCGTTTGACAGACTGGATAAAGGATACGGGGATAAGTAAATGATAAATGTGATAAATGAGGGAATGTGATGAATGTGGAAATAGGAATGTGGGTAAAAGCCATCCGCCATTAGTTTAACCAATCGCTTACAGCAAATAGCTGTTTTATTATGCAGCAAATTATACACATGGCCCTGGTAGTGGCCGATTACGATGAGGCCATTCAATTTTATACCGAAAAAATTGGATTCGAATTGATGGAAGACACAACCCTAAGCGAAACCAAAAGATGGGTACTGGTGAAACCAAAAGGATCCGGCACTGCCTGTCTCTTGCTGGCCAAAGCGGCTAACGGAGATCAAATAAGCCGCGTGGGCAACCAGACCGGTGGGCGTGTTTTCTTATTTCTGCAAACCGATGATTTCTGGAAAGACTACCATAATTACCTGGCCAAAGGAATTGAATTTGTACGGGAGCCGGTAACAGAAGAATACGGAACCGTGGCCGTGTTTAAAGATCTCTATGGCAATTTGTGGGACTTGATTGGAAAATAAAAAGATCACTACTCATTATTGATTACTAATTCAGCCTGTACTGCCAGGCCCACCATATAAGTAACAATTGCAGGGGCAGCCTTGCCACGGTAAACCATTTCAGGGGATTGTTGTAATGAAAATAGTTCAGCATCATTTGCACATTGGCCGGAAAAACGGCTACCAGCAATGCCATAATGCCCCAGGCAGCCATGCTGCGGGTATTTTCCGGAAACAGCAATACGCCCAATAAAATTTCGCATGCCCCGCTGAAGTATACCAATGCAAGAGGCCCGGGCAGCCAGGGCGGCATAATTTTTACATAGCCCTGCGGTTTTACAAAATGATAAATGCCCGCGGCAACGTATAGCAAAGCCATTGTATAAAGCGATACCAGTTTCATGAAAATGAATGTAAGCAATATGCCCGACACTGGCTTTTTTATGGCAAATGTCTTTTACCACCCGCCCGCCACTCACTACTTCATTTTCATATTTTTCACATTCCGCAGCTTCCGATATTTATAAGTGATATTTTTGTGTTTAAATCAGTTTCATTTGAGCGCAACGGTTTTTCTCATTACACCTCCTTTTACGCAATTGAATACGCCCTACCCGGCTACGGCTTATTTAAAAGGATTCCTGAATACCAAAAACATCAGCGCTTTCCAGGCCGACCTGGGCATTGAAACCACCCTGGCCCTGTTTAGCAAACAAGGCCTTACCAGGCTTTTTGCGCAAGTGGATGCAAGTGCCCACTTAACAGGCAATGCCGCCCGTATTTATGCCCTGCGGGATATTTATACCCATACCATCGACCCGGTCATTTCTTTTCTGCAGGGCAAAAACCCTACGCTGGCACACCTGCTTGCCAAGCGGGATTTTTTGCCCGAAGCTTCGCGGTTTCAGCAATCGGATGATCTGAACTGGGCTTTTGGCAACATGGGCAAGCAAGACATGGCCAAGCACCTTGCTACCATGTACCTGGAAGACCTGTCGGATTTTATAAAAGAAACCACCGATGTACATTTTGGTTTCAGCCGCTATGCCGAAAAACTGGGCCGCTCCGCCAGCAGTTTCGATGCAATTAACGCTGCGTTGCAGGGCAGTCCGTCTTATATCGATACTATATTGACTGGCTTATTGCAGCGGCACCTGCAAACGGTGCAACCAAAGCTGGTAGCAATTTCGGTTCCGTTTCCGGGCAATTTGTACAGCGCCTTCCGCTGTGCCCAATTTATAAAACAGCACTACCCGCAAACAAAAACTGCCATGGGCGGGGGCTTCGCCAATACAGAATTGCGATCGCTGGCAGACCCCCGGGTATTTGCGTATTTTGATTTTATTACCCTTGATGATGGCGAGGCGCCGGTAGAAAACCTGGTTTCATATATCAATGGGGAAATTAAAACTGAAGGATTGAAAAGGACTTTCCTCCTGCAGGATGGCGCCGTTACCTATATCAACAACAAAACAGTAAAAGATTACAAACAGGGCGAAGTGGGTACGCCCGATTACAGCGATCTGCTGCTGGACGGTTATATCTCCGCCATTGAAGTAGTAAACCCCATGCACAGCCTCTGGAGCGATGGCCGCTGGAACAAACTAACGATGGCGCATGGTTGCTATTGGGGCAAGTGTACGTTTTGTGATATTTCGCTCGACTATATAAAACTGTATGAGCCGGTTGCAGCGGGTTTGCTTTGCGACCGCATGGAAACCATCATTGCACAAACCGGGCAAAACGGTTTTCATTTTGTAGACGAAGCAGCGCCACCGGCCCTCATGCGGGCACTGGCCATAGAGATACTGCGGCGCAAACTGGTGCTGAGCTGGTGGACCAATATCCGTTTCGAAAAAAGTTTTACCCGGGATCTCTGCCTGCTGTTAAAAGCAGCGGGTTGCATTGCTGTTTCCGGCGGACTGGAAGTGGCATCGGATCGGTTGCTGGAACTGATCCAGAAAGGCATTACCGTGGCACAGGTGGCCAGGGTGAACAAGCATTTTTCCGAAGCAGGCATTATGGTGCATGCATACCTGATGTATGGCTTTCCCACACAAACCGCGCAGGAAACCATCGACTCGCTGGAAATGGTGCGGCAAATGTTTAAAGCCGGTATCCTGCAATCTGCTTTCTGGCACCAGTTTACCATGACGGCCCATAGCCCGGTGGGCCTTGCGCCGGCCAGTTTTGGCGTGCAAAAACTGCAGGAAGCCACGGGTAGTTTTGCCAACAACGATATTGAACATGTGGATACTACCGGTGCCGATCATCCGCTGTTTGCTTATGGGCTGAAGAAATCGCTGCACAACTTTATGCACGGCCTTTGTATAGACGATCCTTTGCAAAAATGGTTTGATTTTAAAACGCCCAAAACAAAAGTGGCACCCGATTATATCAGCAACGCACTAAAGGATGAAACCTTGCCGGTTTTTAAACCCGCTGCAAAAATTATATGGCTGGGCAATAGCCCCTCGGTTGAATTCTTTACACAATCAAAAAATGGTAACCAGCGTGAAATGTCGGTACTGCATTTTGCCGCCAAAAAAGAGATGGTTAAAATTCAGCTGCCCGCTGCGCAGGGTAAATGGCTGGCAGCAATATTGCCACAATTGCCCGGCGCCGGCACAAAGACTTTTACCCTGCAGGAACTAAGAGATGATTATGAAAAAGACGGCCTGGAAGATTTTGAACTGTTTTGGGACAACAAACCCATCAGTACCCTGTACAAAGTTGGATTGCTGCAACCCTGATCTGATTGACCGGTTCTACGCGGTGAACCTTGTAATAGTTACCGCTCTATCTCATTGCTGTTTTTCCCTGTCATTACATTTTCAATTCTTTTATCGGGAATAAACCACATGGTGGCAACAATTACATAGCAGGCAAAGCCGGCCCAGCTGTGTAAAAAGCAAACGCCAATGCCAATAACATACAAAAGGATGGACAGTTTTCCTTTTTTATCGCGGCCAATTGCTTTTGCAATGGTAGAATTGGGGCCATGCAGTTTGGCGAGTTCGAAAGTTAAAATGGTATAGGCCACCCCGCACATAATTAATACAAACCCATACAGGGCAACGGGCCAGGTAGAAAAATGGTTTTCGCCCATCCAGCCGGTTACAAAGGGTATAATGGAGAGCCAAAAAAGCAAATGTACATTGGCCCACATAACCCTGCCATTTACATGCTGTGCAGCATGCATCAGGTGGTGGTGGTTGTTCCAGTAAATGGCAACAAAAATAAAGCTGAGCACATAACTGATAAAAACGGGTATCAATGGCTTTAGCGAGGCAAGCATATCGCCATGCGGCACTTTCATTTCAAGCACCATGATGGTGATAATAATCGCAATAACACCGTCACTGAATGCTTCCAGCCTGCCTTTGCCCATAAAAAGTTATTTGGTTAGTGAGTGAATACGGTTGTAATATAATTTAAAATGCTGAAGTATTATTGTACGGCTAAAAGTTGCCGGATTTATTGAAATCCTTTACAGTAAAGGGTTTTAGCCCCTCTCTTTTGAAACAGGGAAAGGATAAGGTAGCACAAGCCCATGCGCTATCTTGCTTTGCAACCAGCTAATAAATTCACCTTACAAAGAAAACCTTCTTAGCTATTTTTGTGTTTTACCTTGCAGGCAAACAATCACCCATGGCATACCGCTCGCTGGAAGCATGTTTACTGGATTTGGAGAAGAACGGTCAACTGGTTCGCATTAAAGAAGAAGTGGATCCTTACCTTGAAATGGCGGCCATTCACCTGCGTGTACATGAAGCCGGTGGACCGGCATTGTTGTTCGAAAACGTAAAGGGCAGCCGGTTCAGGGCAGCCTCCAATATATTTGGCACATTAGAAAGAAGTAAGTTTATTTTCCGCGATACCCTGGCCCTGGTGCAGCAGCTGATTGCACTAAAAAGCGATCCGGTAAAAGCGTTTAAGCATCCCATTGATAATATGGCCGCGGCACTCGCCGGCATCAAGGCCTTCCCATTAAAAAATCCTGCCAACAAACCCGTGCTGGCGCAGCAAATACAAATTACTGATATACCGCAGGTGCAGCACTGGCTAAAAGATGGCGGTGCATTTGTGACCCTGCCGCAGGTATATACAGAAGACATTGACAAGCCAGGCATCATGCACGCCAACCTGGGCATGTACCGCATCCAGCTTTCGGGCAACGACTATGTACCCAACCAGGAACTGGGACTGCATTACCAGTTGCACCGCGGCATTGGCGTTCACCAAACCAAGGCCAATGCAAAAGGGCAGGCTTTAAAAGTGAGTGTGTTTGCCGGAGGTCCCCCTGCGCACAGCGTAGCGGCCGTAATGCCCTTGCCCGAAGGCATCAGCGAAATGACTTTTGCCGGTGTATTGGGCGGACGCCGTTTCCGCTATTGCTACCAGGATGGTTTTTGCGTGAGTACCGAAGCGGATTTTGTTATCAGCGGCGAAGTGATGCCGGGGCAGAACAAACCGGAAGGTCCTTTTGGCGATCACCTGGGTTATTACAGCCTGCAGCATCCATTCCCTGTCATGAAAGTGCACAAAGTGTATGCAAAGAAAAATGCCATCTGGCCGTTTACCGTAGTAGGCCGCCCGCCGCAGGAAGATACCAGTTTCGGACAGTTGATACATGAAATAGCCGGCGATGCCCTGCAGCAGGAAATACCCGGACTAAAAGAAGTACATGCCGTGGATGCGGCCGGCGTTCACCCATTGCTGTTAGCCATTGGCAGCGAACGGTACACGCCCTATATGCCGGCAAAACAGCCCGCCGAAATATTAACCATCGCCAATCATATTTTGGGTACGGGGCAGCTGAGCCTGGCCAAATTTTTATTCATAACGGCCAGCGATGACAGCCGGCTGAATACTCACGATATTCCATCTTATTTCAAATACATCCTGGAACGCATACACACCGAAAGAGATGTTCATTTTTTCACCAATACCACCATCGATACACTGGATTATTCGGGCAGCGGATTAAACAGTGGCAGCAAAGTGGTACTGGCTGCTTATGGAGACCCGGTAAGAACCCTGGCAACCGAAGTGCCCGCAGTCTTAAAACAGATTAACCTGTTTGCAAATGCACAACTGGTAATGCCGGGCATTGTGGCCGTTCAAGCAAATGCATTTACCAGCTATGGTGCGGCAAAACAGGAAATGCAAATGCTGGAGGATGCCGTAAAGGAACAGATGAACAGCCTGCAGCCGGCGCCGTTTATCATTGTTTGCGATGATGCCGGTTTTGTAGCCGCCAACCTGCGCAATTTTTTATGGGTTTGCTTTACCAGGTGCAACCCTTCTCATGATATGTATGGCATTGGCAGTTTTACGGAATACAAACACTGGGGTTGCCGCGGCCCGTTGGTTTTTGACGCCCGCATCAAACCACACCATGCACCGCCGGTAGAAAAAGATGCTAAAACCGAAAATAAAATTGCAAGGTTATTTGAGAAAGGAGGAAGTTTGTATAAAGCCAGCAATTCGTTGTAAGCTTTTGGCGGTTTGTGTAGAAGCCTTTACGGGCGTTTTTTCAGCAACCGCCATAAAGAAGAACCAGCTTGATTTAAAGAAAAAAAAGAATGAAAAAAATAGCAGTGATTATAGTATTGCTGGCAGCAGCAATAAGTGGAACAGCACAAAAAGCGGCCGAAAAAAAGAATGTAAAAGACAAACCCGCCAGGCTGCAGCTTGAAAATACCCTGCTCTGGGAAATCAGCGGTAACCACCTTGTAACACCCTCATATTTGTTTGGCACCATGCACCTGCTTTGTTCGGCAGATGCACAACTGAGTGATTCGCTGCGCTATGCCATTGCCAGCGCCAAACAGGTATATTTTGAAATCGATCTCGACAATATGATGGAAACCCTGGGGGCCATGCGCTACCTGAATATGAACAACAATACAAAATTGAGCGATCTGTTAACCGAAGAAGAATATGAGCGGGTGGTCACTTATTTTAAAAAGAACAAAACCATGCTGCCCATGAGCATGATGGAGCGCCTTAAACCTTATTTTGTAACATCGCTGATATCGGAAAGCAAATTTCCCTGCACGGAAAAAGATGGTATGGAGCAGGTGATTATGGCAGAAGCAAAAAAAGATAAGAAACCCATCAACGGACTAGAAACCGTGGCATTCCAGGCCAGCGTTTTCGACAGCATCCCTTACAAGCGCCAGGCAATGGATTTATTAAAAATGATTGACAGTGCCGGTGTGGCCAGCGACAGCAGCGATTTGCAACTGGCAGAAGTATACCGCAAACAGGATTTAAACAAAATGCAGGAACTAACCGCCGAAGAAGAGGGGATGAGCGAATACCTTGATCTGCTGCTCTATAGCCGCAACGCCAACTGGGCCCAAAAAATGCCCGCCATTATGCGGGATGCAACCACCTTGTTTGCCGTTGGCGCCGGTCACCTGGGTGGCGAAAAGGGCGTTATCAGTTTACTGCGCAAAGCCGGCTTTACCGTAAGACCCATGAAACACAAACCGGGTATAGAAATGATGGCAAACTGAAGGCCATAACAGCGCCTGCTTTTTTAAAACATGCCCAGGTCATTCCTGTTTTTACCGGCATAGCCCCATTCTTCGTTTTCTTTCAGCTGGCTGCCTTTGTATTGCCCGTGTTTTAGTACGCTGTATACCATCCAAATCAGTAACAGCGGACCCGCCAGTGCAATGATGTTGATGAGTGTAATATCCCCTCCAAAAAAAATGAGGATACAATTGACCAGTAACAAAGTGCTGACCACGGCTACCGGCAGTATTTCTTTGCTGTTCATACACCTGCTTATTTAATGAACAATAAATGCAATCTTAAAATTAGTTTGTTTGGGTGGAAAATAGTGGCCGGTAGCCATCAAAAAAAGGCTACCGTTTCCGGCAGCCTCTACGTATGCATTTAATAACGATGTTTTTGATCGATTGGGCAACGGGTATGTCCCCAATATTTGGGACGGAGCCAGTGGTGCTCTTAAAATCTTTCCAATCCGCTGAAGAAGAAATCGCCTTCAATTTTGGCATTTTCATCACTGTCGCTGCCATGGATGGCGTTTTCGCCCAGGGAGGCGGCAAACAATTTGCGGATGGTATTGGCTTCTGCTTTGGCCGGGTCGGTGGCGCCAATCAGCTTGCGGAATTCGGCTACTGCATTGTCTTTTTCAAGAATGGCAGCATAAATGGGACCACTGCTCATAAAATCTACCAGCTCCTGGTAAAAAGGACGGGCTGCATGCACGGCGTAAAATTCGCCGGCCCTTTCTGCGCTTAGTTTTGTGAGTTTTAACGCTACAATTTTGTAGCCTTCCTTGATAATCCTGTCTAAAATAGCGCCGCCATGACCGGCACGGAAAGCATCTGGCTTAATCATGGTAAAAGTTCTGTTGCTCATGAGGTCTTTTTTTCTTTTGGGAGGCAAAACTAGGCAAAGTTTCGGGCTTTAAAACCCGGGCGGCCGGTTATTTATGTTAATTCCTTGAATTAAAGGCAAAAAGAGGCAAAAACGTTACATCTCAACTGCAAACTTTAATTACCTTCGCCACCGTTTTATGAAATCTATAGCTGAAATTTTTCCATTACTGAAAGCCGGTCCAAAGCAAATTGTTGTCACCATGCACCAGAAGCCAGATCCTGATGCCATGGGTTCTGCGCTGGGACTTTATCATTTTCTGAAAGGCCTGGGCCATAGCGTAACGGTGGTATCGCCCACCAACTGGGCCAGTTTTTTGAACTGGATGCCCGGTTGCGATACGGTGATTGATTTCGATTACCGCAAAGCAGAAGCAGATGCCGTGCTGCAAAAAGCAGATTGGATATTTTGCCTTGATTTCAATACCCTTTCGAGGGCCAGGCATATGGCGCCGGTTATTGCTGCGCTGTCTTGTGTAAAAATATTAATTGACCACCACCAGCAACCCGAAGTGGAAGCATTTACGTATGGCATCAGCAATACGGCAAAAAGTTCTACTTCAGAAATGGTGTACGATTTTATAGCAGACAGTGGCAATGGCGATGCCATTAATAAAAGCATTGCCGAATGTTTGTATGCGGGTGTCATTGGCGATACGGGCTCTTTCCGTTTTCCGGCGTCTACCGCATCGGTGCATACCATGGTAGCGCATTTAAAGCAAACGGGTTTCAACCATACACAGGTACACGAGAATATTTACGATAATTTTTTAGAGAACCGCCTGCGGTTTATTGGAATGGCGCTGCTGCACCGCATGGAAATTATGTACGAATACAATACCGCGCTGATAGCCATTTCTAAAAGTGATTTGCTGAAATTTGACATCAAGACCGGCGACACCGAAGGATTGGTGAATTACCCGCTCACCATTCAGGGCATCAAACTGGCGGCTATTGTAATTGACCGCGATGAGGAGCGCAAATGGAGTTTCCGCAGCAAGGGCGATTTTGATACCAATACTTTTGCACGCAATTATTTTAACGGGGGCGGCCATTACAACGCATCCGGCGGCAGAAGCGCTGAATCTCTGGAAAAAACAATTCAGACATTCAAACAAATGATTAAGGAAAATGCATCTTTATTACAATAACAAACAATCATGAAAAAACAAACTGTTTATTTTTTAGTAGCAATGGCAGTAGCGGCGCTTGCCTTTACTTCCTGTAAAAACAATGTAGATTATAAAAAGACGAAGAGCGGTGTAATGTACAAGATCTTCGGTGATGGAAAAGACTCTGTGGTAAAGCCCGGAAACATCATGAAAATCAATTTTACCATTAAAGTTGGCAGTTCCGATTCTGTGCTGCAGACTTCCGTTGGCAAACTGCCTTTGTTTATTCCCGTAGAAGCCAATACGCCCGAAGATGGTTATTCGCCTGTGGAAGTGTTTAAGCTACTGCGCAAGGGCGACAGTGCTGTAATTGTGCAACTGGTAGATTCATTGTTGAAAAAAAACCCGGGTGGCGCTACGCCTCCTTTCTTTAAAAAAGGCGATAAGCTGCTGACCATTATTAAAGTAGAAAACGTGTTCCCTTCTCAGGAACTGGCTTCAAAAGATCGTGATGCAGAAAACGAAAAAGAAAAATTACGCCAGCAAAAAGAAGTAGAAACAGATCTGATACAGGCCAACAAAGAAATGACTGCCTGGCTTGCCAGCAAAAAGATTACGGCTGTAAAAACCGGCAAAGGCACTTATGTTGAAATGAAAGAACCCGGTACCGGCCCATTGGCGGAAAACGGAAAATTTGCGACCGTTCGTTACGAAGGAAAAACATTGTCGGATGGTAAAATATTTCAATCTACCATGGACCCCAAAGTGCAGCCCTTTACTTTTAAAGTAGGCGTAGGTGGTGCTATACCAGGTTGGGATGAAGCCCTGCCTTTGTTTAAAAAAGGTGGAAGGGGTACATTGTACATTCCGGGTCCGCTGGCCTATGGAAAAAACCCGCCACAGGGTTCTACTTTTAAACAAAATGAATCCATGATTTTTGATATTTATGTGGTGGATGTGAGCGATACGCAACCTGCTCCGCCGCAACAACAGCAGCAACAATTGCCCCCCGAAATAAGGGCGCAGATGGAAAAACAAATGCGTGACCAGCAGCAGCAGCAACAGCAGAAGAAAGCCGGTCATTAATCAATACATTGAAAATAAAAAGGGCCTGTTCAAAACCTGAACAGGCCCTTTTTATTGCCGGCATGTAAAGCGTTTAGGCATCCCGGTAAGCCATAAAAAGTGCAATTGCTTCCACGGCTTCTTTTACATCGTGTACCCGTAAAATGCCAGCACCGTTTTGAAGTGCAAGGGTATTGAGCACGGTGCTGCCGTTTAGTGCCTGGTCTGCCGTGGTGCCCAGTGTTTTGTATACCATGCCTTTGCGCGAAAGCCCCGCCAGCAAAGGCTTTTCAAGTATTTTAAAAACTTCCAGGTCTTTCAGCAACCTGAAATTCTGTGCGCTGGTTTTGGCAAACCCAAAGCCGGGGTCAATAATGACATCCCGGATACCCGCGTTTTTGCAACCGGCCAGTTTGCCAATGAAATAATCCAGCACCTCTTTTGCTACATCGTCGTACACCGCTTCCTGCTGCATGGTTTGTGGTGTTCCTTTCATGTGCATGCATATATACGGAACCTGTAATCGGCCCACCGTTTCCAGCATGGCTGCATCCATCGCACCTGCGCTGATATCATTTACAATGGAGGCACCCGCAGCTACGGCTGCCGCCGCCACATTTGCATAAAAAGTATCCACCGAAATGATGGCTTCAGGAAATTGCCGGTGCAGGGCGGCAATGGGAGCAATAACCCTTTTCAATTCTTCTGCTTCGCTGATTAGATCGCTGCCGGGCCGGGTGCTTTGTCCGCCAATATCCAGTATGGAAGCGCCTTCCAGCAACATTTGCGCTGCTTTTTCTAACAATCGATTGGGCTCATCTACGCGGCTATTGCCGTAAAATGAATCGGGTGTGGTATTGATGATACCCATTACCAATGGCCTTGTTGCCGCCAGCAATCTTCCTTTGCAATTGAGTGTAAACATTGGCCTGATAGTATTAATTTTGGAAGTTTAGTATGGCGTATTTAGTATTAAGTATTCAGACTTGACGCTAGCCCAAAATTAAATCTAAATAATAAAAATAGTATATCGTATTTGGACGCTTACTCGCCCGCTGGGTCTAAATACTAAGATCTTAATACTATATACTAAATTAGCAACCGATGAGCAATACCAACCAGCAATATGATGCAGTGATTGAAAGCTGCCGCGATATTTTTTTAAAGAAAACCAACGACTACGGTACTTCCTGGCGGGTGCTGCGTACCATCTCCATTGTAGACCAGATCTTCATCAAAGCCAAACGCATCCGCACCATCCAGGAAAACCGGTTGCAAAAAATTGGCGATGACATTGCTTCGGAGTTTAAAGGGATTCTTAACTACGCCATTATTGGCAATATTCAATTACTACTGCCCAAAGAAGGCGCAGAAGAATTGTCTGTTGACCAGGTGGCTTTGAATTACAATGAACAGGCAGCGGCTGCCAAAGCCCTGATGCAGGATAAAAACCACGACTATGGCGAAGCCTGGCGCGACATGAGCCAGGAAAGTTTTACCGATCTCATTTTGTCGAAACTGCTGCGCATCAAACAAATTATCAACAACGATGGCAAAACCATCATGAGCGAAGGCATCGATGCCAATTATTACGATATTATCAATTATGCGGCTTTTGCATTAATATTGATTGAAGAGGGAAAACAATAATTGCTACTTATTAATTAGCAATTATCACAAAGCGAATGGTAAATTTTAAACAACTTACATGAAATTACTGATCAGCATAGCCCGCATTATCGTTGGGGTACTGTTTATTTTCTCCGGCCTGGTAAAAGCCAATGACCCGCTGGGACTGAGTTATAAAATGCAGGAATTTTTTGAAGTATGGGGTTGGAATTTTTTGAACGACTTCACCCTGTCTTTTTCTATTCTGATGATTGCATTTGAAATCATTGCCGGGGTAGCCGTATTGCTGGGCTGGCGCATGAAATTGTTTAGCTGGCTGCTGTTGCTGCTGATCCTCTTTTTTACATTCCTTACCGGCTATGCGGTGCTTTCGGGTAAAATAAGAACCTGTGGTTGTTTTGGCGATTGCATTCCGCTGACAGCAGAACAGTCGTTTACAAAAGATTTGATTTTAACAGCGCTTATCGTTTTCATTTTTCTTTTCCGCAATAAGATTCAACCTTTGTTCAGGCCCTTTGCCAGTGGTTTGCTGTTGGTGCTGGCCACTGTTTTTTCATTCGGTCTGCAGGGTTATGTGCTAAAGCATTTGCCCATTGTTGACTGTCTTCCCTACAAAGTGGGTAAAAACATTCAGCAACAGATGAAAGTACCAGCCGGTGCCATCCCCGATAGCTCGGTAATTACGTTTGTATATAATAAACTGGGTAAGCAGGTAGAGTTTACGTCTGATCAATTTCCGGCCGATTTTGATGATTCCATCTATCATTTTGTAAAACGCTACGATAAACTGGTGCGCAAAGGCAATGCCGAACCGGCCATCAAAGATTTTGCGCTGGCCAGTCTTGCGGGGGCCGACAGTACCACGGCTATCCTTGAACAAAAAGGGACCGCTCTTTTTCTTTTTGTAAAAGATGAAATGGATACCAGTTACGACAGAAAAGAAAACCAGCAATTGCGCCAGATCACCGGCTACGCAAAAACAAAGAACATGCCGCTGTACCTAATCACCAACGCCCGCGATGTAACAGCCCGTTTTGCTGCAGCCACAAAACAAAACGCTGTTACTTTTATGTGCGATGCCGTTGCCATTAAAACGGCAGCCAGGGCCAATCCTACTTTGTATTTAATCAAAGATGGCAATATAAAAGGCAAATGGGCCTATGCCGATTTTAAAAATGCATTACAGCAAATACAGCAATAAATGAAGAATATGCTGGTAACACGGATCATTTGATGTAAGTAAACCTGCCAACGGTCTTTCATAAATCAGAAAAAAAAATTGCTACACTACATCACAAGAAAATTATTTTACGGGCTGCTGGTAATGGCCGGCGTTGTGGTATTGGTATTTTTTCTTTTCCAGGGTTTTGGCGATCCTTCAAGGTTAATCATGGGGCAGCGGGCCGATGCTGCCACGCAGGAGAATATCCGCAAAGAACTGAACCTGGATCAGCCCAAATGGAAACAATTTCTTTTTTACCTCAATGATGTTTCTCCGCTGAGCTTTTATTCAAAAGAAGCCATCGCCCAAAAAAAGCTAAAAGGCATTTTTATTGGAGGCGATACAAAGCTGGTTTTGAAAGCACCTTACCTGCGCCGTTCTTATCAAACCAAAAAAGAAGTATGGGCCATATTAACGGAAGCCTTGCCCGGCACCCTGTTGCTGGCCGTGGCTGCCATGGCATTTGCGGTGTTGTTTGGCCTATTGCTGGGCGTGGCAGCCGCCGTTTATAAAGGCACATGGATAGATACTTCTTCCATCTTTACTGGCATTGTTGGTATTTCGGCGCCATCATTTTTTATGGGCATTATCATTGCCTATGTCTTTGGGTTTTTATTGAGCCGCTATACGGGACTGCACATGGCAGGCAGTTGGTTCGACCTGGATGAAATTACCGGCGAGCAACACCTCACGGCGGGTAACTTAATTTTGCCGGCCATTACTTTGGGCATCCGGCCACTGGCCATCATCAGCCAGCTTACACGCAGTGCCATGCTGGATACACTTGCACAAGATTATATCAGAACCGCCTATGCAAAGGGTTTAAGCAAAAGGGCCGTTGTTTGGAAACATGCATTGCGCAATGCGCTCAATCCGGTTATTACCGCCATCACGGGCTGGTTTGCAGAATTGCTGGCAGGCGCATTTTTTGTTGAATACATTTTTGGCTGGAAGGGAATCGGCAAAACAACGGTTGACGCATTGGAGAAGCTGGATTTTCCGGTAGTAATGGGCTCGGTACTGCTTTCTGCTGCATTTTTTATTGTCATCAATATTCTTGCCGACCTGATGTATGGCATCATTGACCCCAGGGTAAGGCTGCGCTAGCTGGTTTTAAATACAAAGAAGCCCCGCATTTTTTTTATGGGAGCTTCTTTTTAAATAAGGTTATCAGCCGTTTTATTTCAACAGGCTAAGGGCAGATTCCCAGGCTGGCTTTTGTGTGGCAAAGCTGGAAGACAATGCTTCGGGTTTAAGTCCGCCGGAAAGGCTTTTCAGCAAACCACCTGCACTGGCCATTGTTTTTACCGTGCTGGCAGCAGATATAATGCTGTTTACATTAAAACCACTTTTAAACATACTGGGTTTGATGCCGCCCGCCAGGGTAGCCACGCTGGAAGCCATGCCCGCAGCATCGGTTACTTTACTGGCTTTGGCCAGCCAACCCGTTTTCTGACCCGCAAATGAACTCAACAAGGAAGTAGTGTTAAGCGCACTGCCAAACTGGGTCAGCAATTTTCCGGCGCTGGATGATGTGGCCGCGGTAGCATCGGCTTTGGCTTTGTTAAGATCCGGAATTTGTGCGTTTACCGCAATAAACAGGGGCAACACAAAGAACAAGCAAATAATTTTTTTCATTTTGATAAATTTTATTGGTAAGTGTGTGGGTAAAGGTAGCATTTTTTGATGCTTTAAAAACTTTGTTGGCATTCTGAAAATAATTCATGGTTACTACTTAAAATAACACACGTGTTTACTGGTAGGTTTTATATTTTTACAGCGTAGCGCAACAAAATGCAGTATGCTCCGTAAAATTAAAAAGTTTATAAATCGAAAATGGGTGAAACGGGTAGCCGGCCTGTTGCTGCTTTGGGTGCTGGTGCACGTTATTTACATTACAACCGATGGTTTGAACGATTACAACGGCAAGGCCGATGTAGCCATTATACTGGGCAATCACGTAAATGCAGATGGCAGTTTGTCTCCCTGGCTGCAGGGCAGGGTAGACAAGGCACTTGCATTGTATAAAAACGGAAGGGTAAAAAAAATATATGCCAGTGGCGGTATTAATGTTACGCCGGGTGATACCTATCCCGAAGGAGATGCAATGAAAAATTATTTACTGCAGCATGGCGTGCCAGCAGCAGATATTGCGGCAGACAATGGCGGCAACAATACTTATTTAACTGCAAAAGACTTTATCGCCTGGAATGCAGACCAGCACTATACATCTGCAATTGTGGTATCACAGTTTTATCATATCACCCGCTCCAAATACATTCTCCGCAAGCTGGGTTTCAAAAATGTGTACAATGCTGCATCAACAAGGTATACCATTAAAGATGTGGAAGGTACTTTGCGGGAAGTGCCGGCATTTTACAAATACCTGCTGGTTTATTAAAGCCTGTCTACCGGTTGTTTGATGGCAGGCAAACAATGCAATCCATCACCAGGATTTTTTTGCAGACGATTCCTGCACATCCAGTGTGGTCTTTAGTTTGATGGTGGTGTATTTCTCTTCTGCTTTTTTGCTTTCAATTAATTCTATCAGCAGTTCAGTAGCATTCTGCCCGATGGAAAAAGTAGGCTGGCAGATGGCCGTTAGAGACGGGTTGAGGTAACGGCTGAGGGGATTGTCTGCAAAACCCACCAGTGCCACATCACCGGGCACTTTTAAATTCATTTCTTTCAGCACTTTTACGCTTACCATGGACAGGCGCTCAACGGAAGAGAAAATGGCGTTGGGGCGTTTTTTTGAAGCCACCAGTTTCCTTACTTCGTTTTTCATACTGGTTTCATCAAAATTGCAGTATACAATCCATTCTTTTTTTACGGGTATCTTATGTGCTTTCAACGCATCCAGGTAGCCATTGAGCCGGTTTTGGGTGATGGCGAGTTGTTTGGAAATGGTGAGGTGGGCAATGCGTTTATAGCCCTGTTCAATCAGGTGGCTGGTTGCATCAAAAGCGCCTTTGTAATCATCCACTACCACTTTGTGCGTTTGCAATGCATCGCTGATGCGGTCGAACATAACAACCGGAATGCCGCGGTCGATCATTTCCTGCAGGTGATCGGTATTGGTGGTTTCATTTGAAATGGTAATCAGCAGACCGTCTATCCTTCGCGATGCCAGCAGCCGGGTGTTCAGTACTTCCAGGTCTATTTTTTCATGGCTTTGCGATATGAGCACATTGTAACCCATTTTAAAGGCAATGTCTTCAATACCCGCAATCACCGCGGAACAATAATTGTTGGCTATCTCCTGCACTATCACGCCAATTACTTTTGTCTTTTTATCCCTCAGCGAAAGCGCAATGGGGTTGGGGCTGTAGTGCACTTCTTCGGCCACAGAAAGCACCAGGCGGCGGGTTTCTACGCTGATGTCTGCGCTGCCGCGCAATGCCCTCGAAACTGTAGACACCGAAATCTTCAGCCTCCTGGCAATGTCTTTTATGGTTACCTGGTGGGGACCAATCATAATCTGTTCAATATTTTATTGCCATGTTTTTACCAGAACCTGCGCCGGTTTGCCCGGTTCCGGTGCCGGCAACCATGGCTTTGCACCTGCATGGTACGGCTTTTTAGACAAATTAGCAGGTTCTGCCCCGTAAATTAAATAATTTGAAAAAAATAGCCTGATTTGATGCGGATAATTTTATGCAAACGTTACCGGTAACGAGTTCGGTACCGGTCTTTGTGCCGGGCCCTGTGCTGCTGTTGGAAGAGCAGCCGTGTTTGCATAATTTTAAATTGTACTTGGGTCCTGTTTTTTGTATTGGTTCGCTGACGATTGATTAAACTTACTGCTGCATATGAAAAAAGAATGGGTATTCTTTTGCGTCTTCTTTATTGCAGGATTGTATGCCGTATGCTCACCTGCACCGTTCAGTGCCTGCATTTTTTCCGCCATCCTTTATTGTTCCGTTTATTTGTTGTGTGGCATTTGTTTGCACAGGGCTGCACCTGGCAGCGCTGCATGGCAGATAACTACCGGTAACAAACACCCGATAAAGTTTTTTGTTCATTTTGCTATTGCGGCAAACAAGACTGATATGTATAACCGAAAAAAATAAGGAATCAAAAAAATGATAAAGCCTGTACCTGCACTGTTGATTTTTATTATCGCATTACTGCTGGCCTGTACGGCTGCAAAGCAGCCCGCCGGCAACAGCAGCAGTGCGCCCGGCTGGAAAAAAATCCGTGTACTGGTGTATACAAAAAACGGCAAAGGATATGTACACGACAATATCGCTTCGGGCGTGGCTTCCATCCGGCAGCTGGGCCGGCAGCATGGTTTTTCGGTAGATGTTTCTGATAACCCGGCCGACTTTACGGATGAAAACCTTAAAAAATACAATGCCCTGATTTTTAATAATACCAACAACGGTGTTTTTGATACCGACGACCAGAAACTGGCACTGATGCGCTATATACAGGCCGGTGGTGGTTTTGTGGGCCTGCACTCGGCTACCGGCACAGAAAGAAACTGGGCCTGGTTTAAACGACTGATTGGCGCCAGTTTTCAGCGCCACGCAAAGCACCAGCCGTTTACCGAAGTGGTGATTGATAAAACAAATCCCTCTACTGCATTTTTACAGCGCACCTGGGAACAAAATGATGAATGCTATTTTTTTAAAGAAGTAAATCCCGACCTGCATGTATTGATGGCGCATGATTTAAAAACGCTGCTGGATGATAAAGACAAGCCCGATTTTTACGGGGCTTCTTCGCCCTCCGTTTGGTGCCATGAGTTTGACGGCGGACGTGAATGGTATACCTCGCTGGGGCATGACAGTACCACTTATTTTAAACCCGATTTTCAGCAACATCTGCTGGGTGGTATTGAATGGGTGATTGGTCAGCATCGCCCACTGGATTACAGTAAGGCACATGCGAAATCACCGGAGGATCCATTGCCATATTGAAGCCTGTATGTTTTAAGTGACAAGTTGTAAGTGAGTTTGACGAGAATTTTGTATGTGTGTTTTTAAATTTTTAACTGAATAAATTATGAGCAGTAAGAAAAAGAAAGCAACCAGCTCAAGAAGAGATTTTATTAAGACCAGCATCACCGGCACCATTGGGGTAACGGCTTTGGGCGGTTTTCCCGCCATTGTGCCGGCCAGTGTTTTTGGTAAATATGCGCCCAGCAAACGCGTCAACGTGGGCGTTATCGGCACCGGCAGAATTGGCCGCGAGTGGGACATGCCCGGCACCATTAAATTTGACCAGGCAAGAATGCTGGCGGTTTGCGACCTGGATAAAAACAGGGTGGCGAGTGCCCAAAAATGGGTGAACGATTATTACGCTAAGAAAAACAACGGCAGTTACAGCGGCACAAAAACCTATGAGCATTACGAAGAACTGCTGGCCGATAAAGACATTGATGCCGTAATCATTTCAACGCCCGATCACTGGCATGTTATTCCGGCCATACATGCTGTAAGGGCCGGTAAAGATGTTTATATGGAAAAACCCGCTTCACTCAGTATCAGCGAAGGGCGGATACTCAGCGATGAAGCTTATAAAGCCGGTGTCATCTTCCAGATTGGCAGCCAGCAACGCTCTATGCCACAATTTAAAAAAGCATGCGAACTGGTGCGCAACGGACGCATCGGAAAACTGCAAACCATTTATGTTGGGTTGCCGGTAGATGATCCCAAACAAAGCACAGTAGAAAAAGAAATGCCCGTACCGGTCAATCTTAATTACGAAAAATGGCTGGGCTCTACACCTTATGTTCCTTACACCGAAAAACTGGTGCATCCGCAGGACGGAACGTTTACGCGGCCGGGCTGGCTGCGTTGTGCACAATTTGGCGCAGGTATGATTACCGGTTGGGGCGCCCATCATTTCGATATTGCCAACTGGGGAATGGGTACCGAGCATACCGGACCGATAGAAATTTCAGGTACGGCCGACTGGCCGGCGGAAGAAGCCTTGTGGGATGTGCATGGCAATTTTAAAACTGAATCCCTGTTCGCAAATGGGGTGACGGTAATGGCCAGCAATGAATATCCCAACGGGGTAAAATTTGTGGGTTCAGAAGGATGGATTTTCGTTACACGCGGCAATTATTCCGTAACCACGTCAGACCCGGTTGCGAAGGGTAATAACAGCAAAGCACTGGATGCCAGCGATCCTAAAATTCTGGGCTCTGTGATTGGTCCGGATGAAATACATCTTTTTGACAGCGCCGAACACCACGAGAACTGGCTGAACAGCATCATTACCCGGCAACCAAACATTGCTCCCATAGAAGTTGGGCACCGCGCCTGCACCGTTTGCCTGCTCAATCATACTGTAATGAAACTGAAAAGAAAATTATACTGGGATCCCATCAAAGAAAGATTTAAAAATGATGATGAAGCCAATGCTATGCTTACGAGGAGCCAGCGCTGGCCATACCAGATAAACAAGGAATTTAATGTGGCAACGAGAATGTAGTTATGAGTCGTGAGGGGTGAAGCGTGAGCGGGGAGATGTGAGTGGGGAATGGTTAGCGTAATAAAAACAAGCTCCCAAAAGGCGGTGTATACAACACTCCGGGTGTAGCCGTTGTGTTCGGAACATTTAAAAAAAACACATGAAATTATTTTATTGCATTTTTTTATTGTTAACCGGCATGTGTATCATCAATAGTAGTTGTAATACACCTGTTGCCAATACCGCAACTGCAAAGACAGACAGCGCTGCAGTGCGGCTGATAACAGTAGATCCGGGTCATTTTCATGCAGCGTTGGTACAGAAATCGATGTCTGAAGGCATAGACTCCGTTGTAAATGTATATGCACCCGAAGGCCCGGAACTACAAGCCCACCTGGATTTGATCAAACAATACAATCAGCGTACCGAAGCTCCCACGCACTGGTCTGAGAAAGTATATACCGGCAATGATTTCCTGGAGAAGATGATAGCGGAGAGAAAAGGCAATGTAATTGTGCTGGCCGGCAATAACCTGCGTAAGACCCAGTACATTACCCGCTCTGTGGAAGCAGGCATGAATGTGCTGAGCGACAAACCAATGGCCATTACACCCGCCAATTTTACGGAGCTGGAAAAGGATTTTGCAAACGCCACACAGAAAAAAGTACTGCTTTATGATATTATGACGGAACGGTCTGAAGTAACCAACCAGCTGCAACAGGCATTTGCGCAAATGCCTGAAGTGTTTGGTGTGCTTGCAGCGGGTACAGAAAAAGCACCGGCCGTAACCATTGAAAGCGTGCATTATTTTTACAAATTTGTTTCCGGCAAAGCCCTTACCCGGCC
>Ga0209069_10000165_pt1 | contig 26911 bp, 21 predicted proteins | sample Str013_2_FD_187202 | JGI IMG/M metagenome (GOLD analysis project Ga0209069, IMG submission 187202) | Freshwater sediment microbial communities in response to fracking from Pennsylvania, USA - Straight Creek_MetaG_SC_2013 (SPAdes) (version 2) | ecosystem: Environmental > Aquatic > Freshwater >...
AGGTAGGACTGAGCAGTTCACAAGCCCAATCAGCATTGCACAAGCATGGACGCAACGAACTGACAATTTGGCGACAAACACAACTCTGCTGGAATTTATAGGTCGGTCGTGGCATTAGTGCGATTCATTTGCTGCTCAGTCTGCGGGGGGCAGTTAGGCGTTGAGGCAAAATAATTTGAACAATTCAATTCCTGCCAAATCTGATCGTTTGGACTTGTGGCCCATCAGCGTCGCGATATTCATTTTCGCGATGATGGTTTCTGGGGGCATTTCCGGTGTCGAACCGCCGATGATTCACATTCACCTGGTGCTGGGCTTGGCCTTGGCAGTTGTGGCCATTTACCGCCTTTTTAAAAGCGGATTTCCAACGGGTTTGGCTGCGGCCGGCACATATCTGGTGGTCTTGGCCTTTGCATTGGTTTTGCTGCAATTGGTGCCAGTGCCGCCGGGGGTGTGGAAATTTCTGCCGATGCGTGACTTGGTGATGCGCAACTTGGCGCTTTCTGAAGCCGCGCCAGGCTGGATGCCCATTTCGCTGTCACCGGAAGCCACACGACAATGCCTTGAGGCGATGGTGCCAGCGACGGCTGCGTTTTTGGCCGCGCTCACGCTGCGTGCGCGAAACGCTTGGCCCATACCCATGGCGTTGTTGCTGGCTGCCACCATTGGGGTTGGCTTTGCACTGCTGCAACGACTTAATAGTGGATCGAACTATTATCTTTATGATCCTGATTGGGGCATCGGCAGTGGCACATTCAACAATCAAAATTTCTTCGCGGCGCAAATTTATACTGCATTGCCATTGCTGGGCATGGTGCTGGCGTTGGCCACCACAAGCTTTAATTTGCGCCTGATTATTTCTGCGCCTTTTGCCCTGTTTCTTGCCGTGATTTTGTTGACCGGTTTGGCGCTTTCGGGATCGCGCACAGGCATTGTGCTGGCCATGTTGGGTTTGGCAAGTGCCGTTGTTTTGGCACGCGGCGCTGCGGCAGCCAGCCGTCGATCACTTTCGATGTTGGGCTTGGGTGCCGCGTTGTTTGGGGCATGGATTGTGGGGCAGGCCAGCATGTTTGGATTCATGCGTTTTGCGACACAAGAAGCTTTTGCAAATTCACGTGGTGCGATCTGGCAAACCTCCACCGAAGTGCTGAAGTCCGTGCTGCCCTTCGGTTCTGGGCTTGGCAGCTTCTTGCCGATCTATCAAACTTTTGAGTCACCTGCTGACCTGCAAGGGGCTGTTGTCAACCACGTGCACAATGATTGGCTTGAACTTGCAATTGAAACTGGCGCTTTTGGCATCATGCTCATGCTGGCGTTTCTCATTTGGTTTGCTTTAGCAATCTTTCGGGTCTGGCGTTATGGCTCGGGCCCACAAACGGCGAATTTGCAGCGGGCAGCCACGATTATCATCGCGCTTTTGTTGTTGCATTCGTTGGTTGATTTTCCGCTCCGTACGCCTGCACTTCTGTCGTTTTTTGGCCTATGCTGTGGATTATGTTGCGTGCCACCAATAAGCCAGCGTTCTCATGATGGCGCTGAAGCACGGCGCAACAAGCAGCAGCCACGACCACACAGGCCTGGCGTTTTCAGCCCCGGTGGCAGCAACATGCGTCCATCAGCCGATTCTCGATTACAATGAACCTGAAATTAAGTACCGATTCGCTATTGCGCACCCAGAGAGTGCATGAAAGGTTTGTCTTTGCATCCGATGAATGAAATTGGCCCCGAAAACAAAGTGCCAGGCAATAACCGATCAAGTGTTGTTCAACATGCGAATGGTGAGGTCGGCACATATATCAATGATCGTGGGCGCTATCCCGATTTTGGCCCGACGGATGCTTCGCCACAAGACGACCAAGGTTTTGAATTCTATCGCTATGTTCGCATAGCAATTAAATATCGTTGGCTTGTTTTGGGCATCATTGCGGCATTTCTCGCTCTGGCCACCGTATTCACTTGGCTGACGACCCCTATTTTTCAAGCTTCGACCACTTTGCAAATTGACCGTGAACAAATGAATGTTGTCAAAGTGGATAGCTTGCAGCCGGGCGACCGGCAGCTCAGCGATGTGGAGTTTTACCAGACGCAATATGAGCTTCTGGGAAGCCGTTCCTTGGCCGAGCGTGTTGTAGCCAATTTGGGATTGGCTGAGAACGATCGTTTCAATCTTGTACCTGCAACGCCAGTGTCGTTGGTTTTGAAATTGCTGCATATTGGCGGCAACGATGGCGGTGACGAGGCGAAAACACCGGCGGCAAGAGCTAGGCGCGCTGCTGACAAACTTCAGCAAAGTGTTGGTGTTAAACCCGTCAGAGGTTCAAAATTGGTGCGCATCACCGTTGACAATGCGGACGCAGACTTGGCCAAGCGCATCACCAACGGCTTTGCGCAGGTTTTCATTACTGACAACCTTGAGCGCCGCTACGATGCCACGTCTTATGCCCGCAAGTTTCTTGAAGACCATATCGCCCAGCTGAAAGTGAAGCTGGAAGATTCCGAAAAGCAGATGGTAAAATACGCTGAATCCCAAGGGATCATTGTGCTGGATGACAACAAGAATCTTTCGGTCAATGATCTGGTGGCAATCAACACCAAGCTTTCAGATGTTCGCGCCGAGCGGATCAAGAAAGAGTTGTTGTGGAAGCAGGCTCAAGCGACGCCAGGGCTTGGATTGAAAGAGATTCTCGATAACCCAACCATCCAAGAAGACCTCAAACAACGCGCCACACTCAACGCACAATATGAATTGAAGGCACAGTTCTACAAGCCAGCTTATCCCGAAATGTTGCAGTTGCGTGGCCAGATCAAGGAGTTGGACCGTCAGATAGAGCTTGGGGCGGGAGCCATTCGCAAGTCTCTTGAGGCTTCCTATCTGGCATTGAAGAACGAAGAAGCCACCCTTCAAGCCCGAGTGGATACCGGCAAGGCTTCGGTTGTTGATCAGCAGAACAAGAATATCCAATATAACATTTTGAAGCGCGAAGTTGATACGAACCGCACGCTCTATGACGGCCTGTTGCAGCGCTATAAGGAAATTGGTGTTGCCGGCGGTGTTGGCACGAATAATATTTCAGTGATTGATCCGGCAGATGCGCCGATTCGTCCGCGCTCTCCCATCCTTTGGCAGAATTTGTTGATTGCTGCTCTATTGGGGCTTGTGGTTGGTTCGGCCTTGGCCATTGGCGTTGATTATCTTGATGACACCTTCAAATCTCCGGAAGACGTTGAACGCGAACTCAGTCTCAGTGTGCTAGGCATTATTCCGCGCCCACAGGTGGGGGTTTCCATCGAAGAGGAGCTGAGCAACAATCGCTCCGGCATGCTGGAAGCCTATCGTAGTTTGCGAACGGGCCTGCAATTTTCCACCAGCAATGGTCTTCCGCGCACCATGCTGATCACCAGCAGCAAACCTTCCGAAGGCAAGACCACTTCGACCATCAACCTGACGCGTTCGCTTGCGCAGATCGGGCTCAACGTTTTGCTGATCGATTGTGACTTGCGCAACGCGTCAGTTCATCGGCGGTTGGCGGTTTCCAACGAGTTGGGGTTGAGCAATTATTTGTCTGGTGCGAAATCGCCAGAGGAAGTTGTGCAAACCACCGATGTAAAGGGATTGGTGGTGATGACCTCTGGCCCCTTGCCGCCCAATCCCGCAGAATTGCTGTCAGGTCCGAAGTTTCCATCGCTTCTGGCCTTGGCGGCGGAATCTTTTGATGTGGTCATCCTTGACGGACCGCCCATCATGGGACTGGCCGATGCCCCTTTGCTTTCAAGTGTTGCACAAGCGACCCTGTTGGTGATTGCCGCCAATGAAACCCGTCGCAGCATGGCGCGCGTTGCGCTGCGCCGATTGCGCAATTCGCATGCCAATGTTGTGGGTGCGCTTCTCAACAAATTTGATATCAAGGAAGTCGGCTATGGTTACGGCTATGGTTATGGCTATGGCGACTATAACTACCACAGCTATGGTGCCAACGAATTGACGGATCAAAGCAACAAGACATGAGCGGGCGTTCTGCAGTTGTGGATGCAATAAATGTCTATCGGCAGCCTGCCAGATTGCATGGCTTGGCCTATGACCAAATGCCCGCTGACATTTTGAACGTCATCAAAATTGCAGCAGGTGATGCTGATACGACTAAGCTCTGCATTGAAGCTGTTAAAGTTGAAGAAGCCGAATTGAAAGAGGCGGCGGAATTCTATCTTCACCAGATGTTTCTCAAGGCCGGAAAAAGCCGCCACCGCATGTTGGCTTTGCCGTTCTCAGCCAAGCTTGAAACAGTGAGAAACCACCGCCGCTGGCTGCAAAAATGGCTGCACCCGGATCGTGCTGGATCAAAATGGAAGTCTGCCTATTTCAATCAGGTGGCAATTGCTGCGACATCGCTGGAAGCAGATCTGACCAATGCAGATTACAGTGATGGTCAATCAACAGAAACGTATCGCAAGGCACCTGAAGTTATTCGGCCACGGCTGGTTGCAAGAAAAGTTTCATCAAAAGCGAATGGCCTTGCACCAATGAAGCGCAGATCTAAGCCACTGTGGTCGCGGCTTCGCAACGCATCCACAAGTGTAAAGATTTGCGTCTTCGGCATGGTCGCGATGGTGGTGGCATTGCCCTTTATACCGGATGTGAAAACCGAATTTTTGATTGCGCTGCAAAATGCGCTTGGCAAAGTAGGCTATTGAATTTGGCAATGAAAAGCAGGGATAAGTTGGTTCTTGGGGGGCTTGGCCTGATGTTGGCGATGGTCGCTGGCGTTGCACTGTTCTGGCCGAGCAAGCCTGCGCGCAATCTGGTTGCGGAGTCTGCGAACACCCAAGAAATGACTGCGGCCTTATTGCAAATGGGTGATGCCGAAAAATTGGCGCTTGTTGCACGCGAAAAGCAGCGCATGATTGCTGAACCTTTGGATATCTCAGCACTGAACAACCTGGCTATTCTCAAAAATTTGTCAGGGGATAAATCTGGCGCTGATCTCTTGTTGCAGGAGGCATCCAACCGCACCTGGCATGACCCGCTGGCCCAATTCAGCGCCATGAAATCGGGCCTTGCTGCGGCTGACTACGAACGCGCCTTCAAACATTTGGATGGCCTGCTGACCACATTGCCCAATAGTGCAGAAACGGTGTTGCCGCTGGTTCTGCCTGCGCTGGATGATGAAGCAGCATTAAAGGCGCTGTCAAATGTGCTGAAGCGAAATCCGCCGTGGCGAAATTCGTTTACGGCTTGGCTGAAATCAAAAGATCAACAGGCCACGATCAGTTATCAATTGCTCGCGGCCATGCGCCGCGATGGCTTGCCTGATAGCGATGTTGAACTGCGCCAGGTGCTTGAGCAGATGATGGCGGCAAAACTTTATGAACGCGCCTATTACGTGTGGCTTGATTCTCTTGATCCGAATTCATTGCTGAAAGTCAGGGGGTTGTTTGACGGGCAATTCAGCCTGCCAGCACGAAATTTGTTTTTTGATTGGAATTTGACATCGCCAGCCAATAGCACGGTGCATATTACCGATGATGCGGCGGGCCGACAAAAGTTGCGACTTGAATTTTACAAGATGGACAATCACTTCAATGGTGTTTTTCAATATTTGCGCTTGTCACCTGGATCATACCAAATTGGCGGTGATTGGGCAGCGCATGATCTGAAGGCGAGCGAAGGTTTGGTTTGGCAGATATCTTGCGTTGAAGTGGCCAAGATATTGGGCGCAAGCCAGCGTTTCAAAGAACCTTCGACGGAGGCCAAATTTACATTCAAGCTAACGGTGCCCACGGAATCTTGCGCCACCCAGAAATTGGAACTTGTGAGTGCCAGCAATCTTGCGCTGGAGTTGTCTCTGGATGGCGATATTTCTTTTAGTAATTTGAACTTGGAATTGGCGGGGACTGTTAAATAATGAATCGTTTCCCTGTTGCGGCTATGCTTCGCATCAAATTCTCAAATCAACTGAAGGCACTGAGCAACGAAAACAAAATCGTCATTGCTGTTGTGGCAGATAGTCTTGTGCTCATCGGTTGTGTGCTGGTTTCCTACGCTTTGCGTGTCTCCGACTTCGCGCTGCCCTCCACCCAGGCCTTGCCGCGTTATTTGGTCGCGCCAGCCCTGAGCGTTGTGGCCATGGCCTTGGCAGATATTTACCGTCATTCATTCCGCAGTTTTACTGGCACAGTGCAGTGGCATTTGATTGTGTCACAACTCGTGATGGTTCCTGCTTGGGCTTTTGTTTTGCTGCTTATGGGGATGCAGGATTTTGCGCGGTCGGTGGTGATTATCTATGCCGTGCTTGCGATATTGTCCTTGGACATTTTGCGTCGCTTTGCGGCTTTGATTTTGGGGCGCAGCTCGCTTGGCATGCCGCCGCGCCAGCGCATTCCTCTCATCATTATTGGTGCTGGCCCAGAAGGGTTGGCCCTGGCAGATGCATTGGACCGCCAAGGGTCGCACAGCCTGACTTGTTTTTTTGATACTGATTATACTTTGGTTGGGCGAAAAGTGGCGGGCAAGCCAGTGCTGGAGCTTGAAAACCTCGAGAATTCGATGCGAACCCGCAAGGCCCAAGAGGCACTGATTGCGATGCCAGAGTTGAGCCGTGCTGGCAGACGTAAACTTGTTGATCGTCTGTTGGCAATGGGACTGGTGGTGAAAACTGTTCCGGGTCTGGGCCATTTGCTGGCCACCAATCTGGATGTGGATGCCATCCGCCCCATCAGCGTCTCTGATCTTCTTGGCCGCGACCCCGTGCCGCCGGATCAGAAGCTGATGGAGAAGAATATCACAAACAAGGTGGTGCTGATCAGCGGGTCGGGCGGTTCGATTGGATCTGAACTGGTCCGGCAGATCTCCAATTTTGCGCCGCGAAAAGTTGTGTTGCTTGATATCAGCGAATTTGCACTTTTTGAAATTCACCGCGAAATGGAACGGCTTTGGGCGGGCAAAGTGCATAAGCCTGAGATTGTTCCATTGCTTGCCGATGTCAAAGATGCCGACGCCATGCAACACATTCTTGCTTCGCAAGGCGTGCAGGTGGTGTTTCATGCGGCGGCCTATAAACATGTGCGCATGGTGCAAGAGAATGCCGAAGCCGGTGTGCGCAACAATGTTTGGGGGACGCTGACTTTGGCCGAGGCTGCCATTGCCGCCGAAGTTGAATTGTTTGTCTTGATTTCAACAGACAAGGCCGTGCGCCCAACTTCGGTGATGGGTGCTTCCAAGCGGGTTGCAGAAATGTGCATTCAGGCACTGGCGGCGCGGCCTGGCAAAAAGCCGATTTTCACCATGGTGCGCTTTGGCAATGTGCTGGGCTCAACCGGTTCGGTTGTTCCACTTTTCAAAGAGCAGATTGAGCGCGGCGGGCCTGTCACCGTCACGCACCCTGATGTGACCCGTTATTTCATGCTGATCCCTGAGGCCGCGCAACTGGTTATTCAAGCCGCAGCCATGGCAGAGGGTGGCGAGGTTTTCGTTCTTGATATGGGAGAGCCCATCAAGATCACCCAATTGGCCAAGACCATGGTTGAGATTGCCGGCCGCAGCCTTCGTACACCGCAAAATCCGGAAGGAGATATCCAGATCAGATTTACCGGGCTGCGTGACGGCGAAAAGTTATATGAAGAGCTGCAGATCGGCCACGATATCTCAGCTACCGGCCACCCGCGCATCATGAAAAGCAGAGAGCAATTTCTTAAATGGGGTGAATTGCAACGCAAGCTGACTGAAGGCAAGAAGTTGGTTGGCGCTAAAGGTGATGCCGGTCTTGCGGCGATGGTGATGCAGTTGGCGAATATTGCTTCTGCTGGCTGACGATCTTTGAAGCTTGGAATTTGGTAACGGATTATTTCTGGGCCTGAGCCAACACCGCGTGCAAAGCTTGGCAAGTTGCATCCAATTCTGCTTGTGTCAGCGTTGGGTGCACCAAAAACATCAGGCTCGTTTCTCCCAGATTTCGCGCAACAGGAAGACGCTGTGACGGACGACAGTTCAAACAATCGAACGCCTTTTCAAGATAGATTTCTGTGCAAGTCCCCTGATAGCAGGGAACGCCGCGCGCAGTGATTTCCGTGATGATGCGGTCACGCGACCAATCAGCTTTCAGCAATTCTGGGCGGATGTGCACATAAGCTTTGTAATAAGCATGTTCATATGCTTCGGGCAGTTTTGGTACCCGCGCCAAGGCAAAAGCCCGTGCTGTCTGCCAAATCCGTTCTGTGTTGTGTTTTCGTGCCGCGTGCCATTGATCCATGCGGCCCAATTGAATCCTGCCAATTGCCGCCTGCATTTCAAGCATGCGCCAATTCGTGCCGATTGTTTCATGCAGCCAGCGAAAACCCGGTGGATGCTGGCGTTCATAGACGGCTTCCCAACTTTTGCCGTGATCTTTGAAAGCCCACATGCGACGCCACAGGGCTTCGTCATTGCAGCTCACCATTCCGCCTTCGCCACCGGTCGTCATGATCTTGTCCTGACAAAATGACCAAGCCGCCACATCGCCGAAACTGCCGATAGCCTGGTCGCCGATTTTTGCACCATGTGCTTGGGCGCAATCTTCGATCACCCTAAAATTGAACTGCTTCGCCAGCGCCATGATGTTTGGCATGTCGCAGGGCCAACCTGCAAGATGGACAATAACCAAGGCCTTGGTGGAAGGTGTCACTACAGCGCGAATTGTTTCTGCTGAAAGGTTTCCACTGTCAAAGTCAACATCCGCGAAGACGGGCCGTGCCCCGGCATTCACCACACATGAAACTGAAGCAATGAAACTTCTTGGGGTAACGATGACCTCGTCGGTTGAGGCACCACCATTGGTGCTTCCGATGCAAAGCCCGTGAAGTGCCAGATCCAACGCCAATGTGCCATTTGAAACAGCTATGGCATGATTTGCTTGTGCAAACTGCGCAAACTCTTTTTCAAAGCTCCGTGTTTGCGAGCCAGTCCAATAGTTCACGCGGTTCGATAGCAGCACTTGCGAAACGGCTTTTGCCTCTTCTTCAGTGAAACTTGGCCACGGAGAAAAACCTGTTCCTAACATTCTATCTTAACGCTCCAAGCGCCTGGCGGGCCGGCCAACCACACACGTCTCTGGCACCACGTCATGCAGCACAAGAGTTCCCGCCCCCACAATTGCATTGCTGCCAATGTGAACATTCTCACGAACCAGTGCGCCAATACCAACCCAACTGCCACGGCCAACATGGACACCGCCCGCCAACAAAGCGCCGGGAGCGATATGCGCACCGTCTTCGATGACGCAGTCATGATCTATGGTGCTGCGCGTATTCAGGATAACGCCCACGCCGATGCGCGTGCCGGAGTTCACGATCACGCCCGCCATCACGACTGTTCCCGCCTCCATGGTTACATTTTCTGATATGACGGCGGCGGGATGAACCAAATTTGGCAGGATACGATTTTCAGCAACGGCCCGCTCAATCTGGATCATGCGAGCTTTGTTATCGCCCAAGGCCACAAAGACGTGATAATCTGAGTTTACAGCGGACAAATCTGCACCGACAATATCGCGGCTTAGCGCTGTTTTTATTTTAGGAAAACTCGAGTCAACAAAGCAAATGTCCTTATAGCCAACCGCCGCGGCAATTTCCGCAACAACTCGCCCATGTCCACCAGCGCCGACAATGCATAATTTCTTGGTTGCTGAATCTTTGTGAGACATTATGCGATCTGGTTAAAATATGACTCTCTGCACTCATTGTCATACAATTCCATTGATGTAAATTTCCTTAGCGTTAGCCGTGATCCGAAAAGAGTAAATTTAAGTCTTGACCCGCTTCTTGTTCACGTCAAACGGCGACGGCGCTCGCTTCAGTTGAATTTCGTTGTGCTTGGCAATTCTCAAAACTATCAATGACAGCGCATTTTCTCTATAGGTCGCAAGCAGGCAGAACTGATTATTTGATGAAGGGAATTTATGGCAGGGTTTGTTGCGCCAGGCAGGCGATTGGATCGTCTCGTTAGTTTAAGTCGGCTGGGGCCAAATAATCTGTTTCGTGTCGGCCTTTACCGCCTGGGCTTGAAACTGCGGCTTCACCGCGTGCTTCGCCTTTCTGCTGCCAACCCGTCTGGCCCCTTTTTTTCGGTTGTGCCAATGGCCAATGCCGCAAAGGCAGAAGTTGCCAATATGTGGCGCCATGAAGGCTTGCTGTTTGGATTTCACCACTTTGCGATTGATGGACCGCCTGATTGGCACGCAAATCCGCTGCGCCCTGCCTTGCGCGCTGAAAGCGCCAAGCCTTGGTGGACAATCCCTGATTTTACGCCTGAGGCAGGCGATATAAAAGTCTATTGGGATATATCACGCATGAATTGGCTTTCTGCATTTGCACAGCAGGCCATGGCGGGAGATGCAACGCGTATTGACCGGATAAACGAATGGCTCTCAAACTGGTGTGAAGCCAATCCGCCATATCTGGGGGTAAACTGGAAATGTGGGCAGGAAGCATCGATACGTGTCTTCAATCTCGCAATGACGGCAATGGTATTGGATCAATGGCAAAAGCCGATGCCAGCTTTGGTGGCGTTGTTGAAGTTGCATTTGCAGCGCATCGCACCAACAATTTCCTATGCTTTGGGCCAACAGAACAACCATGGCACTTCAGAAGCCGCTGCCTTGTATATTGGCGGCAGTTGGCTGGCACGATTGGGCGATGCGCAAGGCTTTCGTTGGCAAGGCTTGGGTCGCAAATGGCTCGAAAACCGAGCCGCTGTCTTGCTGACTAACGATGGCCGCTTCAGCCAATATTCCAGCATTTATCATCGCCTGATGCTCGACACTTATTGCCTTGCCGAAATATGGCGGCGCAAACTTGGGCTTGATGCTTTTTCGACTGACACCACTACACGGCTGAAGGCGGCCACCAATTGGCTCTATCAAATGGCTGATCTCACCACGGGGGATGCGCCCAACTATGGGGCCAATGACGGCACAATGTTGTTCAATTTTGGTAATAGCGGATATCGTGATTTTCGACCCACTTTGCAAACTGCCGCAGTGTTGTTTTGTGAGGCTCGTGCCATGCCAGCAGAAGGCCCTTGGGATGCGCCATTGCGCTGGATGGATATGCCTCTGCCCACGCAGCATTTGCCGTTGCAAGGAAACATAACTTTTTCCAACGGCGGACAACATTTGTTGCGCCAAGGCAATGCCATGGCCGTAATGCATTTTCCGCAGTTCAAGTTTCGCCCTGGGCAGTGTGATGGTCTGCATGTCGATTTATGGCAGGGTGGCCGCGCACTGATCCGGGATAGTGGCAGTTACAGCTACAACGCTCCTGATGGCCAAGCGTTCGATCTCGAAGGCGTGGCCGCACATGCCACCGTGCAATTTGATAACCGTGAGCAAATGCCAAGGTTGGGCCGTTTTCTTTTGGGGTCATGGTTGAAAACCACACATGTTTCCGCGGTGGTGGAAGACGGCACCAAGGCCCAGGCGGGTGCTGCATATGTTGATGGTTGGGGCGCCATGCATCACCGCAATATCAGTCTCACCTCCCATCGGTTGACTTGTGTAGACCAACTCGGCGGCAAGGCGAAAACTGCGGTATTGCGCTGGCAGCTTGCACCGGGGAATTGGCGTGTTTCCGAAGGCAGTGTGAGCAATGGGCAGATCAAGCTATCGGTGAGCGGGAGTGAAGGACCCTGTATATTGCGCTTGAGAAACGGATGGCAATCACTGAACTATTTGGATAAATCGGCCACTGTGGTCGTTGAGGTCGAAACACCTGTGCCCACATCGCTTACAACTGTCGTGGATTTTTGATTGCGCATTCTTTATTTTCACCAGCATTTTTCAACACCACGCGGCGGCGAAGGCATTCGCTCCTACCAGCTTTCCATGGAGCTCTTGCGGCAGGGCCATACGGTTACCATGGTGTGCGGATCGAATCTTCAAGGCTCAACCAATCTCACTGGCGATTTCGTCAATGGCCGGCGCGAAGGCATGGTTGATGGCATTAAGGTGATTGAATTCAGTCTCTCGTATTCCAACAATGACAGTTTTTTGAAGCGTAGCGGAACCTTCCTGTCATTTGCGTGGAACAGCGTGTGGGTGGCATTGCGAGAGCCTTGTGACTTGGTGTTCGCAACAACCACACCATTGACGGCGGCCATACCCGGCATTGCGGCGCGCTGGCTGCGCGGCAAACCTTTTGTTTTTGAGGTGCGTGATTTATGGCCAGAACTGCCAAAGGCCATGGGCGTTATCACCAATCCTGTTGTGCTTGGGATGATGTCAGTTTTGGAATGGGTGGCTTATCATTCGGCGCAGCGCTGTGTGGGCTTGTCTCCTGGAATTGTTGAAGGCATTACGCGGCGCGGTATCGCCCCATCGCGCGTCGCCATGGTTCCCAACGGCTGTGACATTGAACTATTGGCCACTGACAAAGTCGAACCATTTTATCCGCAAGGGCTTACGCCCGCAGATTTCATTGTTGTCTACACGGGCACGTTTGGAATCGCCAATGGACTCGACGCTGTGCTTGACGCCGCTGCGGTGTTGAAAAAGCGTGGCAACGCCAAAATCAAGATCGCATTGGTTGGGGATGGCAAGACCATGGCGCATCTGTTGAAGCGCGCCAAAACCGAAAATCTGGATAACGTGAGCTTTCACAGCCGCATTCCCAAAACAAGCCTCGCCGGGCTTTACAAGGCTGCAGGCTTGGGCTTGCAAGTTTTGTCAAATGTCCCGGCGTTTTACTATGGCACTTCGCCGAACAAGTTCTTTGACTATTTGGCCTCGGGCCTTCCGGTGTTGACTAACTATCCTGGTTGGGTGGCAGATCTGGTGAAGGAAAACAATTGTGGACTGGCAGTGCCGCCTCAAGACGCTGAGAAATTTGCAGATGCCTTGATTTATGCCGAACAGAACCGTGAAGAAATGAAAGCCGCCGGGCGCAATGCCAATATTTTGGCTAGGACACAGTTTGAACGCAGCTCATTGGCGCGCAAATGGGTGGCGTGGGTTATTGGAACATTAAAGCCATGAAGCGGTTGACCGACATTTTGGTTTCAGGATTGGCGCTGATTGTGCTGTCACCATTTATAGCAGTGCTGGTGTTGCTCGTGCGAATGGATTTGGGCAGCCCTGTTCTTTTTCGCCAAATGCGCCCGGGCTTCAAAGGGCGACCATTTATGATGGTGAAGTTTCGCACCATGCGTGATGCGTCAGATGCCAATGGCGTTCCGCTGCCGGATGGTGTGCGGCTCACCAAATTCGGCCGCTGGCTGCGTTCTTCCAGCCTAGATGAATTGCCGGAATTGTGGAATGTTTTGCGCGGTGAGATGAGTCTCGTTGGCCCGCGCCCTTTGCTGATGGAATATTTGGCCCTCTATTCCCCTGAACAAGCGCGCCGCCATGACGTGCCGCCAGGGGTTACAGGCTGGGCGCAAGTCAATGGTCGCAATGCCCTAAGCTGGGATGAGAAATTTGCTTTGGACATTTGGTATGTTGAAAACCACACAGTGTTACTGGATCTCAAAATTTTGATGCTGACGCTTTGGAAAGTGGTGTCGCGCAAGGGTATTTCAGCGGCAGGATCAGATACAATGACGGATTTTCTTGGCAATGATCCCGCTCAACAAAAACACAAGGATCGCTGAACATGATTTTGGTGCCGCAAAAAATTGAAGTGCTTTTTTTGCTCCTTCGCAAATTTGGCTTCATGGGCAGTATCGGTGTGCTGTGGAATGATATTTTGTATGACTATCGCAAAGGTGTTGATACCTATGCGCCAATTGCCGGAGAAGATCTGTTTGAAGGCGAAAGGCTAAAAACGCAAAATCGCTATTTGCCATCTCCGTTCAGCATGGTGGATGTGGTCATGCGAGAAGTGAAGAAGGAGCTAGGGAGTGACTTTTCTGAAATTGGATTCATTGATTACGGTTCAGGAAAAGGTAAAATACTGATCGCTGCGGTCAAGTATGGTTTTAAGCGCATCACGGGTGTTGAGTATTCAACGCAGGTGCATGATGTCGCCGTTCGTAATATGCAAAAGCTGGGATTGACGGATAAGATTACCTTGGTGAACGGTGACGCAACGGAGTTTCGACCCCAGCCCGATGACCGGGTATTTTACATGTTCAACCCATTCATGGGTGAAATTCTTGAGGGCTGCTTGCGCCAAATCAAATCAGTCAAGGCGCAAGGTAAGCGCATCTTGGTAGTTGCCAATCCTGTTGAAGATGAGCGCTTTCAAAAACATTTCACCAAGGTCGTCGAAGGTAAAACCGAGGTCGGCCAAATTCACTTCTGCGTTTATGTGGATTGATGGGCGTCATGGTGACTGAAACTCAGAGCATGCGAACGGGAAGAAAGCTGGACGCGAGGTTGACCGAACTTCCAACTCCATTTTATCTCTTCGATGAAAGTCGCTTTGCTGACAATATCGTCGGTTTCAGGACTGCACTGGAGAGACACTGGCCGAAGGTTATTGTCGCCTATTCAATCAAGACGAATTACGTGCCTGGCTTATGCGCACTGGCACGCGACCTTGGTTGTGTTGGTGAAGCAGTCTCGCGCATGGAGCTGGAATTGGCACAGCGGCTCAAATTTCCGCCAAACCGCATAATATTCAATGGCCCGCTGAAATCTGCTTCTGATCTGCAATACGCGATTGGGCTCGGTGCCGTCATCAATCTCGACAGTTTAGCGCAGGTTTCAAATTTGCTTTCGCTTGCACGCCCATTGCAACTGCAGGCCCGTGTTGGCTTGAGACTAAACGTCGATCTCACTAAGGGGCAAAGCGAAGCCCATAAAATAGCGGCAGGCGGCAAGGTGCCGCGATTTGGCTTGCCGCATGATGATGCCCACACTGCCGTGGCGCAACTGAATGAGGCAGGGGTTTCTGTCATCAGTTTGCATGGTCACGCAAATTCCAGCGACCGGATGCCGCAAAACTACGGCAAAATTGCAGAGCAATTGGCAGGCTTCGCTGAGCAACATCAGTTACCCCTTAAGTTGCTTGATGTTGGCGGGGGATTTGCTGGACAAGTGCCAGAAATCTGGAATCTGGCAGATTCACACAGCTACCAAGATTATGCCGACGCGATTTTTCAGCGATTGCTGCAGTCATCCTGGTTCAACTCAATTGCGCCGCATGTGGTTGTTGAGCCTGGCATGTCTGTGGTTGCGGATTGCATGAATTACTTTACGCGCGTTGTCGCTGAGAAAACTGTTTTGGGCGTTGATTTGCTTGGCGTTGACGGTAACTTCTTTGATGTACGCCCCACACTTCACCAAAAGCCTTTGCCCTGCCATGTCTATGAACGCAAAGCCGAACCAGGCGATAAGCCGCACAATTATACTATCACTGGCTCGACCTGTATGGAGCGCGATATCTTATTGGATAGCTTCACTTTTCCCTCACAGGTTCAGTTGGGCGATCTTCTGGAAATTACCCATTTGGGTGCGTATACCACTGTTTTGTCGCCGCATTTTATCAACTATGCGCCAGCCATTTTTGCCCGTAACAAACATGGGGCGTTGCACGAATGGCGACGTCCGCAAGTGTTCGATGATTTCTTCGGATGCTATTCGTTCGGTGAATGAGCGATTGTTCATGTTGAAAGTCATTGTCATATTTGTCATTTGACAAAAGTGCTGCTAGTAAAATTTCTGGAATACAACCACTTGTACCAATCACTGCTGCAGCAATAGAGCGCAATCCTGATTGCGCGAAGGGAACGTGCCTTGGGGGATAAACGCAATATTCTGGTATCCGGTATAGGGAAGCGAAATGTGCTGCTTTCTTTGATAGGAGAGGAATGCCATCGATTTGGCGCAAATTTGATTGGCGTTGATGCCAGCCCCAATCCACCTGCGCGATTGGCTGTTTCCAATTTTCAAATGGTGCCAAATGTGGTCGACCCGCAGTTTTCAAATAAGTTTATGCGGGTGCTCTTGGATCACAATGTGTCTGGATATCTCACGCTGATTGATCCAGAAATCCCGATTTTGGGCCTGATTGAAATGCATACGCCGGATTTGCATGCGCGCTTTCTGCACCCGACGCCTGCGACTTCCGAGCTTTGTGAAGACAAGTTTGCTTTTGCCCAATACATGCAAAAGGCTGGGGTGGCAGTTTTTCCTACTTTTCTTGAAAGGCCAGAAATCTATCCCCATATCAGAAAAGATCGCCGCGGCTCGGCCGCCAGCGGGTTTCAAATGATTGCATCACCGGAACAAGCGGCGGAAACCAATAACGCAAATTCAGGCCAATATATTTACCAGCGGTTCTGCGGAGGCGCGCATTATTGCGTCGATGCCTACTACGCTTTGAACGGCGGGGAACTGGTGGATTTCTGCGCCAAAGAAGTTGTAGTGAAAAGCAAAGGCGAAAGTTTTCTTTTGCGCTCTTGTCCGAGGGGTGAATTTGAAGCGCTGCTGCGTGAAATTGGACGGAAAATCGATTTGCGCGGTATCGTGAATTTTGACTTTCTTGATGACAATGGAACGTTGCGGTTGCTGGAAATTAATTGCCGTATTGGCGGCAACTATCCAGCATCGCACGGATTTGGCTGTAACCTTTTGGCATTGTGTTTCGAAGAGCTTTTCGCTCACAATCAAGAAAAGGCAAAGTTTTCTGACTATGCGGTCGATCAATATATTGCCAAATATTTTGCTTTTAGCCCGCCTGTGCCCCTTGAGGCCATGCCAAGCAAGTGATTGCGGATAGGGCTTCAGGCCTGCCGTATCAATAATTCATTGGCCTCAATTGTCACTCTTGCCACTTCGAGGATTTCATCCATGGCAATGGGTGCGGCGCTGCCTTGTTTGATGGCCGTCATGAAAGCTGCAACACAGGCGTTTTGGCCCTTGTCTTGACGCCAGAGATTCTGGTGCTTGAAGCCAGGCCATCCAAAGCATTTGAGGCGCAGGAAATTATCCAGTTGCAACACGCGGCCAGCGCAGAAAACTTCAATGCGCTCTTTGGGGAAAGTGGCTGCGCCATTGGCCAGATAGTGAATGGTGCCAAGGGAGCCATCGGCAAAACCCAGCATGATTGCTGCACTGTCAAGGGTGTTTGCGGTGTTTGATTTCTGTGTAAGGCAGCGTGCCTGAACTGAAACAATCGGTGCGCCAACCAAGTGCCGCAACAAATCAATATGGTGGCAGGCTTCGCCAATGATACGGCCGCCGCCTGTGGCCAAATCTTGCGTCCAATGATCCTTGGGGATAGCGCCTGCGTTGAACATTGTGGTGATGACTTTGGGTTCGGGCACAGCGGCCATCAGCCGCTTCATGGTTTTGACTTGCGGGGCAAAGCGGCGATTGAAGCCCACCATCAGCAATTTGCCAGAACTGCGTTGGGCCTTTTCCACCAGATCAACATCAGCAGGCAAAATGGCCAGAGGTTTTTCTACAAACACATGCTTGCCCGCCGTGAGAGCTTTGGCGGCTAGGCTGGCGTGCGTGTCGTGACGTGTGGCGATCACCAGCGCCGTGCATGTGGCATCAGCCAGAGCTGCGTCAACATCCGTTGAGGCATTGGCAAAGCCGCCGCGCCGTCCGTGCACCACACTGCTGGTGCCGCCCGCTGAAACCAACGTATGCAATTGGGCGCCAGCCGCTTTGAAGGCCGGAATCAAAACCCGTGAGGCGTAGTTGCCTGCACCCACAAAGCTGACACTGGCGTGGGCCTCGCCAGCGCGCGGTGCATCTGGCTCTCGCAAGGCGATGGTGCGTGGGGTAATTGCGGCTTCTGATTTTTCATATTGCAGCAGAATGCCCAAAGCCTTTTTGTCTTTGGCCAAGATTTCGTAAGCATCAGCCGCTTTGGCGAAGGCCACACGGTGGGTGATCAGTGGCGTGACATTCACCTTGCCGCTGGCCAGTAAATCAAGCACGGCCTCAAAATTGCGCTGTTCTGTCCAGCGCACGAAGCCAATGGGATAATCCTGCCCACCCAATTCATAGGCGCTGTCATAACGGCCGGGGCCATAGGAGCAGGAGACTTGGAAGCTTAGCTCTTTTTCGTAAAACTCAGCGCGGTTCAACTCCAGCCCGGTGACACCCACCAGAATGATGCGGCCGCGTTTGCGGCACATGCGGGCGGCTTGGGATACGGGGTCTGAGCTTTTGGAGGAGGCCGTGATGATGACACCGTCCATGCCGGCACCACGGCTCAACGCCATGCCGTAGGTCACGGGGTCTTGGCCTTTTGAGATGTCGCAAACTTCCGCGCCGAAGCTGGCGGCCAGCGCCAATTTGGCAGAGTCCAGATCAATCGCCAAAACGCGGCAGCCTTGCGCCACCAACATCTGCACGGTGAGCAGGCCGATGAGGCCGCAGCCGGTGACTGCAAAACATTCCCCCAACATAGGGGCGGCCAAGCGCATGCCTTGCAAGCCGATACTGCCCACCACCGTGGTTGCGGCGGCTTCATCGCTGACGCCGTCGGGAATTTTACAGACCAGGTTTTTGGGCACGCAGACCATATCGGCATGGGCGCCGTTGGAGGCCACGCGGTCTCCCACCTTGAAGCCCGCCGCGCGGCTTTCCACCACCACGCCCACGTTGCAATAGCCAAGGGTAATTGGCTCACCTAATTTTGAGCGCACGGCCTCAACCGTGGCCATGAGGCCATCAGTGCGCGCCTTGGCAAAAACTTGTTTGACTTTTTCAGGCTGTTGGCGCGCCTTGGACAAGAGGCTGGCGCGGCCAAAATCAACCAGCATGCGCTCTGTGCCCGTGGAGATGAGGGATGCGGAAGTCTGAATCAAAACATGCCCCGCCTTGCAAGAAGGGGCAGGTGCGGAAACCAGTTCAGTTTTACCGGAAGCGAGATGCTGAAGAATTTGGCGCATGGGGGGATGATTGACCTTAGATTCTTCCATCCCTAAATGAAGTCAATCTGCTTTGCAGCAACAAATATGGCGCGGGAGATAAGGGGATTTGGCTGAACCCAATTTAAAATTCACATTCTGGCAACACATGTTGTCAATGCACCAAATGCCTTGGCTCGACGCGTTGGCGCGTATCGAGAACACTGAAGTGAGATTGGTTTGCCCTTTGACCGTCGAGAAATGGCGATCAGATTCGGGCTGGACGGTTCCCAAGACTTCGGCCCTTAAGATTTATGAATTATCCGAATTTCAAGATGCAGCACTGAATGATGAATTTGGCCAGAATTCGCTCCATGTATTTTCGGGCTTCGGCTTTTACGACGTGCTGAAGAAACCATACAAGGAGGCGGTGCGCCGTGGCTTGCGCATGGGAGTTATTGTTGAGCGGCCCTATGACACAAATGCATTCAGTAATATGCTGCGTTGGCTGCGATATCGTTATGTTGCGCTTCGCATGGCCGGGCGCATCGAGAACCTCATAGCTCTTGGGGGCGGCGCAAAAGAGTATTACGCCGGAGTTGGATTCCCTCAAGGTAAAATACTGGAGTTTGGCTACTATCCCGAAATCCAACCAGTTGGAGGCAGTGGCGAGCGGAGTTCTGACAGCCCATTCGAAGTCTTGGTTGTGGCAGGCTTGGTTCCCTGGAAGCGGGTTGATTTGGCGATCAGCGCGGTGGCGGCACTGAACGGAGATGTTCACCTTACAATCATAGGAAAGGGGCATCTTGAGAAAAAATTGAAGGCGTTATCTCGAAAGTTGAAATTTGCTCATCCTGTAACTTGGATTGACCAACTTCCAAATGTTGAAGTTAGGCGCAAAATGGCGGACTCTGATGTGTTGGTGCTTCCCAGCAGTTATGACGGCTGGGGCGCTGTCGTCAATGAAGCACTGGGGGAGGGCACGCCTGTTGTTGTGAGCAGTGGCTGTGGGGCTTGCGTTTTGAAACAATTTAATTTGCCGGTTTCAGTATTTGCCAAGAATAACACTTCTGAACTTATTCATTTGCTTGGCATCGAAACTGCTAAGGGCGTTCAAACCAATGAGGTTCGGGCAAAGCGGCAGAGTGCAGCAATTTCAGCACTTTCTCCAGCCGCAGCTGCACAAAGGCTCGTGTCAAATTTGAGTGTCCCGCATATCGGTAGCTAACCACTCCCAATTTCCTTCTGCCAAATCTGGCCTGGGCGGCGCACAAGGGGATTTGCGATCCAACCACTCTCGCAGGGCTGGCGCAAAACTGACGGAATACAGGTGCAAATTTTGAAGGGGCAAGAACCTATCAAAAAGCCCGAAGGTATATCCACTCTGCTTTATGAACACTGGCTTTCCCAATGCCAACGCTTCGAAGACGGGCAGCGCCACTGTTTCTTCGAGTGATGGAAAGATGATTGCGTCTGCAATTTGATAGAGCTCTGCCAACTTCTCTTTGGAAACAAGGGGAAGAAAATGGAAAGGTGGAGCTGATTTTTCGAGCGGCTGTCCCGTTATAATCAGCTTCGCGCCTAATTCGGTAAAAAACTTTTCCTGCTCCAATATTGACGCAATGTTTTTGTGCGCAGCTGAGCTGGAAGATGGCAACAAAAACACGAGCTGGCTTTCTTTTTTGGCCGCGGGCATTTTTTGTTCGATGAGTTCAAATCCTGGCCAGAATTCTTGAATTGTTAGTGCAGGAAAATTTCGTTTTAAACACTCTGCTATGTAGGGAGTTTGGCAAATGATTTTTGTATCCCCCTTACTCGTCATCTTCAACATCAAGCGCTGCACTCGTTCTTTTGGCTTGTTCCCAAACAGTGCTTTGGCTTGGTGGAAATAAGTCAACTTGTGAAATCGTTTTGAGATCACATTGAAATTCATCAACGACACAATTGTTGTGCAGCCATGCGATTTTGCCAAGGTCGCGGCATCAAGGATTGTGAAGCGAAAGCTCGCAAAGCCTGAGGTTTCAACTTCGATGAACTGAACCAACGGGTACTTAAGCCTAAACTCTTCTGAATTCGGGCAGGCGACCACAAAGTTGCCCGGTGGAAGGCTCTTGAGCAACTGCCTTAATATAGTTCTCGCCCCTGCCGTTTTCGCACCACAAGCGTTGATGAGTGTCTTGCTCAATTCTTGCACGAATCCTTCTCCTAGTCGTTCCGCAAAACAAGGCTTCTCTCGTCGGATGTGATTCCAATGAAGAGCCACAGAAGAAACCCTAGCCCTCCCAGTGAAAACAGAGTGCTTTCGCCGAAATTTGAAGCCACTACGGTTGCAAAAACTTGGATTGGCATTGCGGTGCCACTGAGCAAGCATCGACGCGAAATCGCAAAGATTGTGAACATGAACGCACCAAATCCGAGAATGCCAGTTTCCTCGAGCAACGCCACAAATGCAAAGCCCTTCTCAATTGGTGCACTGATTGGAATGCCAAAATAAGGGTCGCGTCTTACAATGAGATCCTTTGCATCGGACGGCAGCCCAAAGCCGATACCAAAAACTGGATTATCGCTGAAGTTTTCGAGTCCCCTTTGAACTAGATATCCTCGAGAGGCAGTAAATTCGTCAGAAACCGAAAGACTAATATCCGAGCTGTGTTTGTACACCAATTGCAATATGTAGTCTTGTGCTACGCCTCCCAGCAATAGTAGGAGGATCAAAATCACACATGCGACTGTCGTCACAAGTTTTGAGAATTTTCCTTTCCCGAAATCGTAAACTATGCCGGCTATGAATCCTACTGAAAGAGCGAGCAATCCAGTGCGTGCCAAAGTCAGGGGCAGCAGGATTATCCCTAAAATTGCGGCGGCGCGATGTAATGTCTTGTTGCCCAGTCCGGGTACCTTGGCATTCACTCCCCAGAGATAGTACACACTTGGTGCCAAAATAATTGCAAGTGCTTGCGGCTGATTGAGTATTCCTTGAAAACCTATGCCATTTGCGGAATATGCTATTGTACCGACAAACGAAAGCGCGCTGCCAAATACGACAATCGCAAGCGTGCTTGCAAAAATCGAATGAACTGCATTAAATTCCTTTCTGTTTCGGCACATTGAAATGAAAGTAAGCGCCACGAATACTCCAATTGTAAATGTGGTCAACTTCATCAGCGAAACATCGAGAGAATATGAGCTGATTGAGCTTCCAAGAAGCGCCGCAATCACCCAAAATAATACGTTGTAAAATTGGTTCTTGCCGGGAGCCCAAGTCCAGGCGGATCGTGAGGCAACTGACTTTCTTGCAAAGACAATTGCAGATGCAATGATCAGCGCTACCCATTTGATGAGTTCTTCTGAACCAGTCAAAAGATCGATGCTGTCAATTCTGGAACCGTAGTTAAAAAAATTGACAAGCCAAACCAAAGTTAGCGCTCTAAAGGCATTTGTATATCCAAAAAGCAACAAGGCAAGTAAGGCCATATTCATGGGCGCTACCAAACTTGCTCCACCAAAATAAATTACTATACTTACACAAATTGGCTGCCATAGATCTGCATAGTGAATAGACGATAGGAAGTTGCCAAAGCCAAAAATGGGGGCTCGGGTGTTGGAGGTTGGTGTTATCTGATGAACAGGCAAAAGAACAAATTCCTTCAAAAACTCAGCCCTTTTTTGCTCTTTTTGTTTGGTACAATCTATCAGTTTTTTCCGCCCACGCGTTTGTTTTGGCTGAAGGCCCGTCTGCTACGTATCGCGGGTGCGAAATTGGGCGAGAATGTTCGGTTTTCTTCATCGGCGCGCATCGTTTTTAACGGAACTCTCTCTGTTGGGAGGGACACGTGGATTGGGCATGAAGTGATGATTTCGGGAGGCGGGGATTCTGAAATTGTAATTGGTCAATGCTGTGATATTGCACCTCGTGTGACCTTTGTTGCGGGCACACATGAAATAGATGCAAATGGCATGCATGCTGCTGGAAAAGCCATTTCAGAATCTATCACAATTGGCAAAGGCGTTTGGATTGGGGCTGCAGCGACTATACTCGGAAATACAGTGATTGGAGAGAACTGTGTTATTGCCGCTGGCGCAGTCGTGCGTGGTACATTTCCTGCGAAATGCCTTATTGGAGGCGTGCCTGCAAAGATTATCAAGTCGCTCTAAACCACTGACTTTTGGTGAACCATGCGTGGGAAATGGCGGTGACTAAGCTGTTTATGGCAGCAGCGAATGCCATTGAACTGCCAAGGTGCCACCAGAGCCCAAACCGCATCAGTTGCCATCCGAAAACCAGAATCATGAATTGCACAACCAAGGAAATGCAGCAGACAAGTACCAACCCTTGCGCCAGAACAAGCTGATTGCCCAGCATGTTGGCCGCTGCTGCGAAACCTGCTGTTGCGATGAACGTGAAAACAATGATGGCGGCGTGTTCGGAAGTCATGTGCCACAACGAGAGAATAGGTGTGGCAAACAAGGCGGCAACCGAGGCAACGCCTAAAAGGCTGATGATCATTGTTGCTATGATCGTCAGCAATTGGCGGCTCAATCCGCTGCTGACTTGCTTGATCTGATAGGGATATAGAACCAAGGTCAAGCGGGCAGGGATCAATGATGCCAAGCCCAGAAGTTGCCATCCGATTGCTAAAGTGGCCACTTCTTTGTCTCCGCCGCCATAGAGCAGCAGCATCTTGGTCAAGACCAGGGGCACCAGAGACGACGCAATCGTCATCAGCGAAAACCAGAATGAACCGAAAATCGCTTCCGCAAAGTCGCCCTTTCTTGGTTTAAGTTCTTGCATGGTTGCGCTGGTTGCCTGCCAGCAGAACCATATCTGAAGCAGCGCTGGCACAAGTTGTGATAGAACGTAGCCGGCGTAGAGCTTCGCGATGTTATTTGTCGTATAGCCCAAGCCAAACAACACAGCCAAAGCCAAGACCCCTGCAACCGCAGCCCAAAAACTGGCGGCCTGGCGGTGAAGGCTTGCCAAAACATTATTTGACCAAGCCAAGAGCCCCGTGCTGACTGCTGCAATCCAGACTAACGCTGCGCTGGATTGGCTGTCACCTGTCAGCCAAACACCAGCGGGGCTCAAGAGTAAACCGCCTGTCAGAATTGACGTGGGCAATAGCATCAACAGGCTGGCAAAAAGCCCGCTGATCTTGCTTCTGTGCACCAGGCTTGTGGCGGCCAGCTTGCTCGCCATAAGGTGCACGCCCAGCGTCACAAATGAAGCCGCTGCGGTGACAGAAAAATTGAAGAGCGCAAAGGCCGCAAATTCCTTTTGCCCAAAATAGCGCGCCACCAGAATGAGTAACAGAGTCAGCGCCGCACGAGACAAAACTTGTGAACCGATGGCATATGCAACATCGAACACAAATTTGCGCATGTCACCAATCATTGTGTGGGCCAAACCCCGCGCGTATCCACGACTTTGCCGTTTGGCTTGGGGCTTGCTTTGAATGGCCGGTGGTCCACCAGCAGAACATGCACCTGGGCGTTTTGCGCGGTTGGCATTTCCACCAGTTGGGCGGTGCCCAGGCCTTGCGGCAGGGTGGTGATATTGGGTTCAACCACCAGCACAGGCCCCGGATGGTGGGCGGCCAAATGGCGGGTGATTTCAAGTGCCGGGCTTTCGCGCAGATCGTCGATATCGGGCTTGAAGGCAAGGCCGTAGCAAGCAATGGCCACGTCCTTGGCGGTTTGGTTCGGGTGGGCCGAGAGATGTGCACCCACAGCGGCCTGAACCTTTTCAATCACCCATTCTGGCTTGCTGTCATTCACCTGGCGCGCCGTGCGGATCAGGCGGGCGGCCTCTGGTGCAGATGAAACGATGAACCACGGATCAACCGCGATGCAATGGCCGCCAACGCCGGGGCCGGGCTGCAAGATTTTCACGCGCGGGTGCCGGTTTGACAGGCGGATCAATTCCCAGACGTCAATGCCGAGTTTATCACAGATCAGCGACAACTCATTGGCAAAGGCGATGTTCACATCGCGGAAGCTGTTTTCCGTCAACTTGGCCATTTCGGCAATCGCCGGGCTGCTGGCGGTGAGGCATTCACCTTGCACGAAGATGCGGTAGAGCCGCGCTGCCGCCTCAGCGCATTTGGCTGTCATGCCGCCGATGATGCGGTCATTGCTGACCAATTCCTGCATCACGCGGCCTGGTAGAACCCGCTCTGGGCAATAGGCAATGCGGATGTCGGAAGCTTCACCTGCCTGCTGTGGAAAACTCAGATCGGGCCTGGCTTCAGCCAGCCAATTTGCCAGTTGCGCTGTGGTGCCTACGGGTGATGTGGATTCAAGCAGAACGAGATTGCCCGCGGCCAAAACCGGTGCAATGGCCAAAGCCGCCTTGCGCACATAGGAAACATCGGGCTCATGGTTTTCACCTTTGAACGGCGTGGGCACCGCCAGAATAAACGCATCTGCTGCCTCTGGTTTGCTGGCGGCGCGCAGATAGCCTTGATCCACCACCGAACGCACGGCGATATCCAGATCAGGCTCAACAATATGCACGCGGCCACTGTTCACCGTGTCAACGGCGTGCTGATTGATGTCGACACCCAGCACTTGCAGTTTGCGCGAAGCAAACATGGTTGCGGTTGGCAAGCCAATATAGCCAAGGCCAATCACTGCAATCTTGTGGAAACCGCTCTGATTCACATCCGCTCCTTCGAGGCATAGTTTTTGATTTCCGCTACAATCCGCTCAGCTGCTTTGCCATCGCCGTAAGGATTGATAGCCCGCGACATTGCTTGATAGGCTGTTGGGTCATCGAGCAGGCGGTTGGCTTCTCGGGTGATCTTGGCCTCATCTGTGCCAACCAGTTTCACTGTACCAGCGGCGATTGCCTCTGGCCGCTCAGTCGTGTCGCGCATCACTAAAACAGGTTTGCCAAGCGAAGGCGCCTCTTCCTGCACGCCACCTGAATCAGTGAGTATCAAACTGGCTCGGTTCATCAAATGCACAAAGGGCAGATAATCCTGGGGCGCAATCAGACGCACATTTGCAAGTCCACCCAGCTTGCTTTCCACAGGCGCGCGCACATTTGGATTGAGGTGTACGGGATAAATTATCTGCACGTCTTTCCTTTGGGCGAGTTGGCCTAGCGCGTTGCAAATGCGGTCAAAGCCGCCACCGAAATTTTCACGGCGATGGCCCGTGACTAAAATGATCCGCCGCGTTTGATCAAGGCCGAAGGCGTGATCAAAACGTTGCACGGCGCCAGAGTCAGCGTTCAACAGTTTTACAGCTTCGTGGAGTGCGTCGATGACGGTGTTGCCAGTGATTGATATGTGCGATTGCGGAACATTCTCGGCCAGAAGATTATCGCGGGCGGTTGGCGTTGGTGCAAAATGCAGGCGGGCCAATGCGCCTGTCAGTTTGCGGTTGGCTTCTTCGGGCCAAGGTGCTGCCATGTCCCCGGTGCGCAAGCCAGCTTCAACATGGCCCACTGGAATGCGGCAATAAAAGGCTGCGAGCGAAGCCGCAAAAGTTGTTGTCGTATCGCCATGAACCAAAACCAGATCTGGTTTTTCGCTTTCTAAAATCGCAGTCAGACCTGACAGGATGACGCTGGTCAAGCCCGCAAGCGTTTGCCCGGGTTTCATGACATTCAGATCGTGGTCAGGGGTGATTTTGAACAGTTGCAAAACCTGATCCAACATCTCGCGGTGCTGTCCCGTGACGCAAACACGTGAAATGATGTCATCAGCCCGTGCCAAGCGCAAGACCACAGGAGCCATCTTGATGGCCTCAGGGCGGGTTCCGAAAATCGAAAGTATTTTCACAGCTTTTTCCGGCTTGAGTCACGCGTTGCAACAATAGCTCGGCAACAGAATCAATCACCAATTCACGCCGCCAAAAAGCCGATTCGCATAATTGGTTTGCAAAGTACAGTGAGGGAAGCGCCAAGTCGCGGCGGTGTATTCATTCACCGCCAACCAAAATGCGGAAAGCCCTCACCCAAACTCTTTCCACCAATGCTTGGCGATATCCACGCGCTTTGGCACCCAGACCTTTTTCTTCTTTGAAATGTAGTCGAGGAACTTGGTCAGACCAACAGCGCGGCCGGGCCTGCCGATGAGGCGGCAGTGCAGGCCGATGCTCATCATTTTGGGCGCGCCGCGCTTGCCCTCT
>Ga0209069_10000166_pt1 | contig 26880 bp, 23 predicted proteins | sample Str013_2_FD_187202 | JGI IMG/M metagenome (GOLD analysis project Ga0209069, IMG submission 187202) | Freshwater sediment microbial communities in response to fracking from Pennsylvania, USA - Straight Creek_MetaG_SC_2013 (SPAdes) (version 2) | ecosystem: Environmental > Aquatic > Freshwater >...
CGCCCACGGGTGTGCCAACGCAACCGCAGGTTGGTCCTTGCACATTCCTGATTCCCTAGGCGTGAGCTATTTTTCAAGGACTATGAATCGGCAGCCATCGAGACGAAACAAGAGCCCCAACGTGTTCGAGAGACCAACTATGAAGACGCTCATCCGAAATACCACGATTGCCTTGATCCTCGCGTTGGCGAGCTTTAGTTCCTGGGCGCAGACTTGTCAGACGCGCGACGAAGTTCCCGAACCTTCCCGCAAAGCCGTTGAAAACGCCAGTCAACAGTTGCTTGACCAGGCCATTCGCGGCGACGTGGCGGCGATGCAGACAAGCGCGATTACCTCTCTGCAAGCGAGATTCGGCGGAATTGCCGCAGCCGTTACCGACCACAAAGCAGTATTTGCCGGCGACCACGCGACGATCCGTACCCTTTTTACGCTGGCCACCGGCGAAACACCAAGCCCTGACGGCCAGTTCTATTGCGGCGTATTTTCAGCGAATGGACAGTCAGGCACCAGCGCCGAGTTTGCTCTTCCTGGATTGCCAACAGGGAAATACGCGATTGTGATCTACGACCTGGCCGGCACGGAAGGTCCCCACGCACTGACGGTGATTCTCCAGGACGTGGGCGGATGGAAGCTGGCGGGCTTCTACATTCGCCCGCAGTCCGCGGCGGGACACGACGGACTGTGGTATCTGCAGCGCGCGCGGGACTTCAAAGCCAAGGGACAAAACCACAATGCGTGGTTTTATTACGTTACTTCCTGGAACCTGATGGCGCCCGTGAACTTTATGAGCACGAAGTTGCTCACCACCATTAATGAGGAATCCAGCAGCATACGTCCGAAAGATGTGCCCGAGGACGGAGGCGCCGCCCCTTTTTCTTTCAACGGACGTACTTACAAGATCACGGAGATGAGCGTCGTCCGCGGACCAACCAACTTCGATCTCAATATCAAATACTCGGTTCCAGCCACGGCTGATTCCAAAGCTGTACTAGAAGACGCCCGCAATCTCTGCAACGCATACCTGGGTCAATATCCCGAGACTAGGGAAGGTTTCAACAACATACTCGCTCACGCCATCGATCCTTCCGGTGGAGACGTTGCAGGCCTGGTGGCGCTAAAAACTTTCCAAAAGAACCTGCAAGTTGAGGTTGCGTTGCTTCCCGCCGGTGTTGAGGCGTTCGATCCGGCGGTTGCGGCGTGGATGCGTCCAGTTCATCCGGTTGCCCCGATCACGCCTACGATAACGGCAAGCCTTCCTGCAACGACAAGTCTTCCTGCAACTGCGGGCGCATCGGTTCCAGCGGGCGGGCCTGCGGGCGACATACCGAGCCCATCAGGACAGGTCACCAAGCGCGGCGACGGCTTCACACTGCGCGTCCAATCAGAAGAGGTCAACCTTCCGGCAACGGTGGTCGACCGCAAACAACATCTGGTGACTACGCTGGCCCAGGCTGACTTCGTGGTGTATGAAGACGGCCAGCCGCAGAAGATAACTTTGTTCAGGCAAGAGGATGTGCCGGTCTCGATCGGCATCCTGATTGACAATTCCGGATCCATGCGCGAAAAACGCGCGGCAGTGAGCAAGGCGGTGGTGAACTTTGTAAAGGCGAGCCATCCGCAGGATGAAGTGTTTGTTGTGAACTTCAATGACTGGCCGTATCTCGACCAGGACTTTACCAGTGACGTGGACCTGCTGCGCAAAGCGCTGGACCAGATGGATTCCCGAGGCAGCACGGCCCTCTATGACGCGGTGGTTGCCGCCGCGGAACACCTGGCGGGCCACGCGCGGCGCGGCAAGAAGATACTGCTGGTGGTGACCGACGGGCAAGACAACTTCAGCCGGGCGTCACTGGAAGACGCCATTAGCAGCGCGCAAAAAGACAAAGACAACGGCCCTACAATTTATTCCATCGGCATCATGGGCAGCGGCGAGAAAGAAAAACAAGCCAGACGCGCGCTGGAGGCTTTGTCATTCCAGACAGGCGGAGTGGCCTACTTTCCGGAAAGCCTGACCGAGGTCAACGCGGTGACCCTGGAAGTGGCGCACGATATCCGTAACCAGTATTCCATCACGTACAAACCAAGTAATCCGCAAGCCCGCGGAGGCTACCGTCGAGTGAAGGTTGTAGCGCGTTCGGCGGGCCATAGTGATTTACAAGTCCGGACCAGGAGTGGTTACACCGCACGCGGACGCGAGGCAGCAAGTAAATAGAGTTCCTTAACTTGGCGGCAAAAGCGCGACCCGACTAGAAAGGTAAAGCGTCTTGGCTCTCTTGCAGCTCTTTTGCGGCCTTCTTAAAAAAGGTAGGGTCGACCAAGGGAATGTTGGGTTGCTTGCCTTCAAACAACTCCGCAATCGTAAGAATCTGAAGTTTGGGATACTTCCCGTAAGGTGTCTCGTAAAAGCCGGTTTTGACGGCTTCTTTCTGCATGGGACCTGTAGGCTCTTCAAGCGTGATAAAGACCCCGATGCGTGCTTTCTCGCGGTCTACAACGTGCGCGAAGTCCCGAATCATAGAAACGCTCACGTTTTCGCCGCCTTTCACAGATACAACGGCCTTTTCCGTAGTCTTACCCTCGGGCTTGAAATAAATGAGACCGTCAATGCCGGTGTCCGCGCCTTTCTTCTTTCCCCCAAAGGGCACGGCGTTTACAAGAGAAACCGCCCACCACTGGAATTGATATTTATCCGCCGCAGCAAGAGCGCGGGCACCCTCAAGATCCTTGGGCGTGCCATGCACCTCAAACGCAATGCCGGGAAAAGCATCTTTGAGCCGCCGTTCAACTAGGGAGATTGCAAGGTGTGTGATGTCAATTCCCACCCAATTGCGCTTCAGCTTTTGTGCCGCGTGGACGGCGGTGCCACACCCGCAGAAAGGGTCAAGTACCGTGTCAGTTTCATTGGTGGAAGATTCGATAATGCGGGAAAGCAGCATTAAAGGCTTTTGTGTAGGATACCCGAGCGTTTCAGCAGAGCCGGAGTTTGGAGCATCAATATCTACCCACACATCTTGGAGGGGAGAGCCTTTTGCGAGGTCAACGGGCCTCAGTACCCGCGGCATTCCCGTCTTGCTGTAGACGATGCGCCCCTCCACTTCTAGCTTTCGTCTCTCATCTTCGGTGAAACGCCAGTTCTGGACGTGACCGTTCCACTCATAGCGCGGCCCCCGGCCTCCAGGTGCCCGGCAATCACCTTTGCGATACAACTTACCATCTGAATGGGTATAGAGGTCATGTGTGTTCGGGGCATCGGCATCCCGTTCCGTGAATATCCGGTTGAAGCGCCGTTCCTTTGATTTTGAGTAGAAGAGGATGACATCATGCACCGCGCCAAACCTAGTTAGCTTCGTGTCGTTGTGAGCGCGAGTCCGCTTCCAGACAATCTCGTTTCTAAAATTGTCCGCTCTAAAAATCGCATCCAACAGAATTTTGAGATAGTGACTAGCAGTGGGATCACAATGCAAGTAGAGGCTTCCAGTTGGCTTTAACACGCGATGCAATTCAAGTAACCGGACAGCCATCATCGTGAGATAGGCCATCATGTCATTCTCTTTGAGAAATGAACGCATCGCGCGGAGCAGTTCTGCCACATCGGTATTTCCGCTCCGCATCACCTCATCAAACGCAACCTCGGCGTTGTTGTTCCAATGCCAAGTGTCCTCAAATGCCTCAATTTGAGCCTGTGATTGTTCGCCAGTCGGCGCTTTGAAAAGGACATTATAAGAGGCTTGGCTGTTGAACGGAGGGTCCAAGTAAACCAGGTCAACCGTCGAGGTTGGAATGTGTTCGCGGAGTATCTGGAGGTTATCGCCGTAATACAGCGCATTAGGCTTGCCCGATGATTCCATCGCGATTGGTTTTTGCTTAGCCACCGGCACCAATTGTAACGTAGCTCGCAATGTCCTTTCGTTAGACCCTTACCTTTTAAAGGGGTAAGGACCGACAAATCTTGCGAAGTTGGCCGATCGCCTAGTTCGTGAGGTGCTTTCCCTAACATTTTCGCTTATGATTCGCTATCTGTAAAGTGCAAAAATCTGACCGCTGGGTGGCCCAGGCAGTGGGTTTCCTGTCCCTCACGACAAAAAACGAGAACCCTGCCCCTTCCGGAGCAAAGGGCGGGATTCGAATACCTGTGCCCTCTCATTCTTGGAGAGCGCTTTGCTTCGCTGGTCTTCTTTTAGGTCGCTCCGCTTTCGGCTCCGCTTTTTTCTTGCGCGCTTCGCTTCGCTACGCGCGGGCCTACGGCGCGAGGAATGGTTCGTTTGTTCCCCTTACCCAGCACTTACCGTTCAGCGCGCGATGCGCGCCTCGCCGACGTACTGGGCTAGGCTCTGTCGCCCCTGGCGGGGCTGCACTGTGGTTAAGCAGGCTGTCTCGGTTTCCCGGTGAAACAAGGTCACGCGCTGGCGAAGGATTCCGCTGCACGAGAGGAGACGTAGCAGTGCTACGTCTCTACTTTTGGTTCTCCTGCCTTCGTGATTCATCTCCGAAATTGAAGGTCGGGGAGCGGCAGTTGCTTGAATCTGAAAGTCAAAGACGAAGAACCACAGGCAAGAGTGCCTGTGCCACACAATCGTCGATTGGGATGCAGCGTGGTAAGTCTTTTTAACCGCAGAGGACGCAGAGGTCAGAGGAGGAGGAAGAGCGGGAGACATCGAGCCCGCAGGCGAGGGCGCAAGATCGGGTGATCTGGTAATCGGAAAACAAAAGCCGCAGCCGGGGGGCGCCTCCACCCCGCCACGCGAAGCACGCGTCGGGGACCCCGGTGCTGCGCTCCACAATCATTCCATGAAGGCCGCTCAGGCGGCGTCAGCGTCACCGGCGGCGGCAAAGATCGGAATGGGCTGCGCAGGATTCTGGTGGACCATGCCGTTGCCAGAATAGCTATCGCGTCCTGTGACGGCCAGAGCGGTTCGAGGCTCCAGTTCAAGCAGGTTGCCGGAAACCGTTACAGATCCGGTACGGCCCTGGCCAATGCTGTAACCGGCGCCGCCCTTAGCTCCGCTCCTGAACCCGTTGCCATTCAGCGCGGTTGCTTCAAATCCACTGGGCATGGACTGCAAAACGCTATTCCAATACCTGGGAAAGGCGAACTTCCAGGCGGTTGACATGTTGGCCAGCGCGCCGGAGAGGACCCAACGCGGCAGAGTGCGGAGTCGAGCAATCGCTTTCAAGGCTTTCGTCCGCTGCTCAAGATCAAATTGGCGGAGATAACGATAGGTGACCTTGGGCATGGTCATGCGCAAAGCCGCGGAAAAGTTCTGTTCCGCCATTTCCAACTGTTTCTGAGGGGACTCCAGGAGCGATATCAAGCGGCGAGCAAGATCGAGCGAATTGCCGGCCTCGTAGAATTCCATGGCCAGGCCTTCTTCGTCAGCCATCTCGTGAAAATCCGGGATGTCAGCCGAAATGATGGGAACGCCGTAAGTGCAGGCGAGGTGCGCTACTCCGCTGGAACCAGCGGCGGAAGAATACGGCATGACCGCGACCGATGCACTCTGGAACAGATTCGGAATATCGGCTTCTTCAACGTAGCCGGTGAACTCGATCCGCGGATCGCCTTCACATTTCCTGGCGATGGATGCCACATAACCGGGCGTGCTGGGATGATCCCCGCCAGCGATGACCAGTTTTGCGTTGAGCAAATGCGCGGCTACTACGTTGAACGCTTCCAGGAGCGGTTCCAATCTTTTGTATGTGCCCCATTTGCCAAACGCCAGAATTTTTTGCGCAGGATTGCCACGGCTTGAGAAGTCAGGATACTCGGGATATTCCGACAGAATGCCGTGCGTCCGCACATGCACGTTTTGGCTTCCGTACTTGTCAGCCAGACGCTTGCGATAAGCCGGCACCAACACGGAAACAGAGTTCGACTTGAGGAGAAGCTTGGTAGCCAGAGTGCCCGCAGCGCGATAAGCCCGGGGGAAGCGCACACCGGCGTCCTGGAGATTGATGTCTTCCATTAGGTGATGCAGGGTCACATGGGTATAGAAACCGCTGAGCCGGCTGAGAAGAGGCAACGTAAGACCGCAAAACGCAGCGACAGGTTTCCGTCCAAATGTGGAGAAAATCAGATTGAACCAAACAACATCAGGCTTAAGGTCGCGAATGGTGGCCCACAGTCCAAGCAGGCTTTTGGGATCGTCAAACGACCAGCACCGCGAAACCGAAAATCCTTCGAGCTCAGGCTGCGCGTCAGTTAATTTATCAGCCAAGATGGTGAGGCTGAGAGAGGAGTTATTCTGGAGCTCGCGAGCAACATGAAACCCATATTCGCTTAATCCGCCACGGCTAGGTGGAAACGCGGTTACCATACAAATTTTCATTGGCCTTGTCCTGCTCTCACGTTCTGGACCTGAATTCCCACATTGCGGGCTGGGTGGCAGCGCGCCACAACTGGAATTCCCATGAACATGAGCCTAGCGGAGTTTTGAATTCGAGTCTGTGCACAAAGGCTCACTTTGGAGGCGGCCCGCATATAACGCTGCGCAAATACTAAGTACCAGGGTGGAAATGCCGCATCGGCTGCTCACAACGACAAGTCGAGCTGTCGTGCCCCGCTTGATGGCTGGTCAGCGTCGCCGCCAGTGTGGAGCTTGCGAAACTCTTCGATGACCTTTTGTGACACTTCCAGGGGTGGAAGCGGGCCGATCACTACCATGCCGGCCAACTTGCTCAGGGCCAAATACGCTCTACGATTGGTCCGGAGGAACTCGACGGGATATTCTGGCTTGCGTTCGCGCGCCAAGTCGGGGTCAGCGTCAAGCAAGTAGGCCAGGTCAGGCTTTGGAGTCAGCCTGAGCAACAGCTTCACGCAGAGCCTGGTCGGCCACCAATGCGAGGACAGGTTGGCGAATTCGTCGTAAATATACCTGTCAAAGATCACGACATCAGCGGCGGCCCTGCGGGCTTTGGCGACCGCCAGGTTGGTGCGCACAGTGTCGAGCGAATAGAAGAAAAGTCGGGCCACCGTTGTGTACCAGGACTGAACATTCTTGTCTTGACGATTGAGAGGCGTCTCGGGACTGCCAATGCCAGTGTCACCGCCGAACATTGCACGGCTTAGCCCCGTGCGGAGGCTCGCGAATAAAGCAATGTCGTCCCAGAAACTGAGCAGGCGTATCTGACGGCCGCTTTCGTTGAGATGGCTTTGCAACGCCGCGATCTGGGTAGTTTTGCCGGCCCCATCGATCCCCGAGAAGCTGAGCAACACGGGTCTTCGCAGCCGAGCGATTTGCCCAGCGAACGTGGTCCCCTGGTCAACAATGGGCGCCAACTAGCGCACGCCTGGAGGTTTGCTGGACGTGGACCTGGAGAGTGCCAGAACTGTCCCCAGAGCTGCACCGGTTCCGGCAACGGCGCCAAGCCTGACCCAGAAAACGCGGCGGCGATGTTGCTTAGCAGGAGCGATGGCCATTCCGGTGGGTGTGGACGCAGCAACTCCGCCGGTTTTGTGTGTTTCCGCCGCAGCCGTGCCACTTGGCTTCTGAGCATCAAGCGCTGGTGGCGCTGCTTTCTGCTCGTCAAGAGTTTGCGGAGGCTTTACTACGGGCGCGCTGGGAAGCTCCGCAGAATCGGATTTGGCTTCAGGGACGGAAGTGTTGGCTGCCGGCGCAGGCTGTGATGGCTCTACTTTCTGCGGCGCGGCATCTTTGTTTTGCGGCTGAGTCTCGGTCGGCTTCGCCGGCTCCACTTGTTTTTGGGCAGGCGCATCTTGTTGTTGGAGAGGAGCAAGGCTCCATCCCGGTCTGCTCAACAACATGAGACACAGACCTAAACCGATCCGGCACGCTCGTTTCGTAATTAGCATATTTCCTCTTTTTCTCGGCTGAGATCAACCGGCAATTCCGGAGAGTTTTTCCACGGCCTCAGAATTTGAAGCAAAAATCTCAAAAAGGCGGTCGATGCAGGTGAGTTCCAAAACCACCATAATTTCCGGTGGGACGCAGGCCAGGCCCAACTCACCGTCTTGCCGGATGATCTGCTCAACACAATGCAAAAGCATTTCCGTACCCGCCCGGTCGATTTCCTGAACCCGTGAAAGATCAAAAACAATTCGCGGGCGGTCAGTGCGCAAGAGAACTTGAATCCCACGAAGGAACCTTCGAACGTAAGCCGTAGTGAGGCTCGCGGGGAGTTCTATGACCACTACGGTCCGTTGATTGATCACGTGTGCACGGCTTCCAGCAGACTAGTTCTCCCGCATTCCGGGAAAGTTAGGCAGGAACCGGCGAAAGACAGAAACTCTTCTGCGGAGCAATCTGTCATCCTGAATGTCAACGGTCACGTTGTGACGCAAATGCGCGACTTTGCTGCCGAAGATCACGGCATGAGAAACATCAAGCCACGATCCCAGATGAGTGTTCGCCAGGATTGACGAGTCCGCGACGACCGTTCCGCAGCCTATGTTGCACGACCTTTCCACGCTGCTGAACCTGGCGAGCAAAGCCGTTGCCTGAACTCGCGTGTCGCGCCCTACATAGACAGGACCGGCAACGCGAGCGCGGGAATGAACGTTGGCGTTGTCGTCCAACCATATCCCGGGTTTGACTTCCCTGCCTGAGGGACGGACCGCGTGTCGCGAACTGAACGCATCCACGACAAGGTGCCTGACGTCAGAGGCAGACGATAGACGATTTACGTAGGTGGCTTGATCGTAGTACGCAATCGAGTCTTTGACTCTCGCCAAGGTCTCATGCAGAGAGTCCGACCCAGCCGCCGCGCAGTGAAGGGCATCAAGCATCCAGAAGTCCAGCGGCCCAGCACTATCAACCAGGCGGGTTACCGGCTGCATGTTGTCGCGGTGAAATTGCAGAAGGTCAGAGAAATCAAACTCCACGTAAGCCCCAAGCCGTATCAGCAGAATGGTTTCGGTTCCGGCCTGGACGTATTTGTCAAAGACGCGTCCCATGACCGGCCAGATGGCGTCTGTCTCATTCGCCGGCATCGGAACGGTGGAATACCCTGACAAGTTGGCTGGCACCGGCATGCCCTCTGCGACCACCAGCGTAATGGGTTGTAGACCACAGTCTTGCAAGTAAGCGATTGTCCTGTGGACAGCCGATTGGCCCAATATATCCAGCGCCGCTATTGGAGTTCCGCCCAACCGCTCCTGCGTTTCCTCGCCTTGCACGGCAACTGCAGCAAACGGAGAAGGGCGTTCTATCGAAGCGCTGCCGCCAAGAACAACAATGGCACCTACTCGCACTGTCTTCCGTTCCTTTCTGTTCTCAGCAGTGTTTCTTGTCCAACAAACCGTCTAGCTAGCCGTTCAGCTGGACGACACGCGAGAGACGTCATGAGGCTTTCAATGCGCTAAGTCCGTAGAGACTGCTGACGCGTTCCAGAACAGGACGGCGAATGTTTTTGTGCAGGACGCGGTCGATTCGTTCGGGCGCCGATTTCCTGGCTTCGCCGTTGCCGGGTAGCAATAGCCAAGTGCGAATTTTTTTTCTGGCTTTGTGTAGCTGGGCCTTGGAGTTGCCTATCGAACATTCCAACAGGTCTGCGACTTCATGATGCTCGTAACCGTCAACGTCATGCAGGATGAATACAGTACGGCAGCCGGAAGGTAGTTCCTCAATGGCCCGCAGTAACGTGACCCTATCGATCGCCCCCATGAGTTGCGTATCACTCCGTCCGATTTCCTGCCGGATGAAAGCCGAGTCAACCTGGATTTCAGTATCCACAGAAAGCGCTTCAACTCTGCCTTTGCGAAAGCTTGCAAGTACGGTGTTCAGAGCGATCCTGTAAAGCCACGTGGAAAACTTCGCTTCACCACGGAAAGTATGGAGCTTGCGAAAAACCCGCATGAACGCGTCCTGGGTCAAGTCTTCCGCCTTAGCCGTGTCCTTGGACATGTGCAGGCACAAGGTGTACACGCGCCGCTTATGCATGTGAAAAAGAGCGGCAAAAGCTTGTTCGCTGCCTTGCTGGGCACTGGCAATCAGTTGACGCTCGTCGTCCACATTGCAATTTGTCACTACCGCATCGCAGATTTTTGGACTGCATACTGGGACGCTCACTTCGGTTTGCTCTTGCTTTTGCATGGCTTTAATACTCCTCTTACATTCCTGGGTTCCAGGATGCATCAATCTGGATCTTGTGATAACGGCTCCAGAGTGCTCCGCGAAAAACTGGCAACGAACCAGTATTCCGACATGCCAAGGTTAGAAACTTTGCCAGATTAAGTCTGGTCAAAAGGGCACACCGTCAGCCTGAACAGCTAAATTGGGTTGGGAGTTCGTGGAATACTTCGAGGCCTTCAGATAACAGCGATCCAAGACAACATCTATTCATCGAAAGGATGCGCTGTTCTTTTCCTGGAGCCGCATTTCCTGCACGACTTTCTCGAGGGCTTCCGAAATAGTGGTCGCTTCCGTGGTGTGGTAGAGCTTTTCTCCATTGCACGCCATGACTTGTGCCGAATAGATTTCTTGAGTTCCGCGGTAGTATGCGGAGACGGCTACCGTAAAGAGTAAGGTCGTCATTCAATCCTTTTTGCGACACGGATACTCAAATCTTGGTCGCGACATTGCGATGCAGTTGCGAACGTGGTTGCAAGACGGCTGGCGTCAGTACGATTCGTTGATGCTGGCGGCGATCAACAGGCCGACACCAAGCTCACGTTTCGACGTTAGACGGGAGCAGTGTGAATGTCTGATCACAAGTGCTCACGAACCGGGATCTCGTGTTTGTCTCTTCGATTCCACGCTGAACGATCACTATTGACCAGTAATCCGCAATTCAAACCCTGATACTGGCTATGGAAACAACTCTCCACGGTGAGACGCGCCGGACCGCCGGCTGTACACCTCTTGTGAGCCGACAGCACAAAGGGGTCCACAACGTACCAGCAACCGTGCGGGCTTTTCGGAGAAAACGCAGGATTCAACATGAAATGGATCAGAATGTTTGCCCTCGTACTCTCAGTCGCTGTCCTTTGCATGCTCGCAACGCCCCGAGCTGTAGCCGACGACTGGAACAACCGGACCACCGTGACATTCAGCGCGCCGGTAGAAGTCCCCGGAGTTGGCGCCCAGGTTCTGCCGGCCGGAACCTATCTTTTCAAACTTATGGATTCACCTTCTGACCGCAACATTGTTCAGATCTTCAACGAAGATGGAACCCATCTATACACCACCATTCTTGCAATTCCGAACTACCGCCTGCGCGCTACCGACAAGACCGTGATGACGTTCCGCGAAAGAGCCGAAGGACAGCCGGAAGCCCTGCGCGCCTGGTTCTATCCCGGAGCAAAATGGGGACAGGAATTTGTCTATAACAAGACCAGGGCCCTGGAGCTTGCCAAGATAACGAATGAACCCGTACTCGCGACACCGGCAGAAGCTCCGGTTGAATCGTTAAAGACCGCGCCAGTTGAGGCCGTTGATCCCAAGGGTGAGCCCGTTCAACTCGCACAGGTGGTTGAAGCGCCACCGGCAATGCCCGCGCCAGTGGTAGCGACGGAGCCCATGGTTGAAAAAACCGCGGTTATCCTCGCCGAGCCGATTTCCACCGATACCCTGCCCGCTACCGGCGGCTTATTGCCTTTGATATTTATCATGGGTTTGTTCTCGATCTTTGCGGGTTTGAGCGCCGGTTTCGGCTTGAAACTGGTTTACCACATGCGGGGAATGAACCCGCGAGTGTAGTCTCGCAAAACGCTGCAAATGGTAAGAGGCAGAAGAGGGGCGGCGCGCAAGCGCTGCCTCTTTTCTCCATTCACAACGGACTTCACTCTTCATAGCAGCGAATCCAGTAAAGCGTGCTCGATGAAAGCCACAAGGCATGACACAGCCATTTTCGCCGCAGGCGCACTCTTGCGGCAGCCCTTCACCACATTCCGAGTTCTCGCGCCCTGAATTGACCTATGCCAGGAGACGGCAATCCTGTGCAAGATTTCTGCTCATCGCTTGTGCCCTGGTCGTTCTCCTCCATGGGGCGCACGCCCAAGATTCGCCGACGTCAGCAAAGCAGCCGAGCGATACCTTCACCATCCGCGTAAGCGTGGGCGAAGTAGCCCTGCACGCCACGGTGCACGATCCAAAGGGCGTCCTTGTCTCCGGGCTCAGCAAAGAGCAATTTCAGGTTTACGAAGACGGAGTACCGCAGCAGATCAAGTACTTCAGTCACGAAGACGTTCCTGTCACGATTGGCCTGGTCATCGACAACAGCGGAAGCATGCGCAAGAAGCGGGCTGAAGTCATTGCGGCTTCCCTGGCGTTTGCGCGTTCCAGCAACCCGCATGATCAGATCTTCGTCGTCAACTTCAATGAGCATGTCCGGTTCGCTTTGCCGGACGCCACACCTTTTACCGATCAGGTGCCGCGCCTGGAAGTAGCTCTTTCGAACATCATCACCAGCGGCCAGACTGCGCTCTATGACGCCGTTGCCGCCGCGCTGGAGCAATTAAAGAAGGGTGATCACGACAAGAAAGTTTTGATCATCGTTAGCGATGGCGGGGACAACGCCAGCAAGCACAACCTAGCGCAAATCAAGGACCTGGCAAAGCACAGTGATGCCATTCTCTACACGATTGGCCTCTTCGACGAGGACGATGATGACCGCAATCCCCGAGTCCTGAAGGAACTGGCCACTGAGACCGGCGGCGACGTCTTCTTGCCGCACGCAATCAAGGACGTGGTCCCGATTTGTGAACGCATCGCGCGCGACATTCGCACCCAATACACCATCGCTTATGTGCCTGCCCACCATAACCAGGATGGGAGTTATCACAACATAGACGTGAAGGTCAGCGCCCCCGGGCATGGACATTTGCTCGTCCGGACGCGGCCCGGGTACTACGCGGCAAGTCCACACTTGTCGGCGACGCAACCGCCGCGAGTTCACCGATCGAGGTGAAGCGACCTGACCATGAATCCCATAACTAAGAATCCAACGCGCGCAACTCCGGTTGAGTGGATACTTCTCTCCGCACGGTGGGTGTTCGTAAGCGTTGGCGTCATCGCCCTTGGTTACGTTGCCTTTGCGACACTTGATGCCCGGCTGTTCCAGGCGCGCGCCAAACATGCTTTGGACGGCCAGGTCCAGACGCAACAGGAACCGGGCGTCAGCAGTCCCCTGGCACCAGCCAAAGAGGGAGACGTTCTGGGCCGCATCGACATTCCGCGACTTGGACTGTCCGTTGCGATATTGAAAGGCACAAGCTCGCGCATTCTGCGCCTGGGCGCGGGACACATAGCGGGAACCGCGCTCCCTGGTGAACCTGGAAACAGTGGTATTGCCGGGCACCGCGACACTTTCTTCCGCCCGTTAAAAGACATTCAGCAGAATGACCAAATCCAGGTGCAGACGGCCACCGGAGTATCTCGCTATCAGGTGGATTGGTTCAAGATCGTCGGCCCACGCGACATCGATGTGCTGGCTCCATCCAGCGAATCCACGCTGACGCTGGTGACCTGTTACCCGTTTTACTATGTTGGGCCGGCACCAAAGAGATTTGTGGTCCACGCGATCAAACTCTAGCGGCGCAGGGGGCTGGCGTCACCTCAACACGTTTCAGACGGACGACCGGCGAAATGTCTTTCCACATTCTGACCAACGTTGCGAACCAAGAAAAACCGGCGCGAATCCAGATGATGGACTCACGCCGGGCGCATCGCAGGGCTTCCGCAAAGGCAACAAGAGGCCCGTGCTGCTACAACGAGATGGTGATTGCGATCCCCGCGGTGGGATACCTGCGGTTGTACATGTAGTATCCGTTGTCATAGACAACGTAAACGTCATCGGTGTCATACCAGTCCATGGCCCAGGATTCAGGCCATGGGTCAACGACACTGATCCAATAACCGCCGAACTGGAAACGCGGAAAGCCACCCACCACTATGAAGGGCAAGCCGGAAATGCGGAATCCGTGGTCTGAACCAAAGACTCCCCGGAAACGGTCATCTGCGATTCGATAGCCGTTGTAGCCGCCTCGTTGCTGCCAGGTGCGATGGTCATGCTGCCAGCTCTGTGCGCGGTGACTTTGCCACGCGCTTTGCTGCTCATGTTGCTGCTGCTGAGTGCGCTGCGGTTGTTCGTGGTTGGCTTGTTGCCCGCTACTTTGCTGTTTATTCTGTTCGGGCTGCCGTGGTTGTTGTTCGTGTTGCTGAGGCGCAGGCTGATGCTGATCCCGCTGTTCAGGTCTCGCATCCTGGTTGCGTTTTTCTTCCTGTTGCGGAGGCTTCGCGTCCTGGCTGCGTTTCTCTTCCTGCTGGGGAGGTTTTGTCTCTTGACGCTTCTCCTCCTGTTTAGGAGGCTTAGCATCCTGGTTGCGTTTTTCATCATGCTGCGCAGGTTTGGCGTCCTGACGCTTTTCTTCCTGATCGTGTTGGTCCTGCGCGAAAGCAGGAACGGCAATACCAATCAGCAAGGCCAGTGCAGCCGCGCCGATTGTTCGATGTATTTTCATGTGTTGCTCCTTGCTTGCGTCTAGCGCAAGCTTCCTGTCGTGGCGATGCCGGGATGACCAATCGCGTCACCCGATACCACAAGCTCAACCCTGCGGTTTTCCTGTCTTCCCGCTGCGTTGTCATTCGAGGCCACTGGTAGAGTGTTGCCGAATCCCGTGGCTGTGACCGAGTTCTTTGCAACGCCCTGCTGCACCAGGTAATCGCGAACCGAGCCGGCCCGGTTCTCAGACAATGTTTGATTCATCGCGTCGCCGCCGACGTTGTCCGTGTAACCGCCGACCTGGACGTCAAGACCAGGGTAGGCCAGCAGGATGCCAGCGACCTTCGCCAGCTTCTCGCGAGCGCCCGGCTTGAGCGAATACTTGCCGGTATCAAACAACACATCGGACATGCTGACGATCAGTCCGCGTGCGCTATCACGAGTCTGGAGAATCGAATTCAACTGTTCTGATAGACGCACGCGCATCGCGGCTTTGTCAGTCTCCGCCTGCTGCGCGGCCGCCTGGGCTTGTTGCGCGGTTAAGCGAGATTGATCGGCATCCGCCTGAGAGGAAGCAAGGGCCGAGGCTGATGCTGCCTGGTTGGCAGCCATATCGGCTTTGGCCTGCGCGGTGTCAGACTGAGCTTTAGCAGCGTCAGACTGCGCTTTATCTGCGTCTGAACGGGCCATGGCCGTATCTGACTTGGCGCGTTCCGCGTCTGACCGGGACTTGGCCGCATCAGACTCGGCTCTTGCCGCATCGGACTGGGCTTTTGCGGAGTCAGATTGTGCGCGAGCTGTGTCAGACAGAGCGTGCTCTTTCTGCCGGTTGGCTTCGTCGGTCTGGGCATGCGCTTGCATTTGCGCGTCGGCTGAAGCATGACGTTCATTGCTGAGACGTTCCTCGTCCATCTTCTTGACGGCGATGGCGCGAGCATCTTCCGCGGTTTGCACGGCCTCGCGGGCGACTGCGATCAGTTGCTTCTTTTCAACGTGTTTGGTGGTCGCGTATCCATCGGCCTGGCTCATCAGCTGCACGGCGTGCCGATAGCTGTCACCAGCGTATTGTTCGGCTCCTTCGGATTCGGCAATGCGCAAAGCATTGCGAGCTTCAAAGAATTCGAGCGGCAGACGGCTATTGAGAACCACCGGGTCAAATTTGTAGCCCGTAGGAATGTAACCGCCGCGTTCCATGAGTTCATACTTGGCGTTGACGGCTTCCGTGGTTCCCTTGGTGTCTGGGCGAACTACGTTTTCCAGTACGACTGCGTTGCTGGGTTGCCGCACGGCATAGTAGGGTTCCGCGGTCACGATCAAGGCAAAAGCCTGAAGGTCCGTGGACACATCAAGTTTGCTGCGATGGTTGTCACCCACGAGGACTTCGCCGATGTTTACCGCACGGCCCTCGGGCGAAATCGCCCACAAAATGTAGGTCAGGTATTCGTTACCGAAACTGGTCGGTTTATCCAGGTTGGCGAATTCCACTTCAATTTCGATGGACCCGCGCTTGCTCTCCACTTTGGCTTCGCCCCGGGCCGCGGGCATCAGCTCTGTGCCGGCGAAATCCAGTTTGGTGGCTCCGCTGCGGTGCCGGTAGTTAACGGCCTGGACGTTGCGGCTGATCACACTGACGCGGAACGTGCGCGACTGCGCCATGTGTTCGTGATCCATCGGTTTCTGAGGACTGGACTGGGCCATAGCGGCCAGGCTCAAGGGGAATACGAGCGCGAATAACAACTTGCTTTTCAATTTGTATCCTTTTTGCAGATGCCTGCGTAGTAACGGTCTCGTGCGTGAAATGTCGATATGCCGGTCGCCAAGTGCGGCCGGGTCAAGTTCTGATGCGAACGCCGGATAGTGAATGAAACAATCCGAAAGCGTTCAGCAGCCATAAAACCACTGCTATTACCACGACCCCATTCAGAATCGATTTAATGGACGACTGCATTGGGATGAAACGGTTCACCAGCCACAGAAGCACACCCACGACAATGAGAACTTCCACCAGTTGAATTAGAGGCATTGATCTTTACCTTTCGTTTTCATGGGCATCTTCTTAGCGTTCACCATGACGCGCTGATCGGCGCTGAAAATTGTTTGAGCCTGATTCGTATTGACGTGACGTTTCGCGGCAACCGAAGTTGATGAAGACTTACGAACTTGCTTGCGAGCTCAGCTTGGATTCGCCCGTAACCACCACCAGCAGCTCGTGTAGTGCAGGGACTCAAGTGCGGCATGTTCTAGTAACACACCATGAAGATTGAAGTAAGAATGACACGTGGAGAATTCCTTGTCTGAGCAAGATTGCTCATAGCGCAGCAACGGAGGTTTCCCCGCACTTTGAACCTGCCCCATTCTTAAACGCTTTTGCCTGTCAGCGGCCGGTTCAGGAAAAAATGAAACTGTGCTTTTTTGAACGGGCGATCCGGACTGCCCAAGGCATAATCACAATCGATTTTAGAAAGGTTTGGCCACCCATGAACGGGACGAAGGCGCAAAAGAGTGTGCGTGAAGCAGACTACGCGGATGGTCTGTTGGAGGGCTTCGTGCTGGGAACGCAGCAGGCAAATCGCGACGCAGCTTCTGAAATGCAGAGGCTGATGGCATTGCTCCGGATCACCCCTGAGCAGCACAAAGCAGCGGTTCTGCAACTTGAGGCTGAGCGCAGAGTAGGCAGAGACGAAAAGCGCACCACGCACGCCCGCACGGTTGTTGGACCCATTTTCGATGACCACACTGGACCTTCTGCAGAGCAAGCACGATCTGTCACCGTTAGCGAGCTTTAGTTTCGGCACTCGCAGTACAGGGCAATGAAAATCTTAGAGTTGAGATCAACCTTAGCCGTCCCCTCATAGAAATCCACGATTGAGTTTTACATTTCCAGAGACAAGAACTGATCCCACGTCCCAACTGCAGTATTTTTTTTGGGCGTGGCGCTGTGTCTGATCTGCATGGACACCTTTGCTGCTAATCGCGCACCCAGTGCATCTTGTTACCTCCGCGATCATGTAGGTCCGTTATATCCCAGTCCTTCAACTACTTGCGCTGTCTATCTCTATTGCAACCTTGTAGAAGCCTTCCCGTCAAGAGCCGTCTATGAATCCCTCTAGGGACGTGCACATCGTTCTTCACAGTTTGATTGTTCTTTAAAAGGCGGGATCGATGGGCCATGGCCCCAGGTTCAATCATCGCTAGAGTGGCTCCAAGGGTTGCCAAGACAACGGGTATCCAAAGGACCGCCGTCACCTGAGAACACGATCCACAGCTCTCGGCCACAAACATGACGCCAACTACCGGGGCCCACAATTCGACAAGGAGAAGCATTCTTTGCGCTGGCTCGATGATTTTCCGCATAGAATCTACCGACAGGATGGCCCTTGTGCCTAGAGTGCAGGGCGATCTTGGTCATTTTCGTGAAAACCTGGTGACTTTGACTCCGATGTCGATTCAAACTCCGTTTAATTGGGATCAAGTCGATATAACACTTTCCAGAGCCCTTACCCACAGGGTAGGAGAGGAAATCCGAAAGCTGATTCACGAGGACGACAGTCAGGTTCGTTTTCAGAACATGGGAAACGAAAACAGTGCGACCGTGCCTGCGCAGCGAATCAAAATGAACTTATTGCGGTCAGCAGAATGGGTCGCGCGGCTGTATGACGGGTATTGCGATCTTTGGCAGTTTCAGCAGAGAAGACTCTCTCCGGATTTCCTCCGCGCTGTCTGCGAGAATGCAATCCGCACAGCTGTCTCGGCGCGGGCAAATACAGTAGCGTCGGAGTTTATAAGGGAGCAGGAACGTGTGGGGCGCACTCCCAATGGGTGGAGCAGCGTTGTTACGACATCCTTCAAACGAGACATGGAGCTTTTGTTCGGACGGTGGCAGCAAGACGTGGAATCCGATGCAAAAGTTCTTGAATATATGCAGGTCGGAATCCCAAACTCAGCTGTTCAGCAGGTTGCCAGTGAGGTTATTAAGGCAAGGGCGCAGATAAGAATCGCCGAGACAAGTCTAGCCAGTACCGACGCGAGAACTGAGATTGCCGCAAGGGCGCTCAATTCGATGCGCACGCAACCCATTCCGGCGCCGGCATACCGAATCGGTCTGGTGCAAGATTGCCTTGATGGTCTTAAAGCTCAAAGGAAAGATTTGTCTTTGAAACTGGAAAAATGGCAGCTGAGCCTCGGCAAAGCGAGCCGCCGCTCCGTAAGCCTTGTCAATCAGCAAACCCTGAGCAATAAGAGAAAGCCGCCAAAAGAATCGCGAGAAAGACGCAGACGAACATCCCCTCGGAGCGCGGAAGCAAAGCCCGCATATCTATCGCCACTGAAGCACGCGATAGCTCTTCTCTTGATGAAGAACCCAACAGGGTCAGTGTTGTCCCTGTGCAGGCGCCTAGACCAAGACGGCAAAGTTGACGTACCAAAAGGGTGGTCCATCGGGAACAGTAGACTCTTTCAAACCGCATACAGGGATCCAACCGTTCGACCCCGAATCATGGCAGCATTTAGCAAGGTCAAGGCTGATCTGAAAAAGGACAAATTGATCAAGTGATGCCGTTTCCTTCGGCCTCACGGTTACCAATTTACTTACCACTCACTTACCAAAGAGCATTCCGCGTAATTCTTCATCGACCCTATTAACGCGCCTCCAAGCGAAATCACGGAAAAAACCCTTACCAAAGACAAACTACAGTATGGCGTTCAAAAGGTAAGAGCGTTCACTCTTAGCGCGTTGCACGGGATGCTAAGTGGCTTTTCAGGAGGCTTAGAGGAGCCAACCGTAAGCCTACATTCTTATGAAAAAACTGATCTCCACGAAAGAAGCTGCGGAAATGCTGGGAACAACCGAGGGCACGCTCAAGAGCTGGCGTTCACGCGGAATGGGGCCGGCGTGGGTGAAACTGGGGTCGGCGGTGCGGTATGATGTCGAACTTCTTGACTTCATCAAGAGGAACACCCGCGTACCTTCCGTGCGAGCGCTTGTGGAGGACCGTCGTGGAGCTCTTTAAGAGGAAGAACTCACGTTCCTGGCAGTACGACTTTACGGTTCGCGGCGAACGGTACCGCGGATCAACCAAAGAGAGCAACAAAACTGCCGCTTCCGCTAAGGCGGCACAACTGTTAACAGCAATCGCAGAAGGCAAGGAGCGCCATTTTGGGAAAAAGACACCACATCTTTCAGAGTTTTCGGTTCGATTCCTGACGTTTGTCGACAATGTCAAGCTGGCAGACAAGTCGAAAGATTATCTGTGCAACGGCTGGCGACTCTTGAGTGCGACTAGCATCGGCGGAATGAGAATGGATCAGATCAGGACGGAGGATGTTAACGCGCTCAGCTTCCCTGGAAATGCGTACAACATCAACTGTGCCCTGAAGACATTACGCCGCATGATGAACCTGGCTCAAGAGTGGGGGCTGATCGCAAGGGTTCCGAAGATCAGGTTGGCTAAGGAACTTGGACGAAGTCTCCTTTTGAATGAGGAAGCTGAACGCAAGCTGCTTCCTTGTTGCGGTCCGTTGTTGCGCGACGTAATCGTGTTGTTGCGTGAGACCAGCATGCGACCAAAGAAAGAACTGTTTCCGATGCGAATAGAGAACCTGGATTGGAATACTCGGGTGATTTTTGTTCCGGACAGCAAGACTCTGACCGGACGCCGCCATATTCCAATGAGTGACCGGGTCGTTGATTTACTAATGGTGCGATGTGCCGGCAGGCGGGAAGGCTGGGTTTTCCCCGCTGGTTCTGCTGCGGACCACATTACCACCATCGACCAAACAGTTCCGGCAGGCAAGGGCTGATGCCAACTTACCCGTTGGGCTGAAGCTTTATTGTGGTCCACGATTTTGGGACACAGATGCTTCAACGCAGTGGCAATCTGGCCTTGGTAATGCGCGTCATGGGACAAACCAGCACTAAGGCTGCAATGCAATACCAACACCCGGACCTGGAACATATTAGGGCGGCACTAAATGTGACTCGTGCCAAACCTGATCAGGAAAATCGGATTAACTTAAAGAATACGTCACATTTCAAGACACAGTAACTAAACTATAAACTTGGTAATTTTTTTATTTGCAATGTGTTAGGCGGTTTTAGAGAAGCTTTACCGCCTGCCTTACAAGCAGGAGGTCCACGGTTCGAACCCGTGACCGCCCACCAAGCCTTTAAGAACAATTACTTACCTTGAATTTCGGGGAAATTAGATTCACGTCTGCCCCCCTGCTTCGAGGTTTGTATGTTTGAACGTTCTTTAAACGAACGAAAATATCAAGAACGTTCGGCTCGTTCGCTAGACTGGTATCGGAAATCTTCGGATACCTGTCTAATCTATTCAATGACCGAGCACGCCTTGGAAAACCAAGACATATTCTTGGGATTAAAAGAACGAGGAATGATTATCCAAATAAACTCCGCTCTGAAAAAGCTTTGTGGATAGGAACTGCAATGTCCTTCCAGACATTGCAGGTACTCTTTTTCCAGCCGCTACGGTTCAAGGAAAGGCTCTAATTTCTCAGGCTCAATGGTTCTCCTGACGCCTCTTTATCAGCTCAAGATTGGCGGCCGCTTGCTTTGTCGTGGCGTGACTTGCCCCATAAGCCTTCTCAAGGATTCGCAGTGCTCGTTGCGTGAAGGCCGCGGCGCCGTCCAAGTCTCCTTTGGCCTTAAGAATGTTTCCAATGGAGTCACATAGGATTGCCACTTGCGGGTGATCTGGGCCGTAAATTCTCTCGTCGATTTTCAGGGCGCGTTGGCTGTAGGTTATGGCCCCTCCGAAGTCCCCTTTGTTCTGGAGAATGCGGGCCAGTGTCATCGTGTCGATGGCTACTTGCGGATGGTTGGGGCCAAAGACTTTCTCGTTGATCTTAAGCGCACGCTGAATGTAGTTGAGGGCTCCATCCAAATCACCCTTAGCTTTGAGAATCTGCGCGATGTTGTTGGCGTCCACGGCCACGAACTCTGGCCGATCTGGGCCATAGATTGTCTGGTCAATATTCAGGGCTCGCTGGCTGTAGCTGAGCGCCCCCTCCATGTCCCCTTTGGCCTGGAGGATTTGCGCGATGTTGTTAGCGTCGACCGCCACCTCTGGTTGGTCTGAGCCGTGGACCTTCTCGTCCATCTTGAGGGCCCGTTGCGCATAGCCGAGCGCACCATCGGGATCCCCTTGATGAAGGAGAACCGATCCGAGCTCGGCAGCCAGCTCTGCTCCAGTATCCGTCTCCTCGCCTTTTTCAGCTTCAGCCAGGCCTTTTCTCAGGATATTTTCAGCTTGCTTCAGATCGTAAAGCTCCGCATAAGCGCGTCCTAGCGCCAGATAAAACTCCGGTAGCGGAACCGCTGCAAGGGCTTTCTGCAAATGCGCGACGGCATCCCGGAACAGGTAGCGCTGGCAAAGCTCGTATCCTTTATTATAGGCCGCTTCGGCTTCGTCGGCTTTAGCCGGCAGCGTCTCCCGGACGTCGCTGAGAGGGTTGCTGACGTCTCTGGGCGAGGGGAGTGGAGCCTGGTTATACCGGGTTTCCAGATCATCGAATTTGCTCAGAATGCGATCAATCTCCGTCTTCACCTGCTCGGGAGTCTGCGACTTGCCACTCGTGTTCTGGGCCGGAAGCGACTGCGCGAGGGCTTCGATCTGGTCGAGAACCATGTCCTTGCCCGCGATTTGAGCGAACCGACGGAGACTTGCGTAGTAGCTATTCAGCACCGGCTGAATTTGCTTTACGTCGGCCTTCTGCCCGTTCGAAATCGACTGGCGCATCTCCTCCAGGATGGCGGCATCTTCCTTCAAGCGGGGATAAATTTGGCTGAACGCTTCCCCTTGCTGTTTCCGGGTCACCGCGCAACCGTTGAAGCCATCGGCAATTCCTTTGAGAAAGACTTCCCACTTCCGCGTCGCGACCGCCGCCTCCAGTAGTTTCCTGGGCGAAGCCTCGGTGCGCGCTGCCAGAACACTCAGGCTGCTCAATGTGCCCGCGAATGAGCTGGCGTCGTACTCAGCGGTGATTCGTTTCAGATCGATCGCAATGTGTTCCTCGGTGGGGCAAGCGATCCTCTGTTGGGCAACAGTCGTTACCGAGATCGCCGCTAGAGCTAACAGTAGAGCCGCAAATCGAATGATTCCGTTCATCAACGTTTTCATCTCTTGTTCCTCGGTCACGTGCAACTCGACGGCCAATGCAACGTGCGTGAAGGTCATCAAAAAGTCGCGAGAGGTCTTCTTGAGACCAAGGTTCACTGATGCTGTTCGACCTCTTCCATCTCCGGTTCTCTCCATGTACTGTGCAGGCTTCTCACGCGAGTGCCATTGCCATGCGCAGACGTTTCTTGCAGATCAGGGCTGCCTGCTTCCAGCAACAGCTGCCGTTTGACTTCAAAATTCCACTTCCACATCTGGTACACGGGAGGGTAAACCACTAATTCCAGAAGAAATGAGGTAAGAATTCCGCCGATCATGGGCGCCGCGATGTGCTTCATCACGTCCGATCCAGTGCCTGTCGCCCACATGATCGGGACTAATCCCAGGAATGCGGCTGCAACGGTCATAAATTTTGGCCGCAGGCGCTTGACGGCTCCCTGGAGTATGGCTTCCCGCAAGTCGGCCAAGTTCCGCAAACGGCCTTCGCGCTTGGCCTGTTCGTATGCCAGGTCGAGGTACAGGAGCATAAAAACTCCGGTCTCCGCGTCCACACCCAGCAGGGCAATCAGCCCCACCCACACACCGATGCTCATGTTGTAGCCAAGGAGGTAAAGGAACCAGATTGCACCGATGGCCGAGAAAGGCACAGCCAGAACCACAATGAACGTTTTGGCCAGTGACCGCGTATTCATGTACAGGAGCAGCAAGATCAGCAAGAGCGTGAGTGGTACCACCAGGTTGAGTCTTTCCCTCACCTGTTGCATGGCTTCATGCTGACCGCTCCAGGAAATTGCGTATCCGGGCGGCAGCTTCAATTTCTCTTGCAGGAAGCGACTGGCTTCCGCAACATACCCACTGGCGTCGCGTCCCGTGATGTCCACATAGACGTAACTGGTCAGCAAGCCGTTCTCGTCGCGGATCATGGCAGGCCCACTCACCACGCTGATGTTGGCCAGTTGTGCCAGAGGCACCTGCTTTTGTCCTCCTGACGCAGGTACCAGCACTCGCCCGAGAGCGTTCAAGTCTGTGCGAAAATCACGCATGTATCGCACATTCACCGGATACCGTTCCCGGCCTTGAACCGCCGTGGTTACATTTTCTCCGCCGATGGCGCTTTGGACGATCCGTTGTACATCGTCAATGCTCAATCCGTAGCGCGCCAATGCATCGCGGTTCCAGTCGAAGTCCAGGAAATAGCCGTCACCAGTGCGCTCCGCGAAAGCACTTCGTGTTCCTTTCAATGAACTCAGCAAAGACGCCGCTTGGATGCCGGTGTTTTCAATTTGGTGAAGATCACTGCCCGTTATCTTGAGCCCTACCGGCGTGCGCACACCGGTGGTCAGCATGTCGGTACGGCCTCTCACCGGCATCGTCCACGCGTTTGCCACGCCCGGGACCTTCAGCGCTTCGTTCATCTGGCTGATGAGTTGTTCCTGGGAAATGTGGTCCGGTTGGACGTGCCGGAAGATACTTTTGGCCCAGTCCGGCGCCCATGAATACCAGGTGTCCACCTCCGGCCACTGCGACTGGGGCTGCAGGACGATCACTGTCTCCAGCATGGAGAGCGGAGCCGGATCGGTAGCCGTATCCGCTCTGCCGGCCTTGCCGAGTACACGCTCAACTTCGGGAAACTGTTTGATGATGCGATCCGTGACCTGCAGCAGCTTCTGCGCCTCAGTGAGGGAGATGCCGGGCGCGGTGGAAGACATATAAAGGATAGAGCCTTCGTCCAGGGGCGGCATGAACTCTGATCCCAACTTTAAGAACACAGGCACAGTAATGGCCACCAACACCAGGGCCCCCGCTATAACGGTCCAGCTCCGGCGCAACGCCCAGGCAGCTACAGGTTGGTACAGCCGAATCAAGGGACGGCTGATCGGGTGTCTTTCCTCGGCATGAATGGTGCCCACCACCACGGAATTGGTCACTCGACGCAGCCACTTGGGTTGGAAGTTGAACGGTTTTCTTCTGGTGAACAGCATTCGCAATGCCGGGTCCAGCGTAATCGCCAGGACAGCAGCGATAACCATGGCGAGCGTCTTGGTGTAAGCCAGGGGCCGGAAGAGCCGGCCTTCCTGAGCTTCCAGGGTTAGCACCGGAAGAAACGAAACCGCGATTACCAGAAGAGCAAAGAAACTGGGACCTGCCACTTGCTTTACGGCCCGCAGAACAACGTCCCGGTAGTCGCCCTTGCGGTCTGTGTTTTCCCACTCCTCCAGCTTCTTGTGAGTTTGTTCCACCACAACAATGGAAGCGTCGACCAACGCTCCGATGGCGATTGCGATTCCGCCAAGTGACATGATGTTGGCAGTCATCCCCATCATGCGAAAAGGTATGAATGAGAGCAGAACTGAAATGGGAATGGTAATCAGCGGAATCAAAGCGCTGGGCACGTGCCAGAGAAAGAGCAGGACGACCAGCGCAACAATGAATAGAACTTCAATCAGAGTGGACTTCAGATTAGAGATGGAGCGGTGAATCAGTTCAGAGCGGTCATAAATGGGGACTACTTGTACCCCGGGCGGCAAGCCAGGACCAATCTCCCGCAGCTTGGTTTTCACGCGATCGATCACCTGCAAAGCATTCTCGCCTTGCCGCATGATCACAATGCCGGCAACCACTTCACCCTGGCCGTCGAGATCCGATACGCCTCGGCGCAGATCGGGGCCGACCACGACTTGCCCCACGTCCTTTACGCGGATCGCAGTGCCGTCTTCACTGGCCATGAGAACGATATTCTCGAAATCTTTTATGGATTTGGCGTAGCCGCGTCCGCGCACCATATACTCGGTGCCGCCGAACTCCAGCAAACGGCCACCCACATCATTGTTGCCGCTGCGCACCGCCTCTACCACACGATTGATGGAAATACCGTAAGCTTGCAGACGGTTGGGATCGAGGTTGACTTGGTATTGCTGCTGAAAACCTCCCAGCGGCGCAACATCCGCTACGCCGGGAACGGACTTCAGGTGATAGCGCAGGTTCCAGTCCTGGTAAGAGCGCAGTTCCGCCAGGCTGTGCCGGCCGGAAGTGTCAACCAGCGCGTATTGGAAGATCCATCCTAGCCCGGTTGCGTCAGGACCAAGCTCGGTCTTTACTCCCTGAGGCAAGCTGGCCACTACGCTGGACAAGTATTCCGTGGTGCGGGAGCGTGCCCAGTAGATATCCGTTCCTTCGTCGAAGATTACATAAACGTAAGAGCTGCCAAAATCGGAAACGCCCCGCACGGCCTTAACATGCGGGGCCCCCAGCATGGCCGTGACAATGGGATAGGTTACCTGGTCTTCGATGATGTCTGGGCTGCGGTCCCAGTGCGAATACACAATTACCTGGGTGTCGCTCAAGTCAGGGATGGCATCCAGCGCTACATGCGTCATGGACCACCAGCCCGCGAAACAGGCTGCCGCCACAGCGGCAAAAATCAAGAACTTGTTCTTGACCGAAAAATCAATGATCCGGTTAACCATGATGGCCCCCGTGAGCCGGCATGACGGGGGCGCTGCCGGTCGCGGGCGGAGGCGGATCAACCGAACGGGGCGCCGCCTTATCGACTTGCGGTTTTCCACTCACCGCCGTCTTTGAGTTGCGGAACGATGGTTCAGATTTGGGAGCGGTCCCGTACATCCCCTCGGCATCTTTTAGTTTGCTTTCGGAATTGATCAGGAAGTTGCCGGATGTCACAATCCGCTCGCCGGCCTGCAGTCCCTGAATGATCTCCACCCGATCGTCAAAACGCCGGCCTGTCTCCACCTCGCGCGGAGCGAACATTCCCTCGCCGCGTTCCACGAACACCGTTTTCTTCAATCCGGAATCGAGAACGGCGTCTGCCGGAACGACGATTGCTTCTGAAAAAGAGACTGGCAGTTCAACGTCGACAAACATGTCAGGCCGCAGAACGTAGCCAGGGTTGTCTACCTCTAAACGCACCTTTAGCGATCGGGTCGCAGCGTCAAACTGCGGTAACACATCGCTGACGCGGCCCACAAATTTCTTGTTTTCGTTAGGGAGGGAAACCCGCACTTGCCCCCCCGGGCGAAGATATCGAGCATCATTCTCGGAGACATCCGCCATAATCCAGACGCGGCGCATATCCGCGATGCGGTACCACTCGGCGTCCCTCTCGAACTTCTGGCCGGGCGAAACGTTGCGCGCAAGCACAAAGCCATCGGCTGGAGCCACGATCTTGATGCTCTCGGGGAACTGGCGTGTACGCTTAATCTCCTCCATCTGCAAACTGGACATCCCGAGGTTCTGCAGTTGCTGGGTGCGCTGCTGGATGTTGGCGTTCAGCCCATTTACGACGGACGAGATGCCGATCACGGTGGTCACACCAATCACGATGCCGAGC
>Ga0209069_10000167_pt1 | contig 26782 bp, 25 predicted proteins | sample Str013_2_FD_187202 | JGI IMG/M metagenome (GOLD analysis project Ga0209069, IMG submission 187202) | Freshwater sediment microbial communities in response to fracking from Pennsylvania, USA - Straight Creek_MetaG_SC_2013 (SPAdes) (version 2) | ecosystem: Environmental > Aquatic > Freshwater >...
ACCGAGAACGAGAAGGTCGAGATCGCGCGCAAGCATCTGATCCCGAACGCGGTCTCCAAGCATGGCCTCGACTCCAAGGAATGGTCGATCGACGACGATGCCTTGTTGCTCATGATCCGTCGTTACACCCGCGAAGCGGGCGTCCGGAACCTGGAGCGTGAACTTTCCACACTCGCCCGCAAGGCGGTGAAGGAGCTGATGATCTCCAAGAAGAAGTCGGTCAAGGTCACCGAGAAGTCGCTTGAGGAATTCCTGGGCGTGCCAAAGTACCGTTATGGCGAGATCGAGAGCGAGCCCCAGGTCGGAATCGTCACCGGCCTTGCCTGGACCGATGTCGGCGGCGAATTGCTCACCATCGAAGGCGTCATGATGCCCGGCAAGGGCAAGATGACGGTCACGGGCAATCTGCGTGACGTCATGAAGGAGTCGATTTCGGCGGCGGCATCCTATGTCCGCTCGCGCGCAATCAACTACGGCATCGAACCGCCGCTGTTCGACCGGCGCGATATCCACGTCCACGTGCCGGAAGGCGCGACCCCGAAGGATGGACCGTCGGCGGGTGTGGCGATGGCTACCGCCATCATCTCGGTGATGACGGGCATACCTGTTCGGCATGATGTCGCCATGACCGGCGAAATCACGTTGCGCGGTCGCGTTCTGCCGATCGGTGGTTTGAAGGAGAAGCTCCTGGCGGCTGCCCGCGGCGGCATCAAGACCGTGCTGATCCCTGAAGACAATGCCAAGGATCTCACGGAAATCTCCGATGCGATCAAGGGCGGCATGGACATCTTCCCGGTCGCCCGGCTGGACGACGTCATTGCCAAGGCGCTGATGCGCGCGCCGGTGCCGATCGTCTGGGAGGAGGACACCAAGGTTCCGGTCCAGCCGGATACCTCGGATGAAGCCTCCAGTGGCCTCACGGCGCACTGAGCCGGCTAAATATAACAAAAGCGGCGTCCCCGGCGGACGCCGCTTTTTTTATGGGTCGTCCGCGTCTTGCGCCAAGGGGGGACGCGGCGCTAAACAGAAGGCGAGGGCGGCTAGCTCAGCTGGTTAGAGCATCTCGTTTACACCGAGAGGGTCGGGAGTTCGAATCTCTCGCCGCCTACCATCCTTCCGTCGCTAAGCCCTTCCGCTCATTTGATTTTTTCCTGCCGTTCTGCGCGCTCAATGGGCATGGGAAACCAGGGAGGTGCTGGGGTAAGCGAACATAACCAGCGGGAAGAAGCGGGCCATGCACGAAACGGCGGCTGTATTGAGGGCGAGCGCATACGAAAGTGGAGACAGCTTTCGCCTCGATATCAACGCGCTGCGGGCGGTTTCGGTGGTCGCCGTCGTTGGCTTTCATTTCCAGATTTCAGGGTTCGCGGGGGGATTTGTCGGCGTCGATGTCTTCCTGGTGATTACCGGCTACCTGATGACGGGCAAGGTGCTGAACGACCTGACGAGGGGGCGTTTTTCACTCCGTGACTTCGGCATCATGCGGATGCGCCGAATCTATCCTGCGCTTGCGGTGATGACCGTTTCTACCGTCGCCGCTGGCTGGTTCGTGACCTTGCCGGGCGAATACCTGAAGCACCTGCTCCAGGCGTTGTCCGCGCTGACATTCGTGTCGAATTTTGCTTTCAACAGCGACCACGGCTATTTCGCGATGGCCGCCCAGACCAAGCCGCTGCTGCATACCTGGTCTCTGTCGCTGGAGTGGCAGTTCTACATTTGGATGCCGTTGGCGGTATGGCTGGTCTGGCGCCTGGTGTCCAACTCGTTGTCCGGTGTGATGACTGCGTTTCAAGTCGTTGCGGCCTTGTCCCTGGCCTGGTGCTTATGGAACCAGAGCGATGTCACGGGATCGTCCTTTTTCTCCCTGCGTGCGAGAGCGTGGGAGCCATTGGCTGGTGGATTGATCGCCGCTGCGGAAATCCGACGGCGATTGGAAGGTGTTTCAGGTGCACCGTGGGTGGAAACGCGGCTTGTCGCGATGGTGGGCTGGGCGCTGGTCGCGGGCTGCATCCTCTCCCCTCTCCCCGAACCACGATGGCCGGGAGCGCTTACCATCCTGCCGATCCTCGGCGCCGCAATGATCGTCGGCGCGCGGCAGTGGACCGGAGGAGGCAGTCTGCTGGCGATGTCTCCTATCCAGCGCGTGGGCGACTGGTCCTACTCGATCTACCTTTGGCACTGGCCGATCTGGGTGTTCGCGCTGAGTTGGTTTTCCATGCGCGGTTATGACGTCGGTGCCCCGCAAAAGCTATCGATGGTGCTGGCGTCGCTTGGGTTTGGCGCTGTCTCCTATCATTGGGTCGAGCAGCCGGTCAGAATGGCGCGGGATTTCTGGACGCCTCGCAGGCTGGTAGCGAGTTCTGGCATGGCGTTCTCGTTTCTCCTCGGGTTCGTGGCACTGGCTTTCCTGAACAATGGCTTCCCGATCAGGCTTCCGGACTACCTGTTACCAGCCGAGCTGGCGCGACGGACCAACACGCCACGGGACGAATGTTTCAGGAATGCGAACTCCATCAAGGCCGCGATCGAAACTTATTGCAGTTTCGGCAGCGAGGAGGCCGCGGGTCTGCCGTCCGCGATCCTGTGGGGAGATTCCTTTGCCAACCAGTACCTTGAGCCGGTTTCTTCCGCCGCGCGCGCCAACCAAATACATGGGCTGATCGCGACGCAGAGCGCTTGCCGGGCCTTTATCGACAATCCCGCCATCAACTCCGGTGATCAGGAGCCTTGCCGGAAGTTTAACCGCAACACCCTGGACTTCGTGCTGGATCATACCCAGCCGAGCATCGTGGTGCTCGGAAGCAACTGGGGAGATGCGCTCGAGATTTCGGCCCTGGTCGAGCGGTTGCTTGCTTCCGACAAGAGCGTCGTCTTGATCATGCCGCTGCTGAATATCGGATTCGATGTGCCGCAGCGATGGATCGCAAATCAAGTTCGCGCCGGCAAGGCCATCAATGAATGGAAGGTCGAGGTCAATCCCGGCCTGATGACAAGCGGGCTCCGGGACGCGATAACTCGAATCCTGAATCAGCATCGGGACAATCCGCGGTTCGCTGCGGTGGACCCGTCGTCCGTGATCTGCGAGCTTGATCATTGCTATCTCGTCAGGAATGGGCAGGCCAATTTCCGCGACACAGCCCACATCTCGAACGTCAATGCGATCCAATACCAGGGAGTATTCGACGCCGCGTTCAAGTCAGTCCTTCACGCCCGAACCGAGGCAGACAAGAAGGCGGACTGATAACCTTGGCTTGACTGAGCCGCGATAGCCGCCCGCTGTCGGGCGTGACGGGGCGATATTCATCGAGAAAGATTGCCCATTGCCGCCTCGCCAACGCCGGTTTAGGGGTACATTGATCGCCCATCGTCGGGCACATTTTTCCGAAGCGAGCCATGGATACACCGGCAGGGCACGACCAAAATGCCGACCAGATCGCATACTGGAACGGTCCAGGCGGCCAGCGTTGGGCCGACCGACAGCAAGCCCAGGACGTGCTGCTGGCGGAGATCGCCGACATCCTGATCGATCGGGCCGGCGCCAAGGCAGGTGAGCAGGTGCTCGATGTCGGCTGCGGCAGTGGCGCGACCTCCATCGCTTTCGCGCGCAAGGTTGCCCCGGCCGGACATGTGCTGGGTATTGACGTGTCGGGCCCGATGCTGGCCCGGGCGCGCCAGAGTGCGCCACCCAATTCGCCGGTTGATTTCGTGCTGGCGGATGCGACCGTGTATCCGTTCGACCCCGAAAGCTTCGATCTTCTCACCTCACGCTTTGGCGTGATGTTCTTCGCCGATCCGGTGCTGTCGTTTGCCAATATGCGCCGGGCGTTGCGGCGCGCGGGTCGAGTGGCCTTCGCATGCTGGCGCGAGCCGCGCGAAAACCCATGGATGATGACCCCGCTTCAGGCTGCCTACCAGCACGTTCCGAAACTGCCACAGCAGGGGCCGGAAGATCCTGGGCCATTCTCTTTTTCCGCGGAACAGCGTGTCCATCGGATTCTGGGCGAGGCCGGGTTCACCTCGATAGCGATGGAGCCTTGCGCGCTTTCGCTCGACATTGCCATCGGGCGCGGTCTCGATGCGGCGGTTCAGGGCGCGCTCGAAATCGGACCGGTTTCCCGCGCGATGGAAGGCCAGCCTGCCAACGTTCGCGCCGCCGTCGCCAACTCGATCCGCGCAGTTCTCGCCCCTCTTGCCAGGGGAGAGACGGTACCGCTCGCTGGATCGATCTGGATCGTCACCGCGCGGGCTTCGTGACGAATCAAGTTCCGGAGATTCTTTCTAAGCCCTCTCTTCCCAGATCATGGCGAGATGGACGATGGTCTGCACGGCCTTTTCCATGTCCTGAACGCTGACCCATTCCAGCCGGGAGTGGAACGCATGTTCGCCGGCGAAGATGTTGGGGCAGGGCAGCCCCATGAATGACAGGCGCGAGCCGTCGGTGCCGCCGCGGATCGAACTTCTGATCGGCCTCAATCCGGCACGACGGATCGCTTCAATGGCGTAGTCGACGATCTCGGGATGGCGATCGATCATCTGCTTCATGTTGCGATACTGCGGCTTGACCTCCATCCGGTAGGTCGAGTGCGGATAGGCTTTCATCACCTCTTTGACGATGCCCTCCAGCAGGGCTTCCTTTTCCTTCAGGCCTTCGTCCGTGAAATCGCGCACGATGAAACCGATGGCGGCTTTCTCCAGCGTTCCCGAAATGCCGATCGGATGCAGAAAGCCTTCCTTGCCTTCGGTGGTCTCGGGCGAGCAGGTATCTTTCGGCAGCCGATCGACGATGGCGGCCGCGATTTTGATCGCGTGCTCCATCTTGCCCTTGGCAAAGCCGGGATGGGTGGAGACGCCCTCGATGGTGATGGTGACGCCATCTGCTGAAAACGTCTCGTCCTCGATATTTCCCGCGGTTTCGCCATCCATCGTGTAGGCGAAGTCGGCGCCGAGTTTTTTCAGATCCGCCTTGTCGACGCCGCGTCCGATCTCTTCGTCGGGCGTGAACAGGATTTTGATGGTGCCGTGCTTGATCTTTGGATTGTTGACGAGGAAATGCGCGGCATCCATGATTTCGGCGAGCCCCGCCTTGTTGTCGGCGCCCAGCAACGTGGTTCCATCTGACGTGATGATGTCGTTGCCGATTTGATCGGTGAGCGCGGGATGATCGGCAAACCGAATGATTTGCGTGGCATCACCGGCCAAGACGATATCGCCACCGCGATAGTTCCTGACGATCTGTGGCTTGACGTCCTTCCCGGTGCAGTCCGGCGAGGTATCCATGTGTGAGCAGAAGCAGATCACCGGCACGTTTTTGCCGGTGTTGGCCGGGATGGTGGCGTAGACGTAGCCATGCTCGTCGAGATGGGCGTCGCGGATTCCCATCGCCTGCAGTTCCGAAGCAAGCAGCCGGCCCAGATCCTTTTGCTTTTCGGTGGACGGGCAGGCCGGAGACGCCGGATCCGACTGGGTATCGATGATGACGTAGCGCAGGAAGCGCTCGGTTACGGTGTAGGTAAACGTAAGAGACGATGCCATTGGGGGAGCTCTTAAACCATCAAGGCGTCATTCCAGAGGCCGGATGCGCTCGCTGGAATGACGCCAAGTCGGAGTTAGAGCAAGTCTGGATCAGAGCAAGTCTGGATCAGAGCAAGCCCGGATCACAGAAAGCGTCCTATCAGACGGCTTCCTTGAGTTCCTTGGCCGCGCGGAACGCGACTTTCTTGCTGGCCTTGATGTGGATCGCTTCGCCAGTGGCGGGGTTGCGGCCCATGCGCGCGGCGCGCTTGCGAACCTGCAGGATGCCCAGACCGACGATGCGGATACGCTCGCCCTTCTTGAGGTGCTTGGTAATCCGGGCGACCATGTCGTTTAGAATGGCCTCGGCCTGCTTCTTGGACAATTCCTGCTCGTCGGCAATCGCCGCTGCCAGATGCTTCAGCGTAACGGTTGTCGGGGTCGCTGCTTTCTTCGCCATATTTGGCCCTCCTCGTTGTTGATCATGGCTTAGGAACCTAAGACGTATCAGGCCTTAAACGATTCGGGGGGCGGCTGCCTATGCTGTTTTGCCTGTAAACAGCCTATTATTTGCATCGACATCGCAAAAAGTCCCGGCTGATGGGAGGATTCGCAACGTCCTTGACTTGGATGGGACGCCCCTTTAAGTCCGACGGTGCCTGCGGGTCCGCAAGCAAGCGGGAGTAGCTCAGTTGGTTAGAGTGCCGGCCTGTCACGCCGGAGGTCGCGGGTTCGAGCCCCGTCTCTCGCGCCATTAAATCAATGGCTTGGCCAAGATTATCGCGATGCAGTTGGCGTCGTTCGATGCTCGCGGGCCACAATGTCGCTGGGTGGAATACGCTGGTGGGGGAACCGACCGGCACAGGCCTTACCGAGGGCGTTGGCAGCGTTCGCGCGCGCAGAGCGAATAGTTCATCTGTTGAGATATCCAAACCATTTTTCATAGATCTGTTGGTAGGTACCGTCCTCGCGCATGGTGAGCAGGGCATTGTTCACCTGCTTGCGGATCGGGTCGCCTTGCGCGAAGACGATGCCGTAATCCTCCTTGCGAAACATGCCGCCGACCAGATGCACGCGCCGCTTGCCCTCGTTTGCGGCGTAACTGAGAAGTACCGGGCCGTCGAACACGATCGCATCCACCTCCTTGTCCAGCAGGGCTCGATAGGCCTCATCGATCGACTCCACCTGCATGACTTGCGCCTTATTCTGTTCGAGAAACGCCGCCGCCGTGCTGCCGGTCGTGGTGGCGATCCTACGTCCCTGCAGGTCGTCGGGCCCGTTGATACTTTCCTGAATTTTCTGGACGGTCAGGCTCGCCGTCAACTGCGCCGTGTAGAATGCGACGAAAACGACCGCTGTAAACATCCACATGACGGCAATGAGCCGGGCGAGCCAGTGACGAGGCATCTGATCGGCTTGGGTCGCCAGTGTCCCGGCCGCCCAGAACAGCGCGTGGAAAATGCCGGGAAAGTATCTTGCAGATGGGATGATTCCGCTGTGGTGGCGGCGTTCGGAGAGCCACATCAGGTGGGCGGGTACGAGGATCAGCAGCAACGCTATCCCGAACCACACCAGGATGGTTTGGGAGAACAGCAGGCTCAGCAGATCCCGGAGTGGGTCGAAGGTCGCGTTGTGTCCCTTGCCGCGCACCATGATTTGCAGGCCGGCGTTCATGATCGGTTGTGAAAAGTCGAACTCCGCCTCGCGCGCCGCCGTAATGGATACGGCGGCGATACCGACCCGCGCCTTCCCGGAGCGGACCTCGTCGAGCAAACCCGTCACGTCGGGGGCAACCAGAAAACTGGTTCTCAGGTGCGACCGTTCAGCGATCGCATTCCAGATATCGATGCTAAAGCCCGACAAGATACCGTGTTGATCAATCACGAGGGGCGGCAGGACGCGTGTTGCCACGCGGACCTCCGATTCGGTTTGCGCGTGCGCGGGAAATGCCATCGCAAATGCGACGACGATCACAGCGGCGAATCGATAGAACCGGCCAGAAATCAATTTTGTGCCAACGCCTCCTCGCTCGCGCCTTGCCGTCGGAAAAGTCCCAGACCGTGCCGTCAGCACGAACGCGATCCAGGCCGATGAGGGCGATGTCTGCTTGATTGCTGTTGCTTCATCCTTCCCCAATCCCGGCGCACGCGATCCAATCCCAGCCCATGCGTTCAGGCAAGGGGAAGCCGATCGAAGTTGATGTTCTCGCGGGTATTTGTCAGATGAAGGCGCCGAAACGGACGGTCAATGAAGCGAAGTCGACAAGCGGCCTATCGGGTGATTCGCCGGCCCATTTGCTTCACCGGGGCAAGAAGGGTTCGGTCATTATCTGTGCCAAACAAGAGACCACCCGAGGCCGGCCAAACTCGCTGAAAATTGAGATATTTATCGGATGGTCGCGGTATCGGAACTTGTCACAACCACCGGCTTCCCGGCCTTGACGATGGATGCGGTCTGGCCCAGGTCCGGGTTGATGCGCGCCGAAATGCCGAACGCTGCCACTGCGATGCCAGCCATCAGAGCGACGACCACGATCTTCAGGTGGGTGGAGCGATCTGCCGAGTGAATTGAGTGGTTCATTTGAGCCTCCAGGCGTCTTCGCCGCCTCAGTATTGACAATGACGGTACGCGGGCTCTGTTTCGGGATGGTTTCGTGGGTTTCTCGAAATGGTTTCGTGAGTGCCTCGAAGCGGTTTCAGGTCGCGGCCCAGCCCCCCGCAGGGGAGACAGTTGTGGCTCGCGGCCGAGAAATCCCCGACCTGACTTTTTGTCTACAAATTGAGCTGGGAACGACGCCCAGGCGAACGGCGCGATGAGGCTTGTTTCCTCGATCGGCCCAAGGCGAGAGAGCACGCAAACCGTCAAAATTGCTTGTCTTGCGCCCCCTGTTGCACTGCGCTAAGGCTCAAGAACAATTACAATCAGCGAATCTGCGGTCCTCCCTAAATCCGCAGCAAAAGGCACCGCCGATGACCGGCATCCTGCAGAATTATCTTCCGCTTGTTGTGTTTATCGGGGTGGCTAGCTTTGTCGGCCTGGCGCTCCTGATTGCCCCATTCCTGCTCGCATTCCAGCATCCCGATCCGGAAAAGCTGTCCGCATATGAATGTGGATTCAACGCTTTCGACGACGCCCGCATGAAGTTCGATGTTCGCTTCTATCTAGTGGCGATCCTGTTCATCATTTTCGACCTCGAAGTGGCGTTCCTGTTTCCGTGGGCGGTGGCGTTCGGAAAACTCGGCGCGACCGGCTTCTGGTCGATGATGGTCTTTCTGGCCGTGCTCACCGTCGGCTTTGCCTATGAATGGAAGAAAGGCGCGCTCGAATGGGATTGAGCCCAACCGCCATGACGCCAGGCGTAGCGCCGGTGATCGCACCGGCGGCGACCGGCATTATCGACCCTTCCACCGGAAAGCCGGTCGGCGCCAGCGACCCGTATTTCCTCGAGGTCAATCACGAACTGTCGGACAAGGGGTTTTTCGTTGCCGCTACCGACGACCTCATCACCTGGGCCCGTACCGGCTCGCTGATGTGGATGACCTTCGGTCTCGCCTGCTGCGCGGTCGAGATGATGCAGGTGTCGATGCCTCGCTATGACGTCGAACGCTTTGGCTTCGCGCCGCGCGCCTCGCCGCGTCAATCGGACGTGATGATTGTCGCGGGCACGCTGACCAACAAGATGGCGCCGGCGCTGCGCAAGGTCTATGACCAGATGCCGGAGCCGCGTTACGTGATCTCGATGGGGTCGTGCGCCAATGGCGGCGGCTACTACCACTATTCCTATTCGGTGGTGCGTGGTTGTGATCGCATCGTGCCGATCGACATCTACGTACCCGGCTGCCCGCCGACCGCGGAAGCGCTGCTCTACGGCGTGCTGCTGTTGCAGAAGAAGATCCGGCGTACCGGAACCATCGAACGCTGAGGTTTTTGGGTAATGGACGACGGCAAGCTCGACGCCTTGGGGCAGAAGATTGTTACCGCGCTTCCGGGCGCGGCCAGCACCCACTCGGTCGCATTTGATCAGCTTACCCTCACCGTCGAGGCGAGCAGGATCGTCGACGTCGTCAAGTTCCTGCGTGACGACCCCGGCTGCCGTTTCGTCAGCTTCATCGACGTGACGGCTGTGGATTATCCCGGTCGCGAGAAGCGTTTCGACGTGGTCTACCATCTGCTCTCCCCGACATGGAACGAGCGTATCCGCCTACGAGCGGAAGCCGACGAGACCACGCAGGTGCCGTCGATCATTGAGGTGTTTCCCGGCGCCGACTGGTTCGAGCGCGAGTGCTACGATCTCTATGGCGTGATCTTCACCGGCCATCCCGACATGCGGCGGCTCCTGACCGACTACGGCTTCGAGGGCCATCCGCTGCGCAAGGATTTCCCGCTCACCGGCTTCGTCGAAGTGCGCTACGACGACCAGGAGAAGCGGGTGCTGTACGAGCCGGTCCGCCTCAACCAGGAATTCCGCAAGTTCGATTTCCTTTCGCCGTGGGAAGGCGCGGACTATCCGGTGCTGCCTGGGGACGAGAAGGCGGGACCAAAGGTCTGACCATGAACGAACAGAACCTCCGCAATTTTACGATCAATTTCGGCCCACAGCATCCGGCCGCACACGGAGTGCTGCGTCTGGTGCTGGAACTCGACGGCGAAGTCGTCGCGCGCGTTGATCCCCATATCGGATTGCTTCATCGGGGCACCGAGAAGCTGATCGAGCACAAGACTTACTTGCAGGCGATTCCTTATTTCGACCGGCTCGACTATGTCGCGCCGATGAACCAGGAGCATGCGTTCTGTCTGGCGGCAGAAAAGCTGCTGGGCATATCGGTGCCGCGCCGCGGCCAGTTGATCCGGGTGCTCTATTGCGAGATCGGCCGTATCCTGTCGCATCTGCTCAACGTCACCACGCAGGCGATGGACGTTGGCGCGTTGACGCCCCCGCTATGGGGGTTCGAAGAGCGCGAAAAGCTGATGGTGTTCTATGAGCGCGCCTCCGGTTCGCGCATGCATGCTGCCTATTTCCGCATCGGCGGCGTTCACCAGGACCTACCGCCGAAGCTGATCGACGATATCGACGCGTGGTGCGAACCGTTCCTGCGGGTGGTGGCCGATCTCGAGACGCTGCTCACCGGCAACCGCATCTTCAAGCAGCGCAACGTCGATATCGGCGTGGTGTCGCTGAAGCAGGCCTGGGAGTGGGGCTTCTCCGGCGTGATGGTGCGTGGCTCCGGCGCAGCCTGGGATCTGCGCAAGGCGCAGCCTTATGAGTGTTACGCCGAGATGGATTTCGACATTCCGATTGGCAAGAATGGCGATTGCTACGATCGCTACTGCATCCGCATGGAGGAGATGCGCCAATCCGTACGCATCATGAAACAGTGCATTGCCAGGCTTCGTGCGCCGGACGGGCAGGGACCGGTTGTCGTCGAGGACAACAAGATCGCGCCACCGCGCCGCAGTGAGATGAAACGCTCGATGGAAGCGTTGATCCATCATTTCAAGCTCTATACCGAGGGATTCCACGTGCCCGCCGGCGAAGTCTATGCCGCGGTCGAAGCGCCCAAGGGAGAGTTTGGCGTCTATCTGGTCGCCGACGGCACCAACAAGCCCTATAAGTGCAAGATTCGCGCGCCGGGCTTTGCACATCTCCAGGCGATGGATTTCATTTGTCGGGGCCATCTCCTGGCCGACGTGTCCGCGATTCTCGGTTCGCTCGACATCGTATTTGGTGAGGTCGATCGGTGATATCGCAGACTTCGATTGGGTTTGAGCGGGCTTCGGCCGAAGTGTCCCGCGCCAGCGCCGTGCGCGCCCGTGCGCAATGAGAGACTGAACGATGTCCGTCCGCCGCCTCGCACCAAAGGAATTGCAGCCCGCGAGTTTCGCATTCTCGGAAGAGAATCTTTCTTGGGCAAGAGCGCAGATCGCCAAATATCCGCCCGGGCGTCAGGCCTCGGCAGTGATCGCGATCCTGTGGCGGGTGCAGGAGCAACATGAGGGTTGGGTTTCGGAAGCGGCGATCCGTGCGGTCGCGGATCTCCTTGGCATGCCCTATATCCGTGTGCTGGAGGTCGCGACTTTCTACACCATGTTCCAGCTACAGCCGGTCGGCAAGAAAGCGCATGTGCAGGTCTGCGGCACGACGCCCTGCCGTCTGCGCGGCGCCGGCGATCTGATCGAGGTGTGTCAGAGTCGCATTCATCACGATCCCTTTCAACTTTCGAAGGACGGTAATTTCAGCTGGGAAGAGGTCGAGTGCCTTGGTGCGTGTGTGAACGCGCCGATGGTGCTGATCTGGAAGGACACCTACGAGGATTTGACCAAGGAGAGCCTCGGCAAGGTTCTGGATAGTTTTGCCACCGGCCATCCACCCAAGCCGGGACCGCAGATCGACCGTCAGTTCTCGGCGCCGCTGGGCGGACCGACCACTCTGAAGGAAACCACATGAGGCGCGATCCAATCGTGCATCGGGACTGGCCGGGGAGGGCCGGCGCGATGAAAAACTGGCGCTATATCGGACTGCACGGCGTGGCGGCCGCGGCTTTCATTTTCCTGCTGCAGCGCTACGCGCTGAGCGCGTCGCTTGAATCCAGCGTGTTATGGGCGTTGACCTTTGGCGGCTGCGCAGCGGGTCTTGCCTACTCACAGTCAAAACGGTGATCCCAGGAAGCCTCTCGCCATGCTCGACGACAAGGATCGCATCTTCCGCAACCTCTACGGCCTCCACGACTGGGGCCTCGAGGGCGCGCGCCACCGTGGCGCCTGGGACGGCACCAAAGGTCTCATCGACAAGGGTCGCGACTGGATCATCAACGAGATGAAGGCGTCGGGCCTTCGCGGCCGCGGCGGTGCGGGTTTTCCGACCGGGCTGAAATGGTCATTCATGCCAAAGGAATCGACCGACGGCCGGCCGAGCTATCTCGTGGTCAATGCCGACGAGTCCGAACCCGGCACCTGCAAGGACCGCGAGATCATGCGGCACGATCCGCATCTCCTGGTCGAGGGCTGCCTGCTCGCGAGTTTCGCGATGGGCGCGCATGCTTGCTACATTTATGTGCGCGGCGAATTCATCCGGGAGCGCGAGCATTTGCAGGCCGCTGTCGATCAGGCCTATGAGGCCAAGCTGATCGGCAAGGACAACGTCAACGGCTGGCCGTTCGATCTCTACGTCACCCACGGCGCCGGCGCCTATATCTGCGGCGAGGAAACCGCGCTGCTGGAAAGCCTCGAAGGCAAGAAGGGCCAGCCGCGGCTGAAGCCGCCATTTCCGGCCAATGTCGGGCTCTATGGCTGTCCGACCACCGTCAACAACGTCGAATCGATTGCGGTCGCGCCGGATATTTTGCGGCGCGGGGCGGCGTGGTTCGCAGCTATCGGCCGGCCCAACAATGTCGGTACCAAATTGTTCTGCATCTCCGGCCATGTCGAACGCCCCTGCAACGTCGAGGAGACGATGGGGATTCCGTTCCGAGAACTGATCGAGCGCCATTGCGGCGGCATCCGAGGGGGCTGGAACAACTTGAAAGCGGTCATTCCCGGCGGATCATCGGTGCGCATGGTACCGGCCGAACAGATCATCGATACGCCGATGGACTTCGACAGTCTCGGCAAGCTGCGTTCCGGTCTCGGCACTGCGGCCGTGATCGTGATGGACAAGTCGACCGACCTGATCAGGGCGATCGCTCGAATTTCGTATTTCTACAAACACGAGAGCTGCGGCCAGTGCACGCCGTGCCGTGAGGGTACCGGCTGGATGTGGCGGGTGCTGACCCGGATGGCCGAAGGCCGCGCCCACAAGCGCGAAATCGACATGCTGCTGGAAGTTACCAAGCAGGTCGAAGGTCACACAATATGCGCGCTCGGTGACGCCGCGGCGTGGCCGATCCAGGGCCTGATCGCGCATTTCCGGCATGAGATCGAAGCACGCATCGACGAATATTCGCACAAGGCCGATGTCGATGATGCCGGAATACTCGATCCCGCACACATGGTCGCGGCGGAGTAAAGGAAATGACCAAACTGATCATCGATGGCAAAGCGATCGATGTCCCCGCCGAATACACGCTGCTGCAGGCGTGTGAGGCCGCGGGCGCTGAAATTCCGCGCTTCTGCTACCATGAGCGGCTGTCGATCGCCGGCAATTGCCGGATGTGCCTCGTTGAGGTGAAGGGCGGGCCGAAGCCGGTGGCGAGTTGCGCCTGGGGCGTTCGCGATTGCCGTCCCGGTCCCAAGGGCGAGCCGCCGGAAATTTTCACGCGCTCGCCGATGGTAAAGAAGGCGCGCGAAGGCGTCATGGAATTCCTGCTGATCAACCATCCGCTGGATTGCCCGATCTGCGACCAGGGCGGCGAGTGCGACCTGCAGGACCAGGCGATGGGCTATGGCGTCGATACCAGCCGCTTTGCCGAGAACAAACGCGCGGTCGAAGACAAATATCTGGGTGCACTGGTCAAGACCTCGATGAACCGCTGCATCCAGTGTACCCGCTGCGTGCGTTTCTCTGCCGAAGTCTGCGGTGCGCCGGAAATGGGTGCGACCGGCCGCGGCGAAGACATGGAGATCACGACCTATCTGGAGTCCGCGCTGACCTCGGAGCTGCAGGGCAACCTCGTCGACATCTGTCCGGTCGGGGCGCTGACCTCGAAGCCCTACGCTTTCGCGGCGCGGCCCTGGGAGCTCGGCAAGACCCAGTCGATCGACGTGATGGACGGCGTCGGCGCGTCGATCCGGGTCGACACCCGCGGTCGCGAGGTGATGCGGATTTTGCCGCGCGTCAACGAGGCCGTGAACGAAGAATGGATCTCCGACAAGACCCGCCATGTCGTCGATGGCTTGCGCACTCAGAGGCTCGATCGCCCCTATATCCGGGAGGGCGCCCAACTCCGCGCGGCATCGTGGTCAGAAGCCTTTGCGGCGATTGCCGCCAAAGCCCGCCGCATCGACGGCAAACGGATCGGCGCCATCGCCGGCGACCTCGCAGCGGTGGAGGAGATGTTTGCGCTAAAGGAACTGCTGGCTAAGTGCGGCTCGACCAATCTGGCGGTGCAGGGTGGAGACGCCTTCGATCCCGGCGCCGGTCGCGCGTCCTATATTTTCAATCCGACCATTGTCGGGATCGAGCAGGCCGATGCGCTGTTGATCGTGGGCTCGAACCCGCGCAAGGAGGCCGCGGTTCTCAATGCGCGCATCCGCAAGCGTTGGCGCACCGGCCAGTTGAAGATCGGCGTGATCGGTGCCAGGACCGACCTGACCTATGATTGCGAGTATCTCGGCGCGGGCACCGATGCCCTCGGCGCGCTCGCCACCGGCAAGCATTCGTTTGCCGACGTGCTCAAGAACGCGAAGCATCCGATCGTGCTGGTCGGCGCCGGCGCGCTGGCGCGGCATGACGGTGCCGCCGTGTTGTCGGTGGCCGCAAAGCTTGCCGCGGATGTCGGCGCCATCAAGGACGGCTGGAACGGTTTTGGCGTGCTGCATGACACGGCCTCTCGCGTTGGCGCGCTCGACATTGGCTTTGCGAGCCCTGCCGGCGGCCTCAACGCGACGCAGATGACGACGTTCGGCACCCTCGACGTGCTGTTTCTGCTCGGCGCCGACGAGACCAAGGTTCCGGACGGTACCTTCGTGGTCTATATCGGTACCCATGGCGATCATGGCGCGCATCGCGCCGACGTGATCTTGCCGGGGGCGGCCTACACGGAAAAATCCGGCATTTACGTCAACACTGAAGGGCGGCCGCAGACCGCCAACCGGGCCGCGTTTCCACCGGGTGAGGCGCGGGAGGATTGGGCAATCATTCGGGCACTGTCGGACGTCCTCGGCAAGAAGTTGCCCTATGACTCACTTCAGGCGTTGCGCCAGGCCATTTCAGGGGCGGTGCCGCATCTGATGCGGATCGATCGGATCGAACCCGGCAAGCCGGAAGATGTGATCGCGCTGGCCGGGAGAGGCGGCAATCTGGACAAGTCGCCGTTCAAGACTTCCGTTGAGGATTTTTACCTGACCAATCCGATTGCGCGCGCATCGGCGGTGATGGCGGAATGTTCAAGACTGGCGTCCGGGCAAATGCTGACGGCAGCGGAGTGAGCGTGACATGATGGCTGAATTCTTCGCAAGCTCGCTGTGGACCGGCTTTCTCTGGCCGCTGATCATCATGATCGCGCAGAGCGTTCTGCTGCTGGTGGTACTGCTGATCGCAATCGCCTACATCCTGCTGGCCGACCGCAAGATCTGGGCGGCCGTGCAGATCCGCCGCGGCCCCAACGTCGTCGGGCCCTGGGGTCTGTTGCAGTCTTTCGCCGACCTCCTGAAGTTCGTGCTGAAAGAGCCGACGATCCCGGCGGGTGCCAACAAGGGCGTGTTCCTGCTGGCGCCGCTGGTGTCCTGTGTCCTGGCGCTCGCCGCCTGGGCCGTGATCCCGATGAACCTCGGTTGGGTGATCTCGGACATCAATGTCGGCGTGCTCTACATTTTCGCAATTTCTTCGCTGTCGATCTACGGCATCATCATGGCCGGCTGGTCGTCGAATTCGAAATATCCGTTCCTGGCCGCGCTTCGCTCGGCGGCTCAGATGGTGTCCTACGAAGTCTCGATCGGTTTCGTCATCATCACGGTGTTGTTGTGTGCCGGCTCGCTCAATCTCTCGGCTGTGGTCGAGGCGCAGAATACCCGCGGGTTCGGCAGCCTGATCGGGCTGCCACAGCTCACCATCCTGAACTGGTATGTGTGGCCGCTGTTCCCGATGTTCGTGGTGTTTTACGTCTCGGCGCTGGCCGAGACCAACCGCCCGCCGTTCGACCTGGTGGAAGCGGAATCCGAACTGGTCGCAGGCTTCATGGTGGAATACGGCTCGACGCCGTATTTGCTGTTCATGCTCGGCGAGTATGTTGCGATCACCACGATGTGCGCGATGGCTACGATCCTGTTCCTGGGAGGTTGGCTGCCGCCGATCGCGCTGCCGCCGTTCACCTGGATACCGGGCGCGATCTGGTTCGCGCTCAAGTTGTTCTTCATGTTCTTCCTGTTCGCGATGGCAAAGGCGATCGTGCCCCGCTACCGCTACGATCAATTGATGCGGCTCGGCTGGAAGGTGTTCCTGCCGCTGTCGCTGGCGATGGTGGTTGTCGTCGCCGCTGTTCTGCAATTCACCGGGCTCGCGCCGAAATGAGGTCGCTATGAGCATCAATGTCAACGCAACCGCCCGCTCGCTTCTGCTGTCGGAATTCGTATCGGCGTTCTTTCTTGCCATGCGTTATTTTTTCAAGCCGAAGCCGACGCTGAACTATCCCTTCGAGAAGGGGCCGATCTCGCCGCGCTTCCGCGGCGAGCACGCGCTGCGGCGTTATCCGAACGGCGAGGAGCGCTGTATCGCCTGCAAGCTGTGCGAGGCGATCTGTCCGGCGCAGGCGATCACCATCGAGGCCGGTCCGCGCCGCAACGACGGCACCCGCCGCACCGTGCGTTACGACATCGACATGGTGAAATGCATCTATTGCGGCCTCTGCCAGGAAGCCTGTCCGGTCGATGCCATCGTCGAGGGACCGAATTTCGAATTCGCGACCGAGACCCGCGAAGAACTCTACTATGACAAGGCGAAATTGCTCGCCAATGGCGACCGCTGGGAGCGCGAGATTGCAAAATCGATCGAACTCGACGCGCCGTACCGGTGAGGTGAGGAAATGATCCTTTCCGCGCTGTTCTTCTATTTGTTCGCCGGAATCTGCGTGGCGTCCGCCGTGATGGTGATTGTGTCGCGCAATCCCGTGCACTCCGTGCTGTATTTGATCCTCGCCTTCGTCAACGCCTCCGGCCTGTTCGTGCTGATGGGCGCCGAATTCCTGGCGATGATCCTCGTGGTGGTCTATGTCGGCGCGGTCGCAGTCCTGTTCCTGTTCGTGATCATGATGCTCGACGTCGACTTCAGCGAACTGCGCGAGGGCTTTCTGGAGTATCTGCCGATCGGGCTGGTAATCGGCGCAGTGTTCCTGGCGGAATTGCTGCTGGTCGGAGGCAGTTGGGTGATTGATCCCGGTGTCGGCAAGGTGATTACGTCGGCAATTCCGGCAAACGTCAGCAATACCGAGGCGCTCGGCCTCGTGCTCTACACGAAATACATCCACTACTTCCAGCTTGCCGGCATGGTGCTGCTGGTCGCGATGATCGGCGCCATCGTGCTGACGCTGCGCCACAAGGTCAGCGTCAAGCGGCAGGACATCAATGTGCAGAACGCGCGGACGCCGGCGCTTGCCATGAGCGTGCGCAAGGTAGCGGCCGGGCAGGGCCTGCAGGACGCGGACGCGGCGGAGTGGGTGCAATGACGATCGGTCTGGGGCACTACCTCTCGGTCGGCGCGATCCTGTTCACGCTCGGCATCCTCGGCATCTTCCTCAACCGCAAGAACATCATCGTCATCCTGATGTCGATCGAATTGATCCTGCTCGCGGTCAATATCAACCTCGTGGCGTTCTCGACCTTCCTCGGCGACATCGTCGGTCAAGTCTTCGCGCTGCTGGTGCTGACGGTGGCGGCCGCCGAAACCGCGATCGGCCTCGCTGTGCTCGTGGTGTATTTCCGCAACCGCGGCTCGATCGCGGTTGAAGACGTCAATCTGATGAAGGGCTAGCCCACCCATGGTTCAGGCAATCGTTTTTCTGCCGCTGCTGGGCGCCATCGTCGCGGGGCTGATCGCGGTGTTCGGCGCGCATGCACGCCATCCGAGCGGCGACGCCGTCGAACATCGCGACGACGCCCATGGCGCCGATATCCATGCGGCGGCAAGCCATGACGACCATGGTGACGACCATCAGGGCCACGACGATCATCGTGCGGCCGAGCCTCCGGCGGCGGGGTCGCGGGCGGCCGAATTGATCACGACCGGGCTTCTCCTGGTTTCGGCGGCGCTGTCGTGGATGACGCTGGTGGACGTCGGCTTCCTGCATCACGATGCTCGAATCGCGTTATTCCCCTGGATCAATTCCGGCGATCTTCAGGTCGCGTGGTCGCTGCGCGTCGATACGCTGACTGCCGTGATGCTGGTGGTGGTCAATACCGTCTCCTCGCTCGTACACCTCTATTCCATCGGTTACATGGATGAGGACCCGAACCGGCCGCGGTTCTTCGGCTATCTCTCGCTGTTCACCTTCGCGATGCTGATGCTGGTGACGGCGGACAATCTGGTGCAGCTGTTCTTCGGATGGGAAGGCGTCGGTCTCGCCAGCTACCTGCTGATCGGGTTCTGGTATCAGAAGCCGTCGGCGAACGCCGCGGCGATCAAGGCCTTCGTGGTCAACCGTGTCGGCGATTTCGGCTTTGCGCTCGGCATATTCGCAATCTTCATGCTGATCGGCTCGACCGATTTCGATACCATCTTTGGCGGCGCGCCGGGCCTTGCCGGGAAGACCATCGACTTCCTGGGTTGGCATGCGGATGCGCTGACGCTGATCTGCCTGTTGCTGTTCATGGGCGCGATGGGCAAATCAGCCCAGTTCCTGCTGCACACCTGGTTGCCCGACGCCATGGAAGGCCCGACGCCGGTCTCGGCGCTGATCCACGCGGCGACCATGGTGACCGCCGGCGTCTTCATGGTGGCGCGTCTGTCGCCGCTGTTCGAGCTCGCGCCGAACGCCCAGGCCGTGGTGATGTTCTTCGGTGCCACCACCGCGTTCTTCGCGGCGACCGTCGGTCTCGTCCAGAACGACATCAAGCGAATCGTGGCGTACTCGACCTGTTCTCAACTCGGCTACATGTTCGTCGCGATGGGAGCGGGCGCTTATTCGGTCGGCATGTTCCATCTGTTCACCCACGCCTTCTTCAAGGCGCTGCTGTTTCTGGGCTCCGGCTCGGTGATCTACGCGATGCACCACGAGCAGGACATCCGCAACATGGGCGGGCTGAAGGACCGAATTCCTTTTACCTATATCGTGATGGTGATCGGGACGTTGGCCTTGACCGGGTTTCCGCTGACCGCCGGCTATTTCTCCAAGGACGCGATCATCGAATCCGCCTTTGTGTCGCATAATCCGTTCGCGTTCTACGGTTTCCTCATGACGGTGGTCGCGGCGGGCCTGACCTCGTTCTATTCGTGGCGGCTCATCTTCAAGACGTTCCATGGCGAGCCACATGATCAGGAGCACCATGACGCCGCCCATGAGAGCCCGCTGTGGATGCTGGTACCGATCGGCATCCTCGCGGCGGGGTCGATCCTCGTGGGCTTCCCGTTCAAGGAACTGTTCGCGGGCCATGGCGTGGAGGAATTCTTCCGCGAATCCGTAAAGATGCACCCGGGCATTATCGACGAGATGCATCACATCCCCGAGAGTATTGCGTTCCTGCCCACGGTCATGATGGCGATGGGCTTCGTGGTGTCATGGCTGTTCTATATCCGCCGGCCGTACATTCCGGTCGAACTCGCCAACCAGCACCAGATGCTCTACCAGTTCCTGCTCAACAAATGGTATTTCGACGAATTCTACGATCTCATCTTCGTTCGTCCCGCCAAGTGGATCGGCCGCTTCCTGTGGAAGAAGGGTGACGGTTATATCATCGACGGCTTCGGCCCTGACGGCGTGTCGGCCCGGGTCCTCGATATCACACGCAACGTCGTGAAGATCCAGACCGGCTATCTCTATCACTACGCCTTCGCGATGCTGATCGGCGTCGCCGGATTGATCACCTGGTTCATGTTCGGCCTTGGAGGCCAGTGATGACAACCTGGCCCATTCTCTCGGTCGTCACCTTCCTGCCGGTGCTTGGCGCGCTGGTCATCTATATCAGCCGCGGCGAAGACGAAGCCGCGCGACGCAATTCGCGCTGGATTGCGCTGTGGACCACGCTGGTGACCTTTGCCGTCTCGCTGGTTCTGGTCTGGCGCTTCGATCCGGCACAGCCGGATTTCCAGTTCGTCGAAAAAACCTCATGGCTCGCGACCGGCATCACCTACCACATGGGCGTCGATGGTATTTCGCTGCCGTTCGTGATTTTGACCACCGCCCTGATGCCGTTCTGCATCGTCGCAAGCTGGAAATCGGTCACGATGCGCGTGCGCGAATACATGATGGCGTTCCTGCTGCTGGAAACGCTGATGGTCGGCACCTTCTCCGCGCTTGACCTCGTGCTGTTCTACCTGTTCTTCGAAGGCGGCCTGATCCCGATGTTCCTGATCATCGGCGTCTGGGGTGGGCCGCGACGTGTGTATGCGTCCTTCAAGTTCTTCCTCTATACGCTGCTCGGCTCGGTGCTGATGCTGCTGGCGATCATGGCGCTGTACTGGAACGCCGGCACCACGGACATTCCGACGCTGATGCACACGGCGGTGCCGCGGTCGCTGCAGACCTGGGCGTGGCTGGCGTTCTTTGCGTCCTTTGCCGTCAAGATGCCGATGTGGCCGGTGCACACTTGGCTGCCCGACGCCCACGTCGAGGCGCCAACCGCGGGCTCGGTCGTCCTCGCCGCCATCCTCCTGAAGATGGGGGGCTACGGGTTCCTGCGCTTCTCGCTGCCGATGTTCCCGCTGGCGTCGCACGATTTCGCGCCGCTGATCTTCACGTTGTCGACCATCGCCATCATCTACACTTCGCTGGTGGCCTTGATGCAGGAAGACATCAAGAAGCTGATCGCTTATTCCTCGGTCGCCCATATGGGATTTGTCACGATGGGCATCTTCGCCGTCACCACGCAGGGCGTGGCCGGCGGCGTGTTCCAGATGATTTCGCACGGCATTGTCTCCGGCGCGTTGTTCCTGTGCGTCGGTATCGTCTACGATCGCATGCATACCCGCGAAATTGCGGCCTATGGCGGGCTTGTGAACCGGATGCCGCTTTATGCGCTGGTGTTCATGGTTTTCACCATGGCCAATGTCGGATTACCCGGCACTTCCGGTTTTGTCGGCGAGTTCATGACGCTGATCGGCACTTTCAAGGTATCGATCCCGACCGCGTTCTTTGCCACGCTGGGCGTGATCCTGTCGGCGGCCTATGCGTTGTGGCTTTATCGCAAGGTGATGTTCGGCGCCCTGGTCAAGCCGTCGCTGGCAACTATCAAGGATCTGACGTTCCGCGAAAGCCTCACGCTGATGCCGTTGGTGTTTCTCACCATCCTGTTCGGGGTCTATCCGAAGCCGGTGCTCGACATGTCGGCGGCGTCGGTGCAGCAACTTGTCAACAATTACAACACCGCCGTGACTGCCGTGAAGGCAGCCGCGTTGATCCAGTAACATTGCGTTTTCAGGCGAAGTGGGAACCGGTTCGCATGAAGAAAACGCGTCAGGGATAAGAGCACCATGAGCTTCCAAAGTGCGGGTTATCAGTTGCTGCCGGTGCTGCCGGAGCTGGTGCTTGCTGCCGGCGCCATGGTGCTGCTGATGCTCGGTGCGTATCGCGGCAGCGAGGGAACCACCCGGCTCGTCACCGGCCTTGCGGTCGGTCTGCTGGTTGTCACTGGTGCGCTGGAATGGTTGCTGCCGGAAGGTAAGCTGGTGACCTTTGGCAGTAGTTTCATCGTCGATGATTTTGCCCGTTTCCTGAAGATCCTGGCGCTGATCGGCTCGGGCGCGACGCTGATCCTGTCGACGGAGTTCCTGTCCGACCCGTCGCGGCGCATCTTCGAATATTCCATCCTGGTGCTGCTTTCGACGCTTGGCATGATGGTGTTGATCTCGGCCGGCGACCTGATCATGCTCTATCTCGGGCTCGAACTGATGAGCCTCGCGCTCTACGTGGTGGCCGCGAGCAACCGCGACAACGCGAAATCCACCGAGGCCGGCCTGAAGTATTTCGTGCTGGGCGCGCTGTCGTCGGGCATGCTGCTGTATGGTGCCTCGCTGGTCTATGGTTTTACCGGCACCGTTGGCTTTGCCGGCATCGCAGCCGCTGCCAAGACCGGCAGCATCGGTATCGTATTCGGCCTCGTGTTCCTGCTCGCGGGTCTCTGCTTCAAGGTTTCGGCGGTGCCGTTTCACATGTGGACCCCTGACGTCTATGAGGGTGCGCCGACGCCCGTTACCGCGTTCTTTGCTTCGGCGCCGAAGGTCGCAGCACTTGCTGTGTTCACCCGCGTGGCGCTGACGGCATTCCCGGACATCGTCTCGCAATGGCAGCAGATCATTGTCTTCGTCGCCATCGCCTCGATGGTGCTTGGATCGTTCGCGGCGATCGGACAGAAAAACATCAAGCGGCTGATGGCCTATTCCTCGATCGGCCATATGGGCTTCGCGCTGGTTGGATTGGCGGCCGGTACCGTTGAGGGTGCGCAGGGCGTGCTGGTCTATATCGCGATCTATGTCGCGATGACGCTCGGTACTTTCGCGGTGATCCTGACCATGAAGCGCAACGGTCAGGCCGTCGAGCAGATTAGCGATTTCGCAGGTCTCTCGCGCACCAATCCGCTGCTGGCCTTCATTTTCGCGATGCTGCTGTTCTCGCTGGCGGGAATTCCGCCTCTGGCGGGGTTCTTCGCGAAATTCTACGTCTTTGTGGCAGCGATCAAGGCCGGACTGTTCACATTGGCGGTGGTCGGCGTACTCGCCAGCGTGGTGGGCGCGTTTTACTATCTCACGATTATCAAGGTGATGTATTTCGAAGAACCGCTCGCCGCGCTCGATCCGATGCGCATGGAGTTGCGCACCGTGCTGGCGGTGACCGGTATCTTCAACATCTTCTTCTTCGTCTATCCGGGGCCACTGGTCAGCGTCGCCACGGCCGCGGCGAAATCGCTTTTTTAGATGACCTTTTCGCTCGGTCCCCGGGCTGCGTCGGCGGGCTACCGGCTCGCCGCCTTCGACCAGATTGGTTCGACCAATGCGGAAGCCCTTGCCCTCGCGCGCGACGGCGTGCGCGGGCCGATGTGGTTCGTCACCTCGGAGCAGACGGCGGGACGGGGAAGGCGGTCTCGTCCGTGGATCGCGCCGCGCGGCAACCTTGCCAGCAGCATTCTCGAGGTGATCGACGTTCCGCCGGCGATCGCCGCGACGCTCGGATTTGCCGCGGGCCTCGCGCTCGAAAGCGCGCTACAGAAGCTCAGCATTGAGGCCAACCATCGATTGGCCGGATCGGATCAATTGAAATATTCACTGAAATGGCCGAACGATTTGCTGGCCGGGCGCCGGAAGCTCGCGGGAATCCTGCTGGAGGCGGAAGCCGTCGCCGACAATCGCCTGGCTGTCGTGGTCGGTATTGGCACCAACGTCGTCGCCGCGCCCGAGGGTACACCGACGCCGGCGACTTCGCTGTCGGCGCTCGGCGTCCAGGTCGGCGCGGAGGACCTGTTTTCGGTCCTGTCGGATTCGTGGGTCGAATTCCGCGGCATCTGGGACAACGGCCGTGGCTTTGCCGAGATCCGGCGGCTATGGCTTGAGCGTGCGGCCGGACTTGGAGAGCGGGTCGCGATCCAGACCGGCGCCATGTCGATCGAGGGAATGTTCGATACCATCGATGAGGCAGGTTGCCTGATCGTCCAGACATCCGAGGGCAAGTGCGTGTCGATCGCTGCAGGTGAAGTCTATTTCGGTTCGGCAGCGTCTGTGGGGGTTGCGTGATGGCGCGGCCGGACGAACTCACTTTTGCGCCGCTCGGCGGCGTCGGCGAGATCGGCATGAACCTGTCGATCTACGGGCTCGGCAACCGCAGCCAGCGCGCCTGGCTGGCGGTCGATCTCGGCGTTTCCTTTGGAGACGAGGAACATCTGCCGGGCATCGACCTGATCATGCCCGATATCCGGTTCCTCCAAAAAGAGCGCAAGAACCTGATGGGCCTCGTCTTGACGCATGCCCATGAGGACCATTTCGGCGCTATCATCGATCTCTGGCCGAAGCTGCAATGTAAGATCTATGCGACGAAATTCAGCGCCGCCCTGTTCGAGGCAAAATGTGCTTCCGAGCGCAATCCGCCGAGGATTCCGGTGACGGTGGTGCCGTCGGGCGGTCGCATCGATCTCGGCCCGTTCAATGTCGAGTTCATCCCGGTCGCGCACTCGATCCCGGAATCGCATGCGCTGGCGATCCACACCTCCGCCGGCACCGTGCTGCATACGGGCGACTGGAAGATCGATCCGACGCCGATCATCGGCCTGCCGACTGACGAGCGGCGCCTTCGCGAGTTGGGCGATGCCGGCGTGCTGGCGCTGGTCGGAGACTCCACCAATGCGGTACGGGAAGGGCGCTCACCCTCCGAGGCCGAGGTCGCCCGGACTATCGCCGAACTGGTGAAGGTGGCGAAAGGCCGGGTCGCCGTCACCACTTTTGCGTCCAACGTCGCTCGCCTGAAGGCGGTTGCGGACGCGGCGAAGGCCGCCGATCGCGAAGTGGTCGTGGTGGGCCGTGCGATGGAGCGTGTCGTTCAGGTCGCGCGCGAGACCGGCTTTCTCGATGGCGTGCAGAACTTCCGTGGTGCTGATCTCTACGGACATTTCCCACCAGACAAGGTGCTGGCGCTGTGCACGGGGAGTCAGGGCGAGCCGCGGGCGGCGCTGGCGCGCATCGCCAACAACGACCACCCGCAGGTCACCCTCAACAGGGGCGACTGCGTGATCTTCTCCTCACGCACCATTCCCGGCAATGAAAAGGCCGTCGGCGGTATCATCAATGGCCTTGTCACCCAGGGCATCGAGGTCATTACTGACCGCACCCACCTCGTGCATGTTTCCGGCCATCCGCGCAGGGACGAACTTCGCGACATGATCGCCTGGGTGCGGCCGCAACTCCTGATTCCCGTTCACGGTGAGGCCCTGCACCTGTCCGAGCATGCTAAGCTCGCGCGCGCCGCCGGCGTGCCGAAGGTCCTGATTTGCCGCAATGGCGACCTGGTCAAGCTTGGGCCCGGCGACCCCGCCATTATCGACCAATTGCCCTCAGGACGGCTCTACAAGGATGGCACGATCCTGGAGGATTCCAAGTCGCGCGCCGTGGTCGAGCGACGGCGGATGGGCTTTGCCGGCTGCGCTTTTGTCGCCGTCGCCGTGACCGAAAAAGGCGAACTGGCCGAGGATCCCGAGGTCGATCTGGTCGGCATCCCCGAGAAGAATACGGCCGGCGAGCCGCTCGACGACATCGTGTTCGATGTGGTGGTATCGACGGTCGAGAGCCTGCCGCGGGCGCGGCGGCGCGACCCGGATGCGATGGCGGAATCGGTGCGCCGCGCGGTGCGGGCGACGCTGAACGAGCACTGGGGCAAAAAGCCTCTCTGTCTCGTTCATGTTCTGACGGTTTGAGTTTCTACTGGAGGAAGGTCAATGCTGGGCCGGCTCAATCATGTGGCGATCGCGGTCAAGGACGCCGAGAAGGCCGCCAAAATCTATAGCGGGGCATTCGGCGCCGAAATCTCGGGCGCCGTGCCGCTACCGGAGCACGGCGTGATCACTGTGTTCGTGACGCTGCCCAACACCAAGCTCGAGTTCATCCAGCCGCTCGGGGAGACCTCTCCGATCGCCAAATTTGTCGAGCGCAATGCCGATGGCGGCATTCATCACATCTGCTACGACGTACCCGACATCATCGTGGCGCGCGACACCCTGATCAGGGAGGGCGCGCGGGTGCTCGGCGACGGCGTTCCGAAAATCGGTGCCCACGGCAAGCCGGTGCTGTTTTTCCACCCCAAGGACTTTTCCGGCGCGCTCGTCGAAATCGAGCAGGCCTAGGGATGGCCTATAGCCTCTCGACCGCCTTCGCGATTTATTTCGTGCTGTGGTGGATCGTGCTGTTCCTGACGCTGCCCTTTGGCGTGCGCAGCCAACATGAGGACGGCGGCGGCCCGCCCGGCACCGATCCGGGGGCGCCCATTCTGGCCCGAATGGGGCAGAAGCTGATCTGGACCACGCTGATCTCGGCGGTCATTTTCGCCATCGCGATGTGGGCGTATTATCAGGGATATCTCAATATCGAGCGGCTGTCGAAGCTGATAGGGATACCGTTCTAGATCGCGCATTGCGAGCTGGGACCGGTCAGGAACGACCTGAACCGGAAACACTCTTCGGTTGCACTGCAAACAGGTTGCAGTGCAACTGGTGTAGCAAAAGCACACTTGCCGGAAACCGCGCGCCATCGGTTCCGGGCCGCTTGTGCCCGTAAAGACCGCGTGAAAGCATTCCAACCAGTAATAGTAGTCAGTTGCGTTGGAGTAGTGTCATGAAAACCGAGGCAAGGTCGGGTTTGCTGTGTGCGTTTGTCGCCGCCGGCATGGTACTTCTTCCAGCGGGACATCAGGCGGCCGCCCAGACGGTATTCAGCACGATCCAGGCGTTTGGCGACAGTTACGCGGATACGGGGAATCTCTTCAGAATCATTGGA
>Ga0209069_10000168_pt1 | contig 26758 bp, 21 predicted proteins | sample Str013_2_FD_187202 | JGI IMG/M metagenome (GOLD analysis project Ga0209069, IMG submission 187202) | Freshwater sediment microbial communities in response to fracking from Pennsylvania, USA - Straight Creek_MetaG_SC_2013 (SPAdes) (version 2) | ecosystem: Environmental > Aquatic > Freshwater >...
TAAACTATTCGTCTATGACGGCTGAACTGTTTCGTTCTCTTTAACTTCTTTATGCTCGTTCCGTCTCAAAACCCTTGCTGAGCGTACTGCTTACGACGCTGGACCCAATTTCTTTACAACTTCGCGGGCCGTTTCCCGGCCCAGCGCGTCTTTCACAAACTCGCGGAAAATAATGGAGTCGCTGGTGATCTTCTCAACGCTGCCGTTGAACACCTGGTCGTTCTCCCGCAAGGTATAGGTTTTCTGGGCGCTGTTGGCCACCACGGCCAGCATCTTGCCGCTGATGTCCCGCACTGTGCCGCGCAAAACCAACTCAGGAATCGCCAGGCAACGTTTGCCGGCGCTGCATCCGGAACCCGGCCCTTGCACGCCAACGTTGATGCGAATGGGACTCACGAATGGATCGCGACGGCCGTTGGAACCGATCAACCGCTGTTGCACCGGCTTCTTCTTGTCGCCTTTGTCTGGCGGAACCACTTCGGCGATCTTGGGTTTAACCGTCTTGGGTTTCTTGCCAGCAACCGCTGAACCCTTGGTGGATTTCTTGGTCTTGGGCACGGCCACCATCGCCGGCTTCTTGCCACCTTTGGTTTTTGCCGTGGCCATCGGAACCGGAGAAGGCTTGGTCACTGCCACCGGAGTTCCCGTCTTGCCGGTGTTGGGCGCGCCACCTTTGGTTGCTCCCTGAGCGGGAGTCGCCGGAGCAGGCACGGATGCCGATTTTCCAGCTGGGGCTCCAGCCGCAGGTTTCCCCGCGGGAGCCGGAGTTGCATTCGCTTTTGCCGGAGCGCCTTTTGTCGCGCCCGTCTGCGCGCCTTGCGCCGAAACAGGAGCGCCCGTCTTGACTGCGGGCGTGGCCGCGGTCTTGGCCGGCGTTGGTGTAGCTGCCGCTTTGCCGGCCTGGGGATTGCCCCCGGCATTCTGCGCCGTGGCCATTGTCGCCATGGCTGCCGTAAGCGCGAGAATTTGAATCAGCTTCATCTTGAGTTCCCCTAGCTCCATCTTCGCCATTCTCACTGCGGTTTCTGCTGCCCCGGCGCCGCGGGTTGTCCCGGACGCGCCGGCCCTCCCGCCACGGGAGTTTCCAGATCATGGCTGTAAAAAGTCGTCGCCGTGCAACTGGCAACTACCGAGACTCCCGAATCATAGGTGTAGGTCGCCTTGATCTTCGCCGGCGCGGTGGTCTTGGTGTTGGCCATCTGTAAATTGTCGATGTTGATGATGCGTTCCAGTTCCGAAACTCTCTGGAAGAAGTTCAGGACGGCATAATACGGACCGTCAATGTCCAGGGAGAACGGCACTTCACTGTAAAAATCCTTGTTGGCGATGGGCAAAGCCGCGTAGCGGCGGATGCGGATACCGGAGGTCGCGGCTGTGTCGTGCAACAATCGGATGAACTGGTCAGCATCTTTCTCGTCCGGAACAATCTTCTTCTGGATTTCCATCTGCTGTTGCAGGATGGCCATGTTGCGGTCCAGTTCCTTCTGTTTGTCCACAAACGGCCGCAGCATCTTGTTCTCCGCGGTCTTATCGTCGATCTGTTTCTGGAGTTGCTGGTTCGTCTGCATTTCACCGTTGAGATACACGTACCAGTACGCCGCTCCAATCACCAGTGCAACCAGAAACAGGATTCCGATGCGCGCGCCGAACGACATTTCATTGAATTTCGCCATAAACAAACCGTCCCAGACTTCCCGCTTACGTTAGGATTCCTTCTGTATCTTGCCAGCGAGCGCTTTTTCGCAAATCAACTCAAACTTGAAGGCCTCTAATTCCTTGATCGTTGAGTCTTGCGCTGTTTCCTTGATTTCCACGCTCTTGAAAGCGCCGCTCTTTCGCAAGTTGGCCATTAAGTCGGCGACTGCGTCCGCGCTCAGGGCCATGCCGGTAAAATCAATGGCCTTGCCGTCATCAGTCATGGCTTCCAGCCAGACTGCGTCCGTTTTGTTCACGGTATCGGCAATGCGGTTCAGCATTTCAAACGGGCCTTTTTGCGCTTCTTTCAAATCATCAATCACTTTCAGGCGGCGTTTGAACATGTCGGCTTTTCTCTGGCTGGCTTCATACTTCGCCTTGACTTCAGCCAGACGCTTGTTTTCGTCCAGGGCCACGCGCAAATCGGTTTCCAGTTTGGGCCGCTGGGTCTTCACGACATAGAACCACGAGCCAAGCACGCCGGCCAGCATGATGAGAATGAAAGCCAGAACCAGCACCACGGTGCTTGATCCCTCTCCCGGCATGGAAGGCGCCGAAGGACGCTTCCCGCCTTTGACCTTGCGTGGTACTCCGAGAAGGTTAATGCGAATCATAGGTTTTCAAAGCTCCTGAGGGCCAAACCCACGGCTACTGCGAGCTGTCCCGGGTTCTGTTCCAGGATTTCGTTTTCCATGGCATCCAAGGGCGGCAAAATCCGCTGGAAAGGATTCAGGATCTCCACCGGCAGTGAAAATTCCTGGCGCAGGGCATCCACCAGCCCCGGCACCTTGGAAGATCCGCCGGCAATATAAATACGTTCAATGTGCTCACCGGACGCGGTAGCACGGAAGAAGTCAAAGGTCTTCTGAATTTCCAGCACAATGATTTCCGTCACTTGCTGCAGAATGGGCTGCTTGGCGTCTTCACTCACGGTGCCCACGCGCTTGCCCAGCTTGAGCGCTTCCGCGTCATCAAAGCTCAGGTCCAGTTCTTTTTGCAGGGAGTCTGTGTACTGGTTGCCGCCCACGCTCACGTCGCGGGTAAACAACGGCATGGTGCCTTTCACGATGTTGATATTCATCACGCTGGCCCCCAGGTTCAACAGGGCCACCGTGGAGTTCGCCGAAGGCTGGTAGTTGTACTCGTAGCAGTTCTGCAGCGCGAACGCGTCAATATCCACAATCGCCGGGGACTTGCCGGCCAGCGAAAGCACGTTCGTATAGTTAAGAATCTTGTCTTTCTTCACGGCCACCAGCAGCACGTCCATCTGTGGGCCGGTTTCGCCGGGATCGAGAATTTCAAAATCCAGGTTCACGTCAGAAATGTCGAACGGGATATGCTGCGAGGCTTCCGTGGTGATGCCTTCCGCCAGTTCCGCTTCCGTCATGGGCTGGACTTTGATCGGCTTCACGATCACTGAGTGTCCGCTCACGGAAGTAGCCACGCTCTTGGTCTTGATGTTGTGCTCGCTGAAGATCTTGCTGATGGCGCTGGAAACGCTGCCCGAGTCTACGATCATGGAGTCCACGACAATGTCACTGGCCAGCGGCTCCACTCCCAGGTGCGACACAATGATTTCGCCCTTGGATTTCTTCAACTCAATGGCCTTGATGCTACTGGAGCCTATGTCCAACCCGACAATCGATTTTCCTGAACCAAACATGCTGTCCGCCTTGTTCTGTCTCTTCCAGATAATGCCGTTTCCCAGGTTCTATGGGCTTGCGCCGTTAACGCGCGCCGGCCGTTTTAGCGCCTTTAGGTTTCTTTTTGGCGCCGCTCATGTTCATCGTGCTCTTCTGTTCCATCCACTGGTCCAGAATGGTCTTCTTGAATTTCCAGCGGTTCCCGAGTTTGAAGGCAGGGATCTTTTCCTCGGTCACATACTTGTACAGCGTGTCGGGACTGACTCCCAGATATTGGGAAGCCTGTCGAATGTTCATCACTTCACGCGAGTCTGCCGCCATAAACATTAGCCTTTCCACGGTGGGTTGTTGGGCCTCACCAAGGCCTTGGAGAAATCCTTTTGTCTTCTCGGGGGGAAAACTTCAGGTCGATGCGAGTTATATCTGGCCTAAATCTGGAGGTCAATAGGTAACTTCCGGTTTCTACCCGTGTTCCCGGTATATCTTTGGGGCTAGTACCATTATTCTGCCTGCTCGATCTCAAAATAGCGCGTCACTAAGGCCAGTGCACCACAACTAATAGTGGTGTTAATGCACAAAGCTCACAATTAGGACCCTGAAGTTACCAAGGGCGCATGACTGGACAGACAACCAACTCCGCGAAAGTAACAAATCTCCGCTCCTGGAGCGGCTAATCTACGTTTTTTCGGACAAAAAAATCGGGTGGCCCATGAGGACCACCCGCATAAAAGGCATTTGGGAATTTGCCGTCTTTCATCCCTGCAAGAACCGTGTTTCCTACCCGTCAAATTCGTTTTTTGTAGAAGACCCGGATTAAGCGAGATCGAACAACAGGACTTCGCTCTTCTCCGCGGTTCCAGACAACGTAAGCAGTTTCTCCTGCGATACCGCGGCGCCGTCACCTGCTTTGAGCTCGTGTCCATTCAAGTTCACGGCACCGCGCGCCACTTGAATCCACGCGTATCTTCCTGGGGCAATGGCGTGTTCAACGGATTCGCCTTGGCCCAGCTCGGTTGTGAACAACTCCGCATCTTGATACAGCTTGACGGCGCCGTTACCGTTGCCGCTGGGAGACGCCACCAAGCGTAGCTTGCCTTTCTTCTCGTCGGCAGGAATGGCCTTCTGTTCGTAATTGGGTTTTATCCCGCTCTTTTCCGGCAGAATCCAAATCTGGTAGAGATGGACCGGCTCGTCTTCTGAGTGATTAAACTCGCTGTGACGAACGCCGGTGCCGGCGCTCATCTTCTGCACTTCTCCGGGACGAATCACCGACCCGGTCCCCATGCTGTCCTTGTGTTCGAGCGATCCTTCCAGGACGTAGGTGATGATCTCCATGTCATTGTGCGGATGCGTGGGAAAACCATACCCCGGCTTGACGAAATCTTCATTGATCACCCGCAGGCTGCGAAAGCCCATGAATCCCGGATCATAGTAGTTGGCAAAAGAAAACGTATGATGCGTATCCAGCCAGCCGTGGTTGGCATGGCCGCGATCGCTTCCTTTTCGTACTTGAATCATATTCAACCCCCGTTTTTGTTCGTCAGGGATTTAGATGCTTTGACATCAAAATAGTTTCAAGGTCTGCACCTTGCTGAAAACACGGGGCTAGTCTTCAGAAACTGAAAGCCTAGGGAGTCTAGTCTTCCGGGTCATAGCGTTTGAAGGCGCTGAGCTTGTCATATTTCAGCAACGGCAAAAGACTGTTGTAATCGTCGGTCCAAAGGCGGAGACCGGGCTTGGCGGTGATCTCCGAAGTGGCTTCGTCGACTTCCTTGAGCTTAAAGAAAGCGTCATTAGCGCTTACCAGCACCCAGTCGGCGGCATATTCTTCGTTGCCGTCTTCTTCCTGATCTTCTGTATCCACCAGCCATGCTTGCAAGCCCGCGTCCTTGGCCTGCTGCAGTACCACCGGCGGAAGGTCAAGATACTGGCTGGAAACGTGGACGGCGAGTATTCCATCCGGCTTGAGGTGACGGCGATAGAGCGCGATGGCCTCCCGGGTCATCAGGTGAACGGGGATAGCGTCGCCCGAGAACGCGTCTACCACCAACACGTCATATTCCTGCGGCGGTTCCGCGGCGAGTGACACGCGTGCGTCACCGACAACGATTTCAATCCTGGCTCCTGACTCCTTCCGATAGGTAAACAGGCTGTCAGAAATCTGCACCACTTGTGGGTTGATATCGTAAAAACGAATCACGTCGCCGAGTTTTCCATATGCTGCCACGGTGCCTGCGCCAAGACCGATCACGCCGATGCGTCGCGGACGGTCACCGCAGCAGTGGTCGATCGCGAGGCCAACGCCGGAATCGTGCGCGTAATATGACATGGGTTCGCGCCGCTTAGCGTCTGTAAATACCTGGACGCCGTGCTTGATCGTCCCGTTCAAGAGAGTCCGCGTAACGCCGTTATTCGGAGGCTCCAGCGACTCAGTGACGCGCAAGGTCCCGTAGAAGCTGCGCGTCCGCGCTACAGTATGGCGCTTGCTTTCCTTTACCTGGAAATAGACCACGGCGATCATCGCCAGCGTGGTTGCGACCCAGAAAATCCTCCATCCCACCGGCAGGCGCATACTGATGGCCACAGCCAGGGCAGAGGTGAACACCAGCCCCCAGGCGAGTTCGTAATTACCAGAGAAAACCACGGGTGCCATGATTCCCACGAAAACTGAGCCCAGCGCGCCTCCGGTGGCGATCCACAAATAATAAGACGTAGCGTATTGCGGCGCCGGACGCAGCCGGTGGAGTTCCTTGTGGCAGAACAGGCAAGCGACGAACAGCGCAAGGCAGAAGAACGCAATCGAGAGTTGAAAGGGAAAGCTCCACCGCGTGTCATAAATCACGAACCCCATGCCGCCCACGGCAATCGCCAGAAAACCCATAAGCATGAACCGGCCAATGGTGATCCCCAAGCCCGGAATCTGTACGGTGAAGAAACTTTTGGTTTTTTGGCGATCGTTGAAAGCCAGCACAAAAGTGAGCAGGTAGAGCGTGAGCGGGAGAATCCACATCAGAGGGATGGCGGCGATGTTCTGGCTGATGTGGTTGGTCACAGCGCACAATAGGACTGACCCGCAGGCCGCCAGTCCGATCCACAAAAGGCGGTCAGCGCTGCTGGGCGGCGCGGCAACCGACAACTGTGTGGTTACGTCAGTGGATTGAGTTGGCGTAGGCTCGGCTTTCATTTGAGACGCGTGTCGCAGCAGACGCAAGAGAATCAAGCCACAAACGATGGCGAAGACCAGGAATCCGCAAAGCCAGGCCACCGCCTGGGCATGCAGCGTAAATCGCGGCTCAATCAGCCATGGATAAAGAACCAGTCCCAATAGTGATCCGAAATTTGAAAGCGCGAACAAACGATACGGAGGAGTTGCAGCGACCGTGCCGCTGGCGCCGCTGCCAAATCCGCGCGCATACCAGGATTGCAACAGAGGATTCGTCGCGGAAAGCGTGAGAAACGGCAATCCGATGAGCGAACTCAAGACCAGGAACACGCTACGTATAGGATGCGCCGTGGAGGAATGCAAATCGGGATTCAGGTTGAAGATCACCTGAACCAGGCTCCCGCCCAGCATGGCCAGGTACACCAAAGCCTGGATTCGCGGCTTCAAACGGCTGGCGATTCCGTGGGCGCACAGGTAACCCATCAGCAATGCAGTTTGAAAGAAAACCAGGCAGGTGGTCCACACCGCGGCGGAACCGCCCAGCAGTGGCGTGAGCCGCTTGCCGGCCATGGGTTCCACCAGAAAGAGCAACGTACTGCCCAGAAATATGGCGATTGCGTAGAGCAAAGCTGAGGATGACATGAGCGGACTAAGATAACATGCCGCCCTGTAAATTATGCCGGAAGTGTTACTGCTCGTCGCCCTTGCCCAGTTTGCGGCAGAGATCGCCGAGATGCTGCTGTTCGGCGGCGCTCAGGCGTCCCATGACTTCAGCAATGCGGCGGGAATGTTCCGGAAAGATTTTGGCGATCAGCTTGCGGCCCGCGGGAGTGATGGTGGCCAGCACAAAACGCTTGTCCGGACCCTGCTGCTGGCGCTTGACCATCCCGCGTTTTTCCAGGTTGTCCACAACCAGCGTGAGGTTGCCGCTGCTGGTAAGAATGCGCCGGGCCAGATCGCCCAGGCAGAGCGGGCCTACGTGGAACAGCGCTTCCAGCACGGCGAACTGGCTGGGCGTAAGACCGGAGTCTTCATAGCTGGCGCGGGCGTACGTGAGCGCGGCGTTGGCCGCGCGCGCCAGTTTCACGTAGGAATTCAGCGCACGCTCTTCCCGCGGCGCCCCTTTGAAGTTTTTGCCCATAATGCCGGAAGCCATCCTTTCAGGGCAGGAACAAGATAACAGCAAAATCGCCGGATGGGGCAGTCCGGTAGTACAGCAGCGACGGGACGCGCAGAGCACGTCCCGTTTCGCCGTTGGTTACGTAACTATTGGATGTCGAACTGTTCCGGATGGAGCAACGGCTCGGATTTCACCAGGATGGTGCGCTTGGTCAGCTCTTCCATCTCCTGTATCCACTTTCCCGCGTTAGTCTTCAGCGCTTTGGCTACTTCCGGATTCACGCGCAGCATTACGTCGCGTTCAAAATGCCGCGTCATCTTGCGCATTTCAACGTAAATCTCATTGCACACCGTGGTCACGGACTTGATCATGCCCGTGGCCTGGCAAGTGGGACAAGGCTGGCCCAGCGTCCGCTCCAGCGACTGTTTGACGCGTTTGCGGGTGATGGCCACCAAACCGAAATCGTTAAACTGTAGGACTTTCGACGGCGCACGATCAGCCTTGAGCGCTTCTTCCAGCGCCTGCATCACTTTCTGGCGGTTGCGGCGTTCGTCCATGTCAATAAAGTCGATCACGATGATGCCGCCGAGGTCGCGCAGGCGGATTTGCCGGACGATCTCCTTGATGGCGTCAATGTTGGTCTTGACGATGGTGTCTTCGAGGCGTGCCGTCTTGCCAACGTACTTGCCGGTGTTGATGTCGATCGCGACGAGAGCTTCAGTCTGGTTGATGACGATGTATCCGCCGCTCTTGAGCCAGACTTTGGACTTGAGCGCCTTGTTGATTTCGTCCGTGATGTTGAACTGTTCAAACAGAGGCGTATCTTTGCCGTACAGCTTCACACGCTTCAGCAGTGACGGCTGGAAGCGGCTGACGAAGCGGAGAATACGTTCGTATTCGGGTTCGGTGTCCACCCAGATAGTGGTAAAGCTGGTGGTGACCTGGTCGCGCAAAATGCGTTCAACCAGGTTGAGGTCGTGATAAATCAGCGCCGGAGCTTTTGCGGTTTCGGCGCGTCCCCGGATTTCCACCCACAGGTTGATCAGGAAGCGGATGTCAGCGCGCAGATCGTCTTCGTTCGCGCCGGAAGCAGCCGTGCGGACAATGAATCCGCCGCTGTGCTCGCCGCGCTCACTGGTGACGATTCTCTTAAGGCGATGCCGTTCTTCTTCTGAAGCAATCTTGCGGGAAACGCCGGTGTGATGCACCGTGGGCATGTAGACCAAATAGCGCCCCGGCAGTGCAATGTGACTGGTGATGCGAGCGCCCTTCTTGGCTATAGGCTCCTTGGCAATCTGCACCAGGATTTCCTGGCCTTCCTTCAACAGATCGCTGATGGCCGGCATTTGACGCGGGGCTTGATGGCGTCGTCCGCGAACGCGACCACCACCACCACGGCTTCCTCCGCCTCCCTGGCGGCGTCCACCGCGACGGTCAGGACGGCGATCAGAGCGTTGGCGCTGTCCGGTACCGGGACCCGCAGGTCCGGCGGGAGCGCCTTCTTGTCCTTCAGCGGCTTCCACGCCTTCCTCAACTTCAACGCCTTCCATATCGTCGTCTTCTTCGTCATCGTCTTCATCGAGCCCAAAGATTCCAGAAGTGTCCATGCCTTCTTCAGATTCTTCGCCTCCCTCAAGACCTTCCGCCTCGTACTGACCGGTAGCGCGCTCGTTGATGTGCGCGTCACGCACAGCTTCTGTAAGCTCGCGACCCATGGCTACCATGGCCTCGTTGCCCGGTCCCATCACTTCTTCTTCGAGCTCTTCGTACTCCACCAGATCCTGGTCGTCTTCGTAAGCGGGCAGATCGCTTTCTTCATCTTCGATAGTTTCTTCCTCGACTACGCCGCCGGCCTTCCATGGCTGGTTTTGTTTCGGCGACGAAGAGGCTGCTTTTTCGCCTGGAGCAGAGGCGTGCGCGGACGTCTCATGCGCTGCGTCCTCTGATTCTTCCAAAAACTCTTCTTCCTCGTGCTGGTGCATCGCGTCCGAAGCGGCGGAGCCGATTCCAGGAGGCGGCGCAACGTTTGTTGAATCAAGGCGGTTCGAATCAAAGCGGGTCGAATCAAAGCGGTTTGAATCCAACCGGTGTTCTGATTCTGGCGCTGGCGGGGGCTCGGGTTTCTTGGTGACGCTTTTCGCGACTTCCGGCTCCGGCTCTTTGACTGGAGCAGGTTCGCGGACCACCATCGGCGCGATGACCGGCGGAGCTTCCACGCGTGCTTCGGCCTCGGCATCGTCATCCATATCTTCGTCATGAGCTGCGGCGACTATCGGCTCGGCATGAATCTCAGCATGTGGCTGCGCTTCAAACCCACGCGGAATCGGTCCCGTGGAGCTTTCGTCCTGCAGGAAACCGTGTTCCTGGGGTTTGTTTAGACGCGATTCGTTCTGAAGCCGTTCGTTTAGACGCGGTTCGTGTTCTTGCTGCTCAGCCGCAACCGGCATGGGCGGCGGAGCCGTGCGCGCAGAAGCAGCGCGTTGAGACTTTGCCGGGCCACGATACTTGGAGATCGATTCTCCGGGCAACGTCATGGAGCCTGGAGAAAATTGCGAAGGATCCAGTGAGATTTCCGTGGACGGTTTGGCGGTATTCTGCGGCTTCGGCGGTGGAGCAACTTCCGTGGACGCCTGTGCGGCCGAATGCGGCTGGTACTTGCGAATCGATTCGCCGGGCAGCAGGATCGGTTCATATCCGGCAGGCGGCGGTTCGGGACTGCGATCAAAACCACGATCCGGGCGACGGTCTCCACGATCACCGCGACCGCCTCTGTCTCCGCGATCACCGCGGTCACCACGGTCATGGCGTTCATGCCGCTGCGTTTCTCTCGGTTCGTGGCGTTGGGTGTCTCTTGGTTCATGACGAGGCGCGTCTTGACTGCCTTCCACACTCGGCTCAGACTGCGCTTCAACGCGCGACTCGTTTTCGGCTACCGGCTCGGCCGCGCCTTCTTCACGCGGTTCACCGGCTTCTCTTTCCTGAAATTTTCCGCCACGCCCGCGACGGCGACGGCGTCCTCGCCACTTGCGCGCGCCTTCACGGTCCTGGCCTTCTCCACCAGCGGCTTGTTCGCCAGACGGCTCGCCGGATTCTTCCCCTTCGTCGCCTTCGTCACCGGCGGCTTCCAGGGGCGGCATTACTTCCTGGGCTTCGAGTGGACCACGGTCGCCATCGGCACGTTCGCCGGACTGCGGAATCACTTCAATCCGCGACCGGGACACGGCCTGTTCCAGTCCTTCCGTGTCGTCGTCTTCTTCGAGCAGGAAGTCGGAAACATAAAGGAAGGCGTCGCGTTCCAGTCCAACGTTCACAAAAGCCGACTGCATGCCGGGAAGCACGCGGGTTACGCGGCCTTTGTAAATGGAACCTGCCAGGGTGTATTCGTTCTCGCGCTCGTAATAGATTTCCGCGAGCTGGTCTTCTTCCACAATGGCCACTTTGGTTTCATGTGGCGTGGAAGAAACAAACAATTCTTTCGACATCAATTTCTCTCCGGTATTGACCGGCCCGGGGAAAGGACTTTACTGGGAGCGGAGTTCAGAGCTGCGACGACACGGCGAGTGATCGCCGCCGTTAAGCAATGGAGGTGTGCTGAGATTCAATCTTGTACTGAGGCAGGCAAAAGGCGAAGGGTCCGGGTGATACACCCGGAGCGGCCTTATTGTCTGCACATGACTTGTTTGAAAAATCTTGGCACCTTCGCATTTCCCGGGGTTGTGGCCACCCTGCGGGTCCCTGCGGCAAGCGCGTCGTTGCTCTTGCCTGAGAGGGATATCGCGGGGCCGTTACCTGCCCGGTGAATGCTCTCTGAATTCTTCTCCCGGCTCCATTCCAGGGCCGGCGCCCTTTTAACCGTTAGGGCGTAACGTTAAAACTTGTACCCGTGCGCCTCTCTGGGGCGCGGTTAATTTTTCAATTCCCTTCTCAGTTCACGAAACGTCGCATCCGGATGTTCATGACAATCCCCAGCGACAAAAACATGAACAACAAAGATGAGCCACCATAGCTCATCAGGGGCAAAGGAATTCCGGTGACGGGCATAAACCCAACCACCATGCCGGCGTTGACCAGAACGTGAAATAGCAAAACCGCTACCACGCCCATCACCACAAAACCACCCGCGCGATCAGGCGCGGTCTGGGCATTATGGATCAACCGCATCAGCACCATAAAGTATAGCAGCAGCAAGCCCATCGCGCCCACAAACCCGTGTTCCTCGGCCCACGCCGCAAAGATAAAGTCGGTATGCGGTTCCGGGATAAACGAACCCTGGGTCTGGCTTCCTTTGCGGACACCCTTCCCCCATATGCCCCCCGAGCCTACGGCAATCTTGGATTGCTCCAGTTGATAGCCGCGGTTTTTGGGGTCAGCGTCAGGATGAAGGAAATTGGTCAGACGTTCTTTCTGGTAGGGCTTAAGCCCTTTTACCCACATGGCCGGGGCAAGCACTCCGGCCACCAGCACAATGATGAGCGCATGCCGGATCTGGATTCCGCCCAGGAACAACCCGATGATGGCGACGGGAATATAAGTGAGCGCGGTGCCCATGTCCGGCTGGCGAAGCACCAATGCCATGGGAACGAGCACGATCAGTCCGGCTTTGATCACATCACTGAATTGCGCGTCACGATCATTTTCATCACTGAAATACTTGGCCAGGGCGATGATCAGCACCAGCTTTACCCACTCCGAAGGCTGGAAATGCTGGCCTCCGGGGAGTTGGATCCAGCGGCGCGCGCCCAAATATTTTTTGCCGAACAAGGCCACACACAGCAAGCCCATCACGGCGGCGATGTAGAACCAGTGGGCATTTTCCAGAAGAAGCTGGTAGTTAATCATGCTGACCATGAACATCAGGAACAGCCCGCCCATGATCCAGTAGATCTGCCGGATGTGCGCTCCGGCAAACTTGGTTCCCGCCGTGGTGCTGTAGATCTCCAGCACGCCCAGCGAACAAATGATCAGGACAAAGAGCAGGAGGACCCAGTCAAAGTCCCGAAAGGAAATCATCCGCCGCATCAGTCGGCTCCGGCGGCGCCGACCGCGACGGGACGCAAATTCGTGTGGAACGGCTTTGCTTTGGGGACCTTTACCAGGAAGGTTCCCCCCTGAAGATGGTCCTCGGCTTCTGACGGATCAGGATGCTGTTCGCCGATGCTGGGGAAATTCCAGACTCCGGCAATCGGCACCGAACCGGGATCCGCTTTGTCGCTAAACAGCATCTGGTTGTTGCGGACGCGGCGTTGCTTATCGACGAAGGCTTTGATTACCTGCGCGGCAATGCGCGCGGCCAGCGGACCGTGTTCGCCGCCTTCAAAAAAGACCACGACCACCACTTCCGGGTTGCGCCGCGGAGTCACGCCGGCAAACCAGCCATTGCCCTTGAATTCATCTTTCAAGTTTTTGGCTTTCATGCCGTGAGATTCCAGAAAATGGTGACTCACCAACTGCGTGCTACCGGTCTTGCCGGCAAAATCAATACCTTGCAGGTGAGAAGCGTTGGCGGTACCAATAGGACTGATCACATTGGCCATCGCGTCAGTGATGGTGAGCCAGCTTTTCTGATCAAGGGGCACACGCACAACTTCCGGAACGTCTGACTGCGCGATGTTCTTGAACTCTTTGGGTAAATCGTCCGTGTTGACTACGTGCGGCCGGAAAAACGTTCCGCCCATGGCGATGCCGCCGATGGTCCGCGCCATTTGAATCGGGCTTACCGCCACCGCGCCTTGCCCGATGCCGACGGAAACAACTTCACCGGCGTACCACTTCTGCCGGAAAGTTTTCATCTTCCATTCTTCTGACGGCATGATGCCGCTGACTTCATTGGGAAGATCAATGCCGGTCTTCTTGCCGATGCCCATGGCCCCGGCCCACTTGGCAATCTTCTCGATGCCCAGGCGCTCGGCCAGCGTGTAAAAAAAAACGTCGCACGACTGGTAGATGCCCTTGGAAATATCAACAGCCCCGTGGGCGCGTTGCGGTTCGTGCTTGATCCAGCATTCGTGATAACTGCCAAAGAACAGACCTCCGCCCTGGCAGTTCACCTTCAGGGTCTGGGCAACGCCTTCCTGCATGCCCGCGGTGGCCATGATGATCTTGAAGACCGAACCCGGCGCCACTTGCGCCTGAATCGCTTTATTCAACAGCGGCTTTGCAGGATCGTTGATTAGCTTGCTCCACTCATCGCGAGAAATACGCACGGCAAAATCGTTGGGATCAAACGTGGGACGGCTAACCATGGCCAGAATCTCGCCGCTGCGCGGGTCCATGGCGACGATGGCGCCGTTCTTCCCTTCCAGCGCCTGTTCCGCGGCCTTCTGCAAATCAATATCGATGGTGAGCTTGAGTTTGTGTCCGGGCACCGCTGGCGTAAGAGGATCTTTAGGGCGGCCGACTTCCTTCCCTTTGCTGTCCACCAGCACCTTACGCGAACCGTCTTTGCCGATCAGCAGATCGTTGTACTCCAGTTCAACGCCGGACTGGCCCACGATGTCACCGCGCTGGTAAACCTCAAACTTGGGCGAGTTCAGCATGTCTTCGCTGACTTCACCCACGTAGCCGATCAGATGCGCCATGAATCCGTTCTTGGGATACAAGCGACGGTGGATCATCAAGGTTTCCAGTTCAGGAAACTCGTCTTTGTGGGATTCAATGAAGGCGAGTTCGTCGGGAGTAATGTCGTCCTTGATGATGATGGGTTCGAACGTAGGCTTGCGCTGCAGATTGTAGCGGCGGATCTTGTCCAGGACTTCTTCCACCGGGAGATGCAGACCGTCGGCGATTTTCTGCGCGTCAGCATTCAAGTCACGCATCTGGTCGCGCAGCAGCAACGCGGAGAAAGAAGGATAGTTGTCCACGATGATCTGACCATCGCGATCAAGGAGTTTGCCACGTGGCGCAAGAATGGGGACCTTGCGGATGCGATTCTGTTCCGCGCGCACGAGATACTCATCGCTCTTGCGGACCTGCAGGCTCCACAAGCCGTACGCCAGAAACAGGAATACTGCCAGCGTGACGTACTGAATCACCGTAAGTTTAAAGTGCGGAATTTCTTCGCGACCGGGCATATCAATTGCGTGTGGCCGTTATTGCCGAACAAGGTGTGGAATTTAGGCTGACGCTTATATCTTTAGATTACCGCATTTTTGCCCGTGCGCGTGTAAGCGAAAAACCCCAAGACGAGTTACTGAAGGATTACGGTCTGCCGGGCGTGGCGGATTACCTGCCGACTTTGCGCGCCGAGCCACGGGTTAAAAGCGCAGATCGCCGCCAGCCAGCGTGGCTCTTTGGACCGTGTGGAGCGGAGCGACAAAATCAAAGCCTGGGGCGAAGCGGCTAATTCCGAAGCTTGAACCGATCCAGGACAGCAAACAAAGCCACGGCCAGGAATCCATTGGCCAGAGCCTGGATCAGGGTGTGTCCCCACTGCCACGGCTCGCTGGCGCCTACCAGTCCAAGATCAATCACCATGTAAGCAATGTGGTGGATGATGAAGAAGGCAAAGGTCATCAGGAAGCGCGAGCCAGGGTTGTCCACGTCCACTTTTACGCCCAGCGACGACGCCAGGTAGCCGATGATCGTCTTGGCGATTCCGAAAATGCCCAGCGGATGGTGCGTTAGTGCGTCCTGCAAGGTCCCGATGAGGGCGCCAGTGATCATTCCCGGCACCGGCCGGCGACGGGCGACAGCAAAGAAAATGGTCACCAGCAGCGGCAGATCAAAGATCCTGAGAAAGCCCATCTTCAAAGGCAAATAGGATTGAATCAGCAACGCCAGAATTGGGAAAAGGAGTGACACCGGCCAACTAAACCGGTGGACCTCGATTTCCTCGCGCGATGTGAGCGAAACGCCAATATTCATGGAAGCAAGCTCTCCCCGGTGGGCGGCGGAGTGGGTGTGGCGTCCGGCTCAGGTTTTTTGGTCTCGGGCGTTTCTGCTGGCGCGGCATCGGTGGCTGCCGGCGTGGGTGTGGCTTTGGGCTTGGGCGGACCTTTCTTCTTCTCTGCTGCTGCGCCAGACTTTGTTCCTGCTTCGCCGACCTTAGTGCTTGCTCCGCTTAACTTGGCACCTGCCCGGTTAGCGGACGGCGCAGTACCTTTGGTGGAAGTCGCGCCGGTCTTAGAAGTCGTGCTGTTGGGCGAAGGTGAACCAGTGGCGGACGGGGCTTTTGGTGTGCTTCCCGGAACCGGCGTTCCGGTAGGCGTTCCTGTGCCAACGGGCTTTTTCTGGTCTGGCGACTTCTTTATTGCTGGGGAAGCGGTTGCGGACGCGGCGGTTCCAGGTGCGCCAGTTCCAGATGTTGCAGGCGTCGCCGTTCCCGTCGCAGCCGTGCCTTGTGGCTTGGTAACAGGAACAGCTGTGCGCGGCGTTGCCGTGGCTGGCGCTCCCGTGCCCGGAGTTCCCGTTCCCTGCGGCGGCGCTACAGGTTTCGGACGCGGTGTTACTGCCGGGCTAGCCGCTGGTGTTGGTGTTGCGGTCGCCCCTTGGTCGCCAGGTTTGTCCTCTTGCTTGGCGCTGGGTAGGCGCTGAGCCAGAATATCGGCGGCGCGCTGAGGACCAGTACCGCTCGACGGTGATTCTTCCGCGATGGACGTCACCACCAGCACTTCTTCCAGTTTGTCCAGATTCGCAGCGGGCTTGATGGTGATTCTTAGAAACGGATCGTTCTCCACATCCGGCACGGACTTGGTGACCACGCCAACGGGAACTCCCTTGGGATAAATGCCGTCATGGCCGGTGGTGACAACACGTTCACCGATGTCGATTTTCTCGTCAGACATCACGCGGGTGACAACCAGCTGGCCTTGCGGAGTTCCACTGAGAACGCCCTGCAAGCGTGAGTTTTGCAGCACAACTCCGGCGCCGCTGTCATGGTCATTCACCAGCAGCACCTGCGAAGTAAATTTGAAAACTTCCTTGACCTTGCCGACGATGCCATCCGGCGTGATCACCGGCATGTCCACTTTAATGCCCGAGTGCGAACCTTTGTCGATATAGATAACGCGGGACTGGTCAGCGCCGCTGGTACCGATAACTTGCGCGGCCACGGTCTGGCCGATGTAACGCTGCTTAAAGTCCAGAAGGTTTTGGAGTCGCGCAGTCGCGGCGGATTCTTCACGCAAGCGGACCTGCTCCATCTTCATCCTTGAAAGCTGTTCCTGCAGGTCGCGGTTTTCTTTGCGCGCGTCGTGCAGATCAATGTAGTTGTGCCAGGTGCCGCGGAAGAAATGTCCGGTGGAGGTAAAAGCTTTTTCAAATGGCGTGATGATGGAAACGGTCCACACGCGAATCAGGCGGGGACCTCCGCCGCTGCCGGCGCCGGCGGCGTTCTTGGCGGACTCCGCACGCTTGACCTGCGTGGCCAGGCCCACGACCTGAATGAACAGCACGAGCATCAGGACGAGCGGATTCTTGTAACGGCTGAAGAAGTTTTCCATGCTTGTTGCGCCAGGAGGGTCAAGGGATTAAGGGCGACCGTCCAGGGCCGCCCCAATCCATTATTCGATTGAAATCTTCCGCAAGAGTTTAAAGTCGCTGAGCATCTTGCCAGTGCCCAGAACCACGCTGGCCAGCGGATCGTCGGCGATAGAAACCGGCAGTCCGGTTTCTTCGCGAATACGCTTGTCCAGGTTCTTGAGCAGCGCGCCGCCGCCGGTGAGCACAATGCCGCGATCACTGATGTCCGCGCTGAGTTCGGGAGGCGTACGTTCCAACGCCACGCGAATCGCGTTCATGATGGTGCTAATGCATTCGCTGAGAGCTTCGCGGATTTCACTGTCGTCAATGGTGATGGTCTTGGGCACGCCTTCAATCAGGTTGCGGCCTTTGATTTCCATGGTGAGCGGCTTGTCCAGCGGATAGGCTGAACCAATCTGGATCTTGATGGTTTCCGCGGTGCGTTCGCCGATGAGTAAATTGTATTTGCGCTTGAGGTAATTCATGATGGCTTCATCCATCTGATTACCGGCCATGCGGACGGAACGCGAATAAACGATGCCGCTGAGCGAGATGACGGCGATGTCCGTGGTGCCGCCGCCAATATCCACCACCATGTTGCCGCTGGGCTCAGTGATGGGCAGCCCGGCTCCGATGGCGGCCACCATGGCCTGCTCCACCAGATGCACTTCGCTGGCCTTGGCGCGATACGCCGAATCCATGACCGCGCGCTTTTCCACTTGCGTGATTTCTGAAGGCACGCCGATCACAATGCGCGGATGCACCAGCATCTTGCGGTTGTGCGCCTTCTGAATAAAATAGTTCAACATTTTTTCCGTGACCTTGAAGTCGGCGATCACGCCGTCCTTCATCGGTTTAATGGCCACGATGTTGCCCGGCGTGCGGCCCAGCATTTCCTTGGCTTCCTTGCCCACGGCTTCCACTTCACCGGTGTTCTTGTTGATGGCCACAATGGAGGGCTCATTCACCACAATGCCTTTGCCCTTGGCATACACCAGCGTGTTGGCCGTTCCCAGGTCGATGGCAAGATCGCTGGAAAACATGCTGAACAGCGAGCGCAAATTGTGAATGCGCGAATTCTCTGACTTAAGTCCGTTTTTCGACATACTAAAAGTTTCTTTCTCTTCTCTCTATTCCCGAGTTCCGGCGGGGCCGCCGCTGTGCGCCGCTCGCCTGGCCAGGGGCGCTGCGGCCTTACAAAACTCAAAATCTGTCACTGGAAACTGTTAAATCTGGGACAAAACTTGCGACGAGGCAATAGGGATTTTACTGGATAACCACCCTTTCTGTTTTCGTACTTACCCCGCCTTTGGCGTTTTGTGCCGTAATAGTAATAAAGTTTTCACCTGTGGGCAGCTGGTTGGTGAAGTGGTGGAACGTGCCGTCAGAGTTGATCAACGCCACCTCCTGTCCGTTCACCATCACGCGCGCGCTGGGCTCCGTCCGGCCGCGGACTTCAATCACGTGGCCCATCTGGCGGAAGTGGTCCAGCTCCAGCAAAATTTCCGCTTTGTCCTGCGCCTTGGCAATCACGGTAAAACGATAGCGCTCGCTTTCCGCGGATTCCTTTCCGGTTTCGTCCACCGACTGCACTTCCCAGTAGTACTGGCCTTCTTGCAGGTCAGAAACCATGACCTGGGAAAAATTAGTTAACTTGTTAAAGAGCAGCGGAGTAAGAAACGCGGTGCGGGAAATCTTGATGCGATAACTGTGGGCGCCCTCCACTTCAGACCAGGCAAAGCTCACTCCCTTGGTGCCGGGCGGCGTGTACACCGGACGCAGGTTCTGCGGCTCAATCAGGATGGGGGGAGCAATCTCCTTGCTCTTGGCCATGGGACGCGTATCGTCCGCGCTAAACATGACCTTTTCACTGCTCGCCAGTTTGACCGTCTCATTGCCGCGGACGATCTGGCCGGAACCGCGCCGGAGCAGGATCTCGTTCTGGTCACTGCGGGGATCGGCGGAAGCCGTCACCTGGCTCTCAGCATCGATCTTGCCGGTTGCCGTACCCACAATTACTTCAGACTGCGATCCCTTGGTCATACCGCTGGTGGTGGTCATATCCACTACGCCGCTGCTCACTTGCACGGCCACGCGGGTCTGTTGCGAGGCGTTGAGAGAATTTTCCTGAATTACGATCAGGCCGCCGGGCTTCACGGTGTAACTTGTGCCGTCAGAGAATGAAATCCTGGCTATGCCTTCCGCGGACGTCTGTACCACGTCGTCGCGTTCCAGGGCCAAACTGTAATCCGCCGTCAGCCAGGTATTGGTCCGCGCCTTCTTCACGCGGACAACTCCGTCAATATTGGTGAAATGCGCCTGCTGCGGTCCGGGCTCAATATTTTGGTTGGCGCTGCTGCTGGAGGAAACTCCAAGCTTGTTGAGAAACTTGCCGATGTTGGCTTGGCTGCTGAGGACCACGCGGTTGGAAGTATCAGGAAACGCGAAAAACATCACCAGCGCCGCCAAGGCAAGGACTCCCAGCGCCCCCATGAACACGCTGCGATAGGTGATGGTGACGTAGGAAATCTGTAAAACGGATTTGCGCCTTTGTTGCACAGCGTTTCTTGACTTGTACTAAGGGGAGTTTCCAGTTAGTAAATACAGATTACCATACTTTAGCGCGTCTTTAATCTGTTGGGCGATGTGCTCAAAGGTGCCACAACCAAACGCCCATAAGGACAGCAACCCCTTGCCAAATCAGTAAATTAAAGCACCGCGGCCATGGAGGCGAAAGTAGCCACCGTGGTTCCCGCCCCGCCATTGGTCGTTGTCCGCAAGACCCGAGAGCAATTCGCAAATAGCAATTGGCAATTGGCCCCGCGGATCAAAGACAAAGCCGCGAATTTCGCGAATGAACACGAATCAGAAACAAATTGATTCGTCTCTTTCGCGTTGATTCGCGGCTAATTTTTATCTGCGGCAATCTGCGTCGATCTGCGGCTGATTTTGCTTTGGCTAATTGCTAAGTGTCAGTTGCTTTCTTAGATCGAACTCATGCTCGCCAGGAACTCGGCATTCGCCCGCGTCTTGCCCAGCTTTTCAATGAGCAATTCCATGGCTTCCACCGGGGACAGCGGGTTCAACACGCGGCGCAGCACCCATATGCGCGCCAGGTCTTCCTTGGGAATCAGTAATTCTTCCTTACGCGTTCCAGAACGCTGGATATCGATGGCCGGGAACACGCGCTTGTCAGACAGCTTGCGGTCCAGAATGACTTCCATGTTGCCGGTACCTTTGAATTCTTCAAAGATCACGTCGTCCATGCGCGAACCGGTTTCGATCAGCGCGGTGGCGACGATGGTCAAAGATCCGCCTTCTTCAATGTTGCGGGCGGCGCCGAAGAAACGCTTGGGGCGCTGGAGAGCGTTGGAGTCCACGCCGCCGGAGAGCACCTTGCCGGAGGGCGGAACGATGGTGTTGTAAGCGCGCGCCAGGCGGGTGATGGAGTCCAGCAGGATCACCACATCGCGCTTGTGCTCGACCAATCGTTTTGCTTTTTCGATCACCATTTCCGCCACTTGCACGTGGCGTGCGGCGGGCTCATCAAAGGTGGAAGAGATGACTTCACCTTTTACCGAGCGCTGCATGTCCGTGACTTCTTCCGGGCGTTCATCGATCAGCAGCACGATCAGCACAACTTCCGGATGGTTCGTGGTAATGGAGTTGGCGATGTTTTGCAGGATCATGGTTTTGCCGGCGCGCGGCGGAGACACAATCAAACCGCGCTGGCCTTTGCCGATGGGCATGAGCAGGTCCATGACGCGGGCGCTGACGTTTTCGCGAACGGTTTCCAGCTTGAGGCGTTCCTGCGGATAGAGCGGCGTCAGGTTGTCGAACAGAATCTTGTTGCGCGCTTCTTCCGGCGACTCGAAGTTGACAGCTTCAATTTTTACCAGCGCGAAATATTTTTCGCCTTCATGCGGCGGACGGACCTGACCGCTGATGGTGTCACCGGTTTTTAAATCGAACTTGCGGATCTGCGAGGGGGAAACATAGATGTCGTCTGGGCCGGGCAGATAGTTATAGTCAGGGGAACGGAGAAAGCCGTAACCGTCAGGCAGGATTTCCAAAACACCTTCCGCGAAGATGTGGCCTTCTTTTTCACTCTGAGCCTGCAGGATTTTGAAGATGAGGTCCTGCTTGCGGAGACCGCTGGCGCCAGGCAGGTCAAGGGTGCGCGCGATCTTGGTAAGCTCGGTGATATTTTTTTCTTTGAGTTCTGCAATGGTCATTTGTCACCTATGGGATTTTTCTGGATTGACAGGAAGGACTGAAACGCTGGAATTCAGCAGGCGAGAATTTCTTTTCCTCAGGGACTGCCTGAGGACCCGCCAGGCGGCCAGGCCCGGCGGGAATTTCAGGAATGTCTATTATGCAGCGCGACGCTGGGGTTCTGCAACTTTATTGCCAGGCACCGTGATCACTTCTTCGGCTTCGTGCGCGCCGCCCACACGGACCAGAACTTCATTCACGGTGTCCTGGACACGGGTTGTGGGCTTGTGGAACCGGCGCGTGGCCTTGGAAACAACCTGGCACAACAGGTAGCGGTTCGTTACGGTATCGACTGCGTCGTAAATAAGGTTCGAACGCATCACATCCTCCTTCAAGGTATTAGGTCGTGTTCTTCACAATTCCTAATGAATTCAAATCTTTAGAGCCACCACAGGTTTGGGCGGAGCAAAACGGTGACTCCTTTAGGCCGGTTAAACCGGCACGCCAACCTTATGTTGTGGGAATTACCAGAGACCTAGTGCGCCTATTAGACGCCGGGGGCCTTGCCTGCGTTGCACAATTATCTTTAACTTTTGGAACTTCAACTTTTTGGAAGCGGCTGAACTTCTTGGAAAAAAGTGTAAAGACTAGCGCGTCCACCTGTGGATGGCTATAAAGTATCGTTACAAGGGCTTGGAGGTCAAGAAATTTTTGTAAGATATGATGTACAGATGTACATAAGTCCTTATTTATCTTCACGTATTTACCCGGCCAACCACCCGGTTGGCCTAGAACTCATAGATTCTACGAGGTTTTATGCCTGATCCCCGCTATCCCATTGGTACATATAGCCCAAATGCCACCCCCACCCCGGAAAGCCGGAACCGGAACATTCAAGAAATCGCGTCCTTGCCGGACAAAATGCGCACTGCCCTGGCCGGACTTTCACCCCAACAACTGGAAACTCCCTACCGCGACGGCGGATGGAGCCTTCGCCAAGTTGCCCACCACGTTCCGGACAGCCATCTCAACGCCTACGTCCGGACGAAACTGGCCCTGACCGAAAACGTACCGACGATCAAACCTTATGACGAAGCGGCCTGGGCCCGGATGAAGGATTCAGAGATCACACCGATCGACGTTTCCCTGGCCTTGCTGGAGTCGGTTCATGCGCGCTGGGTCGCGGTGCTACAAGCGATGAAGGAAGACGACTTCCGGCGGAAATGGAACCATCCGGAATCCGGCATTCATGATATGGACTGGCTGCTCGGTCTGTATTCGTGGCACGGCAACCATCACCTGGCACACATCACGACGACAAGGGAGCGGATGAAGTGGTGAACGAAATTTAGTAATTGGGTAATTTTTTAACTTGGTAATTGAAAAAACAAAATGGGTAATTGGGCCTAGACACCAAACGGAGCCGGGATAATTTCAATATCCTCGGCTCCGCTTTTCAATTACCCGATTACAGATTACTCAATTACCAATCTTCTTACGGCAGGAATCCCAGATCTTCCGGCAACGCGCCATGGATTGGGACTTCAAACAAGCCTCCCGGACCATCCGGATCAATGGTCAATGCTCCGTCGGTGGCGAAGAAAATTGCGATCTGGGTTTGGCCCCCGATGGCCGCCGTGGCCACCGGCACCGTACCCGCGATGTTCGTCAAGAAAGTATGAGGATTCTTGCCGAAGCCAACGCCCAGAGCAAACGCCAGGTCATTCCGGAAGAAGGTTGCGCGATCCGCGAGATCGCCGGAGCGAATCAGCGCCGTTGCGGTGGGATTAGGTACAGTCTCATCACCACGGGCAAACTGAATGATCACTCTCTTGGCAAACTCGCCAGGCAGCGGTGATTTACGGATGAACGGCGCCCAGGCCACTGGATCGCCAGCCTGACCCAGCCATCGGCTGGTCTCTTCCACGGTTTGAACCGCCACAGCTCCGGGTACGTTGTTGATAACCGGCGGCAAGTTGCGCAGAGGAGCGTTGTCCTTGAAGAAGAGCGGCGGCCCGGCATTCAACAATGACGGTGTACGCACCGCCAGAGCTTGCGTCAGCAGCAACTGGAACGAAGGGCTGATGCGAACAATGTCAATGATCGATCCACCGGGGACGTTGGGAACGCCGGCACGGACATCAGGTTCAATGCCCAGGAAGATGGTGCCGTAAATTCCGCCAAAGGACTGTCCGGCGTAATAGATGCGGTTAGCGTCCAGGTCCGGCAGGCCGTCACCATCAGCGTCAATGCCGCCTTGAATGGCGCGCACCAGTTGCATGAGATCAGCAACGGTTTGTTGCAAAGCGTCACGTGATCCAATGGTTCCCTGCGGGCCGGCAAAGAAAGTGGAAGAACCTTCCGCGGAGGTGATCTGGCCGTTGCCGTCCTGATCAAAGCCGCGGCCACCTTCAGGGAACGTGACGGACGTGGCGCCTTGATTGATCGTCAACGTGCTGTTGGGACCGAATCCGTGACCCACAACGTTGATGGCGATGGAGGCAATGCCGTTATGCGCCAGCGTGGAAGCCACGGCAAACGGAGCGCCTTGCTTGCTGTCAGTAAATCCGTGGCCAAAAATAGCTACCGGCCATCCATTGGTCGGGCGCTTACCGGACGGGATGAACAGATTGAAATAAACGTCCTGCGTGGACCGCACCGGCACGTCTTGTGCGGTGGGCACGGCAGGAATGAACACGCCGGCGTTCGTAAACTGTTTGGAGTTAAATTTGCCAAACGCGAGGGTGCCGATTGATCCTGGGAAAACTTGTAGAGCCGCCAGGTCACCGTTGAGGCTTGAGGGGATCAGCGGACCGACGGTAAGGGCCTGCACGTTCCAGGTAAACCCGGAAACCGTGTTGACCGGAAAAACGGTCTTTTCACCTTTGGACCCAATGGCGAAGCTCACTTGCGGGGCAGCAGCCGCTTTGACCTGGTCGCGAATGCTCTCCAGAGTAGCGGTGGCGCTTTGCGTGGTGAAAATGCTGGCGGCGGCGATATCGCCTTTGTCCAGGCCAGGTGCGATGGCGCGCAGAGCTTCGTCATCGAGCACGCTGTGCAGAGCGCGGCGGTAAGCGCGGAGTTGCGCGTCACCGTTATCGTCGTCATCACTGTTCAAGCCGCGGGCGCGACGGATGGCGGCGCCGGATGCATCGTGGACACCTTTGGTCACGACCAACAAATAGTTCGACCGCTGGTCCAGATGTTGATCAGAGCTTACGAACAACGTGAGGGACGCCGGGTCCCAGAAAATCTGGTTGATGCCGATGATATTGGGCTTGAATCCCGCAAAACTGTCGTCGTCCATATCGCGGCCAAGTTTGAAGCGGGCCGGCAGCTGGACGAGGAAAACCGTTTTGCTGCTCACCGTGGAAGGATCAATCGCGCCGTCAAAAGGGATTGAAATCCGGGGCTGCAGATTGAAACCGTCAAGCTGATTGATCAGAGCAAAGTCAGCACAGTCAGAAGGGTGGGTTGTGCAATTCGGCGTGGGAAGGTTGACACGCAACCCGGTGTTCTGCCGGGCATCGCCTATGGTGAAACGATCACTGGGAAAAGGCGACTGCGAAAGGGATTGAAGATTGAATAGCGGGCGCGTGGCGGCCGCTGCAAAAGAAGGTATCAACAAAATGGCCGCGCAAAGGAACAGTCCAGCGCGACCTGACAGTGAGCGATTTACAGCAAAGTGATTGCGCATAACGGGGGAATACCTCCAGGGAAACTCCGGAAAGGGCAGCGCGGCAAAGATAGTCCTGGAGACGGGGTATGTCAACGTTTTGCGCGCGGGGACAATAATTTGTTGCCAAACCCGGCGAACGGGCCAGATGACGGCCCAGTCCAGCCTAAGCTGTAAACCAAGGAACCAGGCGACGGCTCCCTATCGCTTCCGCTTTATTTTCTGCGGGGCCGGCGAAGAAGCTCGCCGCTGCAATTTGGGCAGATATTCTTCATCTCCAGAGAGCAGCCGTCACAGAAAGTGCATTCGTACGAGCAGATGAAGGCAACGGCGTCCACGGGGAGGGTCTGGTGACACTTTTCGCATTCGGGCTTCATCAAGAGAGCCATGACGTTTCTACCTCAGCAGCTAAAGACGGTGCTTAGTCGCACTATCGAATCCTGATATTCACCAGGTATTGTGAGCTAAAGTCAGTCATTTCGCCCACGCGACGGCCGGGAGCGGGCAGCAGCCGCGCGGACAGAGGTTTGTGCCATTTCACGGCCAGGCTGGCCACATCGGAAATAATGCTGACGATCTCGCGTTCGGAAACGTCTCCGGGCAAAGGAATCGCGTCGAGTCCGGCACTGCACACCGCGGAGTAAGACAGCAGCGCGTCACGATTGATGCGTCCGGCTTCCCAGCGGCGGGCGAGCACGGTGTCTTCCAGGACCGGCAGCATGAGCCCGCTGTACCCGGTCTGCTTCACCGGAATACGCCGCACGGCGGAGGTGATGGCGTACGCCACGCTCAAGCTTCCCGACGAGCCAATGGGTCCATCCAGCAGAGTTTCAAACGCGCCGCCGATGGATACATCTTTCAGCGGGACCGGCGTGAGGTCAATGCCCGCGTAGGTCCAACTGGTGAGCTTTTCAATGCGGCGGGACATCTCTTCCACCTGTTTGGCTTCCACGCCCAGCATGTTGGTGAGTTGCTCACCGGCTGTTTGCAGATCGCCAACAGCAGAAGAAAATGCCTGGTTCACGATGCCGGCTGACTCCAGTCCAATGGCAAAACTACGGCCCTGGCCAGTAGTAGAAGACACGGGATAAAACGGAGCATTCGAGGGAGGAAACGCTGCCGCGGCGAAACGGAAATTCCCTTCACCCTTATCGGTATGCTCCTCAAGATATTTAATGACGCGGGCCGCTTCACGGATTCCGTTCAAGTGCAGTCCGGAATCATCAGCCACGACAACGAAACCGTTAATAGTCTGCGTGGAAGCTATGATCTGGGCCAGCAACTCGGCCTGACCAGGATCGTCACCGTCACGGATCATGGCCGGACCAATCGCCGGCGTGAAGCCTTGCTGTTGGGCAAGCTTGTCCAGATCGCGGAAGAAGTTGATGGCCTGCGATTCGCTCAAGCCGCGGGTGATCACCGAAAAAGGCTGCGTGGTAATGCGCAGCGTTTCAACTTCATAGCCGGCGCCGGTGAATTCGTCTTTGGCGGTATGCAACACGCGCAAAGCGTCAGCAATCTGGGCACGGTAAAGCGCGCGGTCCAGGCGGACAAAGGTGGTGATGGTGCGGATCTTAGGCTTGTAGCGGGAAACACTCTGGGCGCTGGCTGGGATTCCTATCAGTAAGACTGCGATCAAGACAGCGCTGAGCTTTAATGCGGCACGAAAACCTACAGGCAGACTTCCGCCAGCAACTGAAAACCGCCGGGACAGACGCTGCCTGAATAAAACAAGGAAAGAGGGGGACACGTTACCTCAAAAAAAGATAAGCACTTAAAAGAGAGCA